>Ga0206131_10005535_pt1 | contig 13287 bp, 13 predicted proteins | sample Helgoland_Spring_FD_148636 | JGI IMG/M metagenome (GOLD analysis project Ga0206131, IMG submission 148636) | Pelagic subsurface seawater microbial communities from Kabeltonne, Helgoland, North Sea - Helgoland_Spring_Bloom_20160517_1 | ecosystem: Environmental > Aquatic > Marine > Epipelagic ...
AATTATTATATTTATTATATTTATTAGAAGAATAATTTTTAATTTCCATTTGTTTTATATATTAATTAAATATTATATTATATTATACAAAAATAGTCCGAAAAATACATTTAGTTTAGATTTATAAATGTTCTAATATTTAAAGATATGTTTACTTTATTATATTATTATATATTATTATGAAAATATATAATAAATTTTTTTATGATTACATTAATTTAGATCCGGAGATGGGATCATATATTGGCGAAAGAAAATATGATAAATATTATACTATAAGCATAAGCCAAGAATATAGAGATAATTATTCTAATCTTTGTAAAGAATATTTATATGAATTATCAAAACAAAAATATCAAACAACAGATGATATATATATAAAAGTTTTTAAATATTTTTTAGAATTAGAACAACAAGGTAGTGAGTATGAAGATTATTTAATACCATTAGAACCTAGTGATAATAAAATATTAAATTTTATTGAATTATCATTAGGAGAATCATATTTACCATTAAAAACATTAAAAAATTATAAAAATATGATTATTCAATATCAAGGATTTGAAAAATGGATTAATGTAGCATTACAAAATATGAGAATTGGAATAAAAAAAAAATATATATTATCAAAATTACAATGTAAAATAGTAATCAAACAAATTAATAATGTACTAACTAATAAACGTTATATGCCGAATATTAGTAATATACCAATTAGTATTAAAAACGAATATTTACAAGCAATAGATAAATATTTTGTTAATAATATTAAACTTATTCAAACATTTATAAAAAACGAATATTTACCACATTGCTTAGACGAAGGAGGATTATCTTTTTTACCTAATGGTAAAAAAGAATATCAATATTTAATAAATTATTATACTACATTAAATAATTTTACACCAGAAAAAATTCATAAATTAGGACTAGATGAGGTTAAACGTATTACTGAAGAATTAAATAATGTAAAAAATAAATTTAACTACGAAGGTAATTTAAAACAATTTAATGATTATATGGTAAATAATCCTAATAATTATTATAAAACATCAACTGAAATAATAAACGCTTTTGAAAAAATACAAACAGTAATAAATAAAACTATTATGCCAAAATATTTTAATTTAAAAATTAATTATGAGTACGATATAAAATCTATACCAAGTTATCTATCACACTATTCTACTACAGCATATTATATGATGGCACCACATGATAATTCAAGAAAGGGAACATTGTATTTAGATAGTAACAATATAAAAAGTTTTCCAATATACGAAATAAAAACTTTATCTCTTCACGAGGGTAATCCTGGACATCATTTTCAATTAACATATTCTATAGATAAAAAAATTCCCAAATTATTTTTATATATTATGGATTCTACTGCTTATGTAGAAGGGTGGGGTTTATATTGTGAATCGTTTATAAATAAAGATGACTATTTTAATGAATATGGTCGATTAAATTATGAAATGATACGAGCAGTGCGATTAGTAATTGATACTGGTATTCATTATTATGGATGGAGTTATCAAAAAGCATATGATTATTATGAGAAACATTGCATATCTTATAAAAAAGAGACTCATAATGAAATTCTTAGATATATTCAATCACCAGGACAAGCAATTTCGTATAAAATAGGTGAAATATTTATTAAAAATTTGAGAGATGAATATTTGAAAAAAAACAACGATATTAAAGCGTTCCATAAAGATTTTTTAAAAGATGGAGCGTTACCTTTATGTTTTATGTGAATATAAGGGGTAGACCCCTTAAACCCCCTTATATTATTATGTGAAGGGGAAACCCCATTCAACCCCCATATATTATAATCCATTATAATCCATTATAATAGATTATAATATAATATTAAATATAAATTATAATCTATTATAACATGGATTATAATTATAAATTAGTAAAAATGTGTGAAAGAACTTTATATCCAGATAGACCAGAATATTTAAATTCATTTTCAGCATTATATATGTGTTTTATTAGTGGGTATTATTTATCACAACAAAGAAACTTTTCTAAAAATGAAATTTCAAAAAAAATTTATTCAAAACAATTATTAACATCAAATAGTATAGCTATTATATATTGGTGTATTTTTGTAAATGGGATTGGATCTTTTTTATATCATTGGTATGCGTGGTATATATTTAAACTACTAGATGAAATCAGTATGATTTTACCAATTTGGATAGGTTTATGTAAAATAATGCATAATTTAAATTATTCTATATATTATACTGGATTTTTTACATCAATAAATATATTATTTATTGTATTAAATGTATTTCCTTGGTTTCATGATTATTTTCCTATAGCATTTGCTTCGGAAATTATTATATTAATACCATTATATTATCAATCATTAAAATATTTAGAAGATAAAAATTCTGTTGGAATAAAAGGAATTTTTATTTGTTCTGGGTCAGGTATTATATGGGGTATTATAGAAATGAATTGTAATAAATATTTAATATTTGGACATTCAATTTGGCATATAGGTATGAGTACTGGTTTATGTTATATATTGACATATTTTAAGAATTTAGAACCAATATTTATATCACATATTGTATAATATCACATATTGTATAATATCACATATTGTATTAAATTAATAATATTTTATACAAACTTATATATATATATATGCCTCGACGTAATGTATCGTTAGAAACCAGAACTACAAGAAAAATATCACGTGAAATATTAAATAAATTACCTTCACCTGTTTTATTAAAAGCAAAAAATCAAAAAAATAAAACTAAAACTTAAAACTAGAAAAATTAAATAAACAAAATAAAAATTGATTAAATAAGATATAAAATACTTTTATTATATCTTATTTAAATGAAAAACTATATTTTAATTGATTTAAGTTATTTTATATTCTATCGTTATTATGCGTTAATTGGGTGGTGGAAATTAGCGAAAGAAGATGATCCGCTTGGTATTCCAATTGAAAATGAAGAGTTTGTTGAAAAATTTAAAAAAACATTTATTGATAAACTAAAAGAAATTCCAAAAAAATTAAAATTAGAATCAAAATCAAAATCAGAACCAAAAAATTATACAATTATTGTAGCGAGTGATTGTCCTAGACAAAAAATATGGAGACATAATTATGGTGAAAAATATAAAGAGAATCGTGTTTATGATGATGGGTTTCTTGGTGGTCCATTCTTTAAGTTAGGATTTGATATTATTGATGAATTAAAAATTGTCCGATTAAGTCATCAATTTTTGGAAGGCGATGATTGTATTGCGATTTTTGCGAAAGATTTACTAAAAATTAATCCCGATTATGCAGTATTTATTGTAGCAAATGATATGGATTATTTGCAATTGGCTTCCGAACAAATTAAATTGATTAATTTGAAATATAAATATTTAACAGATAATAAAAAATGGTCAGGTGATCCGAAAAAAGATCTATTTTGTAAAATTGTAATGGGCGATAAGAGTGATAATATTCCAGCTATATTTAAAAAATGTGGACCAAAAACCGCGGAAAAATATTATGAAAATCCAGAATTATTTAAAAAACAATTAGAAAAAGAGAATTCATATGAACTATTTGAGAGAAATAAAAAATTAATTGATTTTAATGAAATTCCAGAAGAACTTATATCTGAGTTTCGAAAAACAATTAAATTATAGTTTATTAATACTTACTGATATTGTGTCAATTAAATAGTGAAAAATTTATTTTTTTTAATTGATTGATATAACGTTCTGACTCAATTGGAACATATTCTGGGTGAGAATCTCTATATAGCATCAATGCTTTACCTAATAAATTTTCTCCATAATATTTATGATCAACATTACGAGATTCTGTAGCAGTATATCCAATACCCCAAATTCTATCATTTTTTGCCGCTTCATATAACAGTTTACCTTTTGTCGCATATAATTTTTCTTGAATATGTTTATTTTGACTAAATTTTTTATGAATAGCATCACACATAATATTATATTTATGTTCATTCCATATTATTTGATGAAAATTTTTTACTTCTCGTCCATATAATTTTATTTTTGCTGGATTTATTTCATTCAATATTAGATGTAATATTATTTTATTATCCGGATCAAACATCAAACATTTCATATACATAAAATATTGTTCTGAGCAATTATATTGTATTCCATTTTGATCAGTAAATTTACATTTGTAAAAGTTGCTCATATAACCATGTTTTTCATTTGATTTATAAAACCATATAGCAATAGAGGATTCCATATTTTTTAAATACATATTTTTAAAATAATAATAATCAATTTTAAAAATAATAATAATTTTTAATAATACTTTTATAACATTCGAATTCCATATATAATTATTTCTTTTAATTTCTTTTAATTTAAAAAAAATTGAAACAAAATATTGAGAGGAATATATCATTGCTCACATAGCTCAATGGTTAGAGCGCTGGTCTTATGAGCCAGAGGTTGTGGGTTCGAATCCCACTGTGAGCATTTTTTTATTGCATGTTTAATAAATTTATCATAAATTTATCTCTTGATAAATCATTTTTTAACTCATCATCTAAGATAAAATCTTGCATTTGTTGTTGTCTTAGTAAATTTTGCATGGTTTTTAATCGAGCTAATTTATTTTTATAATTATTATTATTAATATTATCAAAATTATAATATTTTTTTATATTAATTTTATTTTTTTGGGTACCTGACCCAGATTTATATTTTTTTGCTATATCGGCAATATCAATATAAAAATTTCTTTCTTTATCTAATAAATTACTATATTCTTGATATAGTTTATCTATATCAAGTTTTTTTTTATTATAGGATTCTTTATTTTTATATTTACAAAATAATTTAAAACCAGATATTATATACTCTGATTGTTCTTTTATATTATTGGGATTAATCTGTCCACTAATATTTCTCTCTATCTTATCAGAAATTTTCTTTATAGATTCATCATTATCATTTGATATATTCTTATTATCTTTTATTATTTGAGCAATATTAATATATTTTTGTTTTTTAGAATCAGATAATTTTTTCCATTCAGAATAAATTTCATTCATATTTTTTTGTGATTTAATATCTAAATAATATAATTTGAAGCCTTCAGCTTCATAATCTAAAGTAGTTTTTAATGATTTTATATCAAATAACTCATGATATAACTCTTTTATTCTTTTTTTTCTTGTTTTGCAATTATATATTATATTTTCTGCTCTAATTTTATCTTTTACTTTATCATATATTTTACGCACAGTTAATTTAATAGTTATGTCATTCTGATTTTTATATTGACTAGCAACTATTCCCTTAAATTTTATATATTCATATTTAATATTACTTTTTTTTCTTTTTTCTTCTTCATTCATATTTTTGATAATTGTATTAAATATTTCTTTTTTATTTTTTTCAATATATTCCTTTGCCTCTTTATCTGCTGCTACTTTTATTTGTTCTCTATATATTTTAATAGCTTTTTTTATTTCTTCGCGAATAGATGGTGTTAAATCTTCTTTATATAATTTTTTAATATTATCATCATCAATATTATCATATAGTTTATTTTTTAAATTATATATTAACTCTTCATTGCTATTATTATATATAGAGTCACTTTTTTCATTTTCTAAGTTAGTTAATAATTCTTGATCAGATATGTTTTTTTCAGATATATTATTTGATACATCGGTGTTAATTATATAATTTTTAATAATTTTATATTTATTGTCTTTTAAGTAAAAGAAATCATTTTTTTTAAATAATAATGGTAATATTAATTTTAAATTTGAATCATAAATAAGATTATTTATAATTTTTTTTTCATTTTTTAAATCATTAATATGTTCAACATTATTTTGTCCAATCATATTTTCGTTTTCTAATTTACGTATTTCAGCATCTAGTTTATTTCTTTGATTATATAATAATTCAGATTGCTTTTTAAAAATTTGTGGACGATCGCGTAAAAAATCTATCAAATTAGTAGTAGATAAAAATATTTCTATTGGATTCTTTGAAAAATTACTCGTTGTAAATGCATCTTTATCACCAATATATGCTGTTCTGGGTATAAAAATACTAGATTTTTTTGATTCTTGATTAGTATTAGCTGAGTAATTATATTCTATTCCTTTTTCTTTAATATCACCGTCTAAATCTATTTTTATATTTAATATAATATATTCTTGATTACTCATATTATATATTATTCTGATAATAATATTATTCAATAATATTATAATTTTAATAATTATAATAACTATTAAAGTTATTAAAGTTATTAAAGTTATTAAAGTTATTAAAGTTATTAAAGTTATTAAAGTTATTAAAGTTATTAAAAACTATTAAAAACTATTAATATTATTAATAGTGGTTTGATTATTATTAGCTTTACGCAATATTTCTTTAGCATTTTCAAATTCTAAATCAGAAATAATATTATCATTATTTGCATCTAATTCATTATGTATTTTTTTGTATTTTTCTGACATTATACAAAATCTACTATTTTCATTAAAAATGGTATTAGACATAACTAAAAATGCCGAAGTTATTAATAATGACATTATAATATCACGTGTTCCTATAAAAACAACTGTAAAAATCAATATCTCTCTAGTTATAGAATTTTTTATATACTGTTCTTGAGTTTTGCTTAATTTCACTTCAATATGTTTAGAAAAAATATTTAATATAATCATACATAAACCAGTTAATAATTTACTATTATTAAAATTTTCTATATATTTTTTATATTTTTTTTTAAAAAAAACCATTAATATATATATATATATATATATATATTATAATAATTTATAATATATAAGTATAGTAAATAGTTAATAATTCATAATAATATTAAATTAAATTATACGATAATACATAACAATATATTTTTCAATATAAAAATATTTACTTAATTATTTTTATATTTATGTACTTATATAAAATAATATAATCTCTTTTTTTTATAAGTATGTCTTTAGCATTTTGCGCGGCACCCATAAATAATGATAATTCAAATGAAAATATTAATAATAATATTAATAATAAAGGTAATAAAGATGTTAATCGAAGATCAAAAAATACTACTTATAAAAATAATAATACAACTAAAATAAAAAAAGAAATGATTAGTGATATATTAAATGATTATAGCGATGATGATGATAATGATAAAGAAAATAATGATATAACAAATAATTTAGGAAATTTTACTTCTATTAAATCAGATACACAATCAATTGATACTAATTATCCGGTTCAACCAAATCCATTAAATAATCAATTAAATAATCTATCTCATATGGATGATAATAATGGAAATATGATGATGGAAAATATGGTATCAAATCAAAACGAATATGCATCATTAGATAATGCTTATGATAATGCTATGCAACAAAATTATTCATCAAATTCTGAATTATTAAGAAAATTAGATAGTATTCTTCATCTTTTAGAAGAACAACAAGAAGATAAAACAAATTATATAACAGAAGAATTAATTTTATATGTATTTTTAGGAGTATTTATAATATATGTTTTAGATTCATTTGTACGTATCGGAAAATATGTCCGTTAAATTAATATAAATATTTTTTCTGGAATAATCACTCTATTTAAATAATTATATAAATAATAATCTGAAGAGTGAATATATTTAGGTATTATATTTAGTAAAACTAAATTATTTATTATTATATTATTATGTGAAATATTTTCTATTGAAATAAGTGATACATCAAATTTATTTATTGCCATTGAAAATCCAGTAAAAAATAATTTATTATAACAATTTGATATAGATGCAAAACAAATAATAGTATTATCTTGCCTTAAACTTTTACGAAAAAAATAGCATGATATTAGAGTATCTTTTTCTATTATTCCATATACATAATATATACCAGAGGTAATAAGATTTATTAGATTAGTTAAATCTGGTATAATAAAACAATCAAATTTATTTTTTAGATTATATATTAAAGTTATTAATAATTTTATATTTTGTTTATTAATTTCTATAATTCGCAATGTTGTATGTAGTGAAACTTGTTTAGGTATTTGTTTTATCATAAAGAGATAGTTATTATAATATATAAATGGTAGTATACCTGGTATAATATCTTCTGGTTTATAAAGTAAAACTTTTATATTTTTATTTTTATATCGTTGAATATATTCATGTGTTTGAAATATTTCTTTAAAAACATCTGTATCTTTATAATCGTAATGAACGTATAAAAAATCTATATAATATATTTTGAAAGATTGTTTATTTTTAAATGTGATATTTAATGGTCTAGTAGTCATAGTAGCATAAGGTAATGGTTTTTCAATACCATCTTTTAAATCAAATGGATGTTTTCTTCTATATGTAGAAATAAAAGATTTGCTATTACATCCTATAAAATATGATGAAAATGTTGGAATAGTAAGTAAAGAATAGTTGGAATCAATATTTTTGTTATCGGTCATTAATTCTTCCGATTCTAAATAGTGCTTTTTTTTTTGTAAAAGTCCTACTATTTCTTTAATTATATTTTCTTCTAATTCGCTGTAATCTGATACTATTATATTATAAAAATTACAATATCTATTTGATTTTGGTAATTCATGATTTATAATACCAGATTTATATATCCAATTTAGTAAATTATATTTATGAAATACAGGTTGATTAGTCCAAAATTTATATTTTATTTTTATATATAATTTAAAAATAAGAAATATTATTATAAATATTATTATAAAATTTAAATAATACATAATTATATTTTATAAATATGTTTTAATTTTGTATATTTATATATTCTAATAAAATTATGGTTTTTCAAATATATATAAGTAATTCTCTTTATATTTACTATCTGAATATTTTTGCTCTGATTTCATAATAAAACCTAGTTTCATAGCCATATTTATAATACTTTGACGTGTAGACATATATAATTTATGTTCATTTATTCGTATATTATTAGAATCTTTTGATATAAAACTTTCTTTAAGTATAGCATTCGGTTCATTTAATGAAGTAGTATTTGCGTCAATATTATTATTTAATTTGAAATCTGATTTATAATCTAATGTATTAAATTTAATATTACATTTTGTTAATTGTTTATTACAATTATGTTGTAATGGTTTTTGATCAGCATCATAAGCAAGAGAAGTAATTGCATTAAATAATTTACTATTAACTAAATTAAGTACTAAAACACCATGTGGTATTAGCCAATTATAACAATTATTAAATAATTGTTGTTTATTTTTAATATAATAAATTGTTAAATTCAAACATGTTATATGAGAAAATGCATCATATTGAAATTCGAGTGAATTTAATCCATTACATAATTTATAAATAGAATCGGGATAATTTTCTCTAGATTTTTCAATCATTGCTCTAGAATTATCAATACCAATTGCAGAATTTTTGTTTTGCATATTAAAAAGATTTACATGATGTCCTGTTCCACAACCGATATCAAGTATTTTAGATTTATTAGTAAAATTAGTATTATTTCTAATAATGTATATATCATCATTATTTTTTGTGGTATTATTTAGTATATCATCATATATATTCACATAATAATTGTCAAAAATATCATTACCCTTTTTTATAATAATATTTTTACTTACATTATTATGAAATCCTTCCTTTTTATATATATTTGCTATTAAAAGTATTAATAAACAAAATATTAATGTTAATATAAATTTTTCTAATAAAGTAGTTTTTATAAAATTCATTCTATATGTATTGTTGTTATTTTTTTTGTATATAAAATATTATATGAATGATTACGAAATTAATGATATAAGAACCATAAAAGATTTTAAAAATATTACTTTTTCTAAATTTGCTAGATCTAAAGTAAAAAAGGAATTATTATCATGTTTATATAATAATAAATTAGAGTCAGCATGTTATTGGTCTGTTGAATTAATATGTGCTGGTCATTTATCCGATTTATGGGATATATTATTATTATATATGAGTAGATATATTCATTTAGGTAATCCTAAATTACCAATGTATATAGAAATTCGTTTTAATAATTTCAAAAAAATTATTAGCAATGTTTATAATGGAAATGAAATCACATTAAGAAATAATGATAAAATAAGAAAATTATTTGCTGAGTTAATAGCATGTTTATGTCTTTCGAAAAAAAAACATGCGTTTGAAAGTTTAGCAATAAAAGATAAAAATGATTTTGATATTACTAATTTAACAAACAAATTAAAAGCACCAAATATAAATTTTGTTGATAATATATTTTATAAAAATGATCCCAAAGAAATATTTATTGCAATAAATGAGTTAGCTTATAATATATCAAGTTCATCAAAAGATATAACTTCTGCTTGTTATTGGTTTGAATGGATTATACAATTTGAACAAATATGTAAACAAAAAAAAATTAAATGTCAATGTGAAAGACGTGAATTAGTTCCAGTAGATGAAAAATTTCAAATGAATATTATTTGGATTATTTGGACTGCTTTAATTGTTGAATCAAAAAAACGGTCAAATACTTTATATAATAAAGCAATAATGTCATTATTAAATTTATATTGTATTCGATATAGTCCTGGATCAACAAAAAAAAGAAAATATATTATTTATTGGGCGATAAGTTTTTTAACAGAAAATATAAATTTTAATATTCCATTAATTGAAAATAAAGAATTAATAGAGACAATACAAAATAAGATAAATATAATTTATAAAGAGGTAAAAAAAAATGAAGTTATTCCAAAAACAGACTATTTATTTAATGGTATAGAGAGAAGTAATATAGATAAAACTATTGATAAATTAAATATACTAGACAATATTAGTAAAAATAAAATTACCATAAATAATAATAATAATAATAATAATGTGGAATAAAAAATTGAATCATTTATATTTTATTAATAATTATTAACAAAGTAATATGACAACCATGACAAATTCATCAAATGCAAATAATGTAATGATTAATAATATTATTGTCTGTATGAATAATATTATTAATCATTACATTAAAGATGTAAATGATGGTAAATTAAAGAAAAAAAATAAATTTCCATTAGTTCCATCAAAAAAGGCTGTTAATTCAAAAAATATTTATTATAAACCAAAAATTAATAATGTTCAAATGCGATATTCTAATTTATCAAATCGCACACTTCGTTATTAATTGAATAAATAATAATTAATTTAATAAATTTTTTTATGCATAAAATAGTTATTTAAAAATTAATAAAGATTTACCGACGTAAATTAGGATTTATACAAATAGCCTCTGTAGGAAATATATCACCAGACATACATTTATCATTAATTCCTACTTCAATGCAACTTCGAAATCCACGATCTTCTCCAATATAACAATAACCCGTTTTTTGTGAACCGGTCCGCTGTGTTTTATCATCCGAATCAACTGGTTCTGGAAGATTTGGTTCAGGCTTATTATATTTATTAGTAGCATCATCTAATGCTTTCATAGTAGAATTGGGATTTAATTTTGATTGTTCTTCAAGCAAATCAACGCCAGCATTTACGGTATTAGTTATTGCACTAGAAACGGATTTAACCCCTTTATCGGATACATTAGTAGTTTGTCGAATAGTTTCTCCAATATTATAACCGAAAAATACTAATATTGGTCTAAATAGTTCTGCTAAAAAATTTGGAAGTAGATCAAGTGATGCTAAAATATTTAATAATATAAATGCAAATAGTAGAAATATAAAGAAATATCTGATAATTTTTAAAACAGTATCCCAGATATTATTTTTTGAATCAACTAATGTTGAATCATTAAATAAAGAATCCGATGATTTAGGTGGTGATAATCCAGCTAATGGATTTTTTGCTGCACTAACTGTTCTATCGGTATTTAATGATTTAAGTTTCTCTAAAATAGAATTTCTTGTACTATTTCGTGATATTTTAAGACTACTCATTATATATAACAAACTTTAAAAAAGTTTAATCAAAACAAAATAAATAATATTTTATAAAAAATTATACTAATTTTACATAAAGTTTGATTAAAATTAGTTTTATAAATTTTAATAATTTTTATAAAATTTAATTATTGAATCGTATCCTAATGTATAGTTATTATAATCATTTGGTGTAGTATTTATTATTATTGTATTTGGATCAGTATTCTGAAATGTAGTATTATTAAACTGATCCTGAAAATCGTCTGCATCCCAAACATTATAACAATTGTTTATTATTAGAAGTGGATTATCATTTATTATAATTTTTAGACTAGCAATATACTCTAGAAATAAATATGTTGTACCACCATCTGTAGCATTAAAACTAAAAGGAGCTAAACCATACTGAGTCGCATATTGTGTATAATTTAAATATGAATTTAATAGACTTAAAGCGGCACCATCATCAAATCCGGGATTAGAAAATGTAAGTTCTAAATAATTATTTCCTTCAATTATGGTTGAAAAAATATTCATACTAATTTCTATTTTATATTCAGCAATATCAAATAGTGTCCCATAAAATGCATTTGATTCTGCAATTCCAGAATTATCAGTAAAAATAGGCATAAAATATACCTTAGCATAATAAATAATACTCTCATATGTAAGTGAATTTAAACTAGAATCTTTGAAACAAGAATTACCAATATAATTTAATGATGAATCAGGTGAAATTATAACAGATGTTAAATTTTGACAATCATAAAATGCTTCATTACTAATTGATATTACTGATGATGGTATTATAATAGATGGCAATAAACTACATTGGTAAAATGCCTGTGTGCCAATAGTTTGTAGAACAGAAACTTCTTCAAATGAAATAGATGTTAGATTTATACAATTTATAAAACCATATTTTTCTATTGTTGTAATAGAACTAGGTATATTTATAGATGTTATTGTGTTACAATCAGCAAATGTAGCATAATTAATTATTGTTATAGAATTAGGTATAGTTATAGATGTTGCTGCTTTACAATGTGCAAAAGCATTTTCTCCAATAGATATTACTGATTCTGGAATTGTTATAGATGTTAAATTTATACATTGTTTACATGCTGAGGCATCAATTAATGTAACAGAATCTGGTATTGATATAGTTTTTAAATTAGAACAATCATAAAATGCTTCGTAACCAATTGATGTTACATTATAACCTATAATTACTTCTTTTAATTGAGATTTTGGAATATGATCTATATAATCACTAGATGTTAATTCTCCAACAATATTAACAATATATTCTGA
>Ga0206131_10005542_pt1 | contig 13279 bp, 6 predicted proteins | sample Helgoland_Spring_FD_148636 | JGI IMG/M metagenome (GOLD analysis project Ga0206131, IMG submission 148636) | Pelagic subsurface seawater microbial communities from Kabeltonne, Helgoland, North Sea - Helgoland_Spring_Bloom_20160517_1 | ecosystem: Environmental > Aquatic > Marine > Epipelagic ...
TTGGTGCATCGTATGCTGGATTATAATCAAGCTCTTTTTCCATATCCTCGGAACGTTTTCTAGCCATCTCATTAACATCATCAACAATCTTCTTATCAATTTGATCCATCCAGCCATAGGCATATTTCATAGCTTCATAAATTTTGTCACCAGATTGTACTTTAATGACTTTTTCTCCTTTTGCTCTAGCAATATCACATAGAATCATAAAGTAGGCTTCCATCAAAGTTTTGTATGTAAAAGAGCAATCTATATCAGACCCTGCGCACAAAACTCCTAACTTGATTATCTGCATTGGAGAGTTTTCTCCTAACGCAACATCACTATCATCAAGCTCAACAGTTTCGTCATCTTCCAATTTATCATCATCATAGAATGTCAAATTATCTAGATATGATTTTTCTAATTCTTTAAAGTCTTGGTTCATTGCTGAACATAGATATTTAATATTTCTGATTTCTTTTTTTTCTATATGCTCATCTAGGCTTTGCGCTCCGACATCAACAGGCTTAGCAGTAGAATCAATACCGCATAAATCAAAGCATGCCGAAGGTATTCTGCTTTGCATTGACTCATGAGTTATTGATGAGGCGCAGAGAGTAGCATAAGCTTTATGATCAGCTGCACTTTCACATCTAGATGTTTTCGCCAAAACATCTTTTACAATCTCTTTTAAAGTTTCCTCTGTAATAGCCTCAAAAATAATTTCTTCTTCCTCCTCCTCTTCTTCTTCTTCATCTGTACCGAATAAACCAGACATCATATCTTTAAAAACTGAGCCCATCATTCCTGAGAACTGGAACCATCTTTCTAGAGATTCTGTTTCTTCTAGTGTCGCATTAAATTCCTCTTCAGAAACTTTTCCGTCTCCTGCTGCAGCAAACACGATACAGCGAACTGCTGCTTCCATTGAATTTTGTTCATATTTCATAAATACTCCTCTTTAAATAAAAAAACTATGCCTATAATAAAAACACAAAATAATTACCTTGTAAAATTATTTACCTGTTGTTTAAAAACACATTTCAAATTATATTTAAATAACTTTAAAAAAAGTTTATATGTATGCAAGATTGGTTTTTAAGGACAAGTGAATACAAAAATTTATCAGATAATATTTCTAGAGAAATTTACAACAAAATTAATGCTGAAAAGCCAGATATATTTAATATCTCAAAACGCTTAGAAAGACTTTTAACTAATGATTCATTTCCAAATCTTTTTTATATAGAGTCTCTATGGATATGCAGCCAAGCACGAAAATATAAAGAAAATAAGAAAATTCAATTAATAGTTTTAACTTTTTTAGATGAACTTGAAAAAAAAATAGCTCAATTTAATGCAGTAAGCTTTGAAGGTGAAACCAATTTAAATAAAAAAGATATTTTAAATAGTTTTAGGATACACAATAATTCAATAGTATCTATTATAGTCAATCATCTAAAGGGTTGTCTTGAAAATGCAAAACCATGCATAAAACACTGCTTAACTAAATCAGAGGTTATAAATGTAAGAAAGGTTCTTTCAGAGACTTTGTTAAAAGAAGATAATGATCTAGAAAAACTCTTGGATGGAAAACAGCTAGAAACAATTGCAAACTTTAATAAATATGCTTTATTTAATAAATATGAGCAAAGTATTTACAAAATATATGATATTTCTGAGACAGAAGATGCAAAAAGTGAAGTTGCCTTAGCTTGTCTTAAATATATTCTTACCAAAAATGATATTATTTCCGATTCTTATGGCTTACTTGGGCTTGTTGATGATCTTTTCGCCATAGATCATACTTTAGCTAAAATAAATAAAAAAAATGAAATTCAAGCTCTGGTTGATATTCATGACAGCAATTTCCCTTCATTTAAATTACCTGAACTAGTTTCGAAACAAGGAGTTATTTCAACGATCAACCTTGAGCAAATTGTTAAAGCTAGCTATACAAGAAAAGATGATAAAAAAATTAAAAGGTTGATGATAGTTCCAGATATTGGTCCCTTATCAACTTTAGCAGCCTTAGGACATTCCATTTGTGACAGGTTGGCTGTTAAGGAAAAATCTCAAAATTTAAATGATTTTATAAAAGGAGACTATTTATTATTAGGAAGATATGAAACAACACTTCGGGAAAAAAATGTAATTGTTAAATTTGATGAACAAAGCAAAGATCACCCTCAATTATATTATGTTTATGATCGCGATGGTCAACGACAGACAATACAAAAAAGGCATCTAAAGAATGCTTTTAAAGTAGAGCAAGATAGAAAGCTTTCAAGAGGTAAGATAATTTCTAAGTTTAAAAATCAGAGCAATCCTGCAATTGAGGGTTGGTCAAAAATTTATTTCCAAGAAAATATATCAACATTTAAATCTAAGGGGCCCATCTATTTTTTTACTACGAAATATATTGCTGATAAATTTATTAAAGAAAAAATTTATGGCAATTCGATAGAAAATATATTGGGTGTAAGATCTTTTGATAATAAATATAAATTTAATGACAATTTTTCAAGTAAACAACTTTTCCCTGAACCGCAACTGTATATAGTTGCTGATGATGATGTTGCAATAGAGCTTTTAAATAAAAGAATAAATGGATTAGAGGATAGAGATCCTTCTTTGATAATCATTGATAATGAAAAATTTTATAAAAATTCAATCTTTATGGAAGAACTTGATGATATTGATGTTGATAAAACTATCTTTATTGAGGTTTATAAAGATTGGCATATTAAGAATTTATTGGAAAGTGATTTTACCTGCATAACTGCAAAACCTGATAAAGATATCTCTACTCACTCTGACAGTTTTCTTCCTTTGCATTCCCCAACAGCAATCTACCTAGAGAGACAAAGTTCTTTTGAAGTTCAGTATGAGGTAAGCCAAATAAAAATACTAAGTGATTTTATACATCTTCTTGAAAACACTAAAAGTTATATGCTAGAAGATAATTTATATCTTTTTTATAAGTTAATTCATCTTAAAGACTCTATAAGGTCACAGACTGTTAACAGAAGCGAAGAGAATATTTCAGAACTTGAAGAGAATATTCAAAAGATAATTAATGATATAGCCTACCTGACTGAATTCAATAAATTTTACATACCTCTATTACATTTCCTAGAAAAACAAAGAAAGGAGCTGGTAAATATTAATAAAGTTAGTGAATTGAAACATTGTCTTGATGAGAATATATCTAAATGCAATGTAATTGTTGTAGCAGGATCTCAACTTGGAGAAGTAAAGAATCTTTTATCAACTTCGTATGAAGATAGAGATGTAACAGTAGTAAACCCTTTACAACTAGAAAATATTAGCGCTTCAAAAGTTGATAATGTCATCGTTCCTTCATATATTTCTAAATCTACAATGAGGAGACTAAGAAATTATAAATATGGTAAAAAGCATATTTATTTTGGTACAAAAGAAGAAAAAGAGTTATTTGAAAAGTATTTAAATAAAGACAGAAAGATTTTTGATACTAATTTTAGAAATTCATCAGAGTTCATTTATTTGAAAAAAGAAATGAAAGAAAAAGATTCAGCGTTAGATACAACGGCAACTGATTTATTTAAAAATCTTTTTAATAATGCTAATTTTGATGCTTTAAAAAGTTCAGTAAGCTCTGAGTTTGTTAAAGCAAAGATGCTTGGTTTAGATCATAATAATATTTTATTGATTCCCGAGAATGGAAAAGAATATGTTGTTGAAAGTAATAGTGTAGATATAAAAACAGCTAGTATGCTTAATTTAGAAGATGAAATTTTAATAAATTCTGAATTCTCCGGAGAGGATCTAATCAAAAATTTACTAAGAGAGAATGAGGAAGACTATTCTAAGTACATCGACTTAAACAATAAGGCTAAATCTTGGAAGACTATTTTAAAAAGATATGAGTCTGATAATAATTTGAGCACAAAAGATATACAAGAAGAACTGAGACTTGTTGGGATATCAAGAGATATAGCTACTATTCGTAATTGGCTTAATAGTCCCTATACGTTAGCACCTCAAAAGCGCAATGAAACAATTAAGAAAATTTATGATCTTACCGGAAATGCCGATGAGCAAAAAATGAATGAGTGCCTAGAATCAATTAAATTAATTAGGAGATTAGAAAATGCAGCACGAGATAAACTCATAGATCTTCTTAATAAAGAAAATTTAACTTTATCAAATATTTCACTTGATCTTAATGATCTTCATATTGATTTTAAAAAGAAAACTGTTAATGCCATTACTGATATTCAGGTTCCAGCTAAACACCTTTATAAAGTTCATGACATAGATGACTTTATGAGAGAGTTTGATCGTGGCTGAAATGATACCTAAAAGCTGTATTGGTGCTCCATGGGGCGAGGAGCGATTTTTTAATACAGTTAGAGATTTTAATGGTTTACATGATTGGGTTGTTTACCATAATCAAGATATAAGAAAACACAGAACTAAGAGAAAAGGTGAAGCTGATTTCATATTTATTGGCCCGCATGGCGTTTTTGTTTTGGAGTTGAAAGGTGGTGATTATCATGAATATAATGATGTAACAAATGAATATCGATGGGGTGACCCCAAAGATCCATTTATAAAAAAGGAGACGCCTTTAGAACAAGCTGATGGAAATGTTCAATCTATTAAAGATGAATTTATAAGAAGATTTGATCTTCGCGCACTCAATCCTAAAAAAATAAATTATGGGTATGGTGCAGTATTTCCAGAAGCTGATATGAGTGATTGGAATGATATTTCATGGGATAAGAAGCTTGTATATGACATAAATACAAAGAATTTAGCAAGTTACATTGCTAAATTAGATAAATACTTTAGAAAAGATTACCACAAAAATCTTAGCACCTCTGATATTGCATACATTCAAAGACAGCTGAGACAAAAATTTATAAGCGTCCCTATTTTAGATCCTGAAAAAGGCAAAAATGAGCTCTTAATCATTGAAGGTCAAGCTAAACAAAATCTTGAAAATCTAGATTTTTCAGCAAACATTAGAATGCTTTGTAGAGGCGGTGCTGGGACAGGAAAAACAGTTATTGCGAGATATGTTGCAGAACATTTTAGTTTGAAGCCTGACAAAAGAGTTCTCTGGCTTTCTTTTAATAAAATGTTTACAAGCGAAATGAAAAAATCATTAAGAAAATTTGGAAATATTGAAGTAAGAACAAGAGATTCATTATTTGCAACTTATCTTAAAAGGTATGGTTATGATTTTAATCTTAATGATAAAGACAATGACTTGAAATTTGCTGAATGTGTTTCAGAAGTTGAGGATACATTTCATAAATGGGATGTAATTATCATTGATGAAGGACAAGACATTATTAAGGATGGGCTATTGCTATCTTTAGATGTCATATTAAAGGGTGGATTGAAAAATGGTAATTGGTTTATCTTTCTAGACGAAGAGCAAGATGTTTTTCACCAACTTGATAAAAAGAGACTTGAGGAACTAAGACAATACTCTAACTCGCCTATGCTCTTAAAAGAAAATAAAAGAAATCCATCAAAAATTATTAATGAAATTAAAAAATATACTAAATTCAATATAAAGGGTAGTAGGACATTTGAAGGTGGGCTAGAAATTACTGAGAATGGAATAACTGGAAACAAATCAGATCATTTTTTAGAAGATTTTGTCCTAAATATGCACAAAAGAGGCAAAACCAATATAGTGGTTTTAATGAATGGCTCGGATAAATCTATTTCTAAGATTATAGATAATGACTATCTAATGAATAGGTCAAAAAAAATGCAGATGCAACATGGGAGGATTCAGTTTTTTAATAGCGCTCTAGCCTTAGATGACTCTGATCTTAATTTTAAAATAGTCGGCATACCTTGCTTAAATTTAACTAGATTTAAAGGGTTAGAGGCAAAGAATTTAGTTTTATATTGGGATAAAGATTCTTACAAAAATAAGACTAAGATTCCAGAATTCTATACAGCTTTAACCAGAAGTCTTGAGAGTGCCTATATTTTATTAGATGACTTACTATAATTTAAATAAAAAAATGTAATGCAAGTAAAAACAACATTAGAAGCAAGACAAAAGGTCCTTAGTGATATTAAAGATTGGACCGTTGGGCCTCAATGGCAAGACGATGCCATCGCTATTACAAAAAAAGATCCTTTAACACAATATGCTGCTGGAATCCTATTTCCAAGAGCCTCATTAAATCTTCAAATTATTTCTGATGAAGACCATACACAGGAAGAAGTCGATGACACGCAATCCGTTGATGGTTTAAAGATTGAGTCTAATTACAATGAGGATGTTGAAGGAAGAAATGACGGTTATGCCGAAAATATCATTGATCAGTCTACTCAAAGCAGGCAGTCAAGTTTTGGAATTACTTTTATTACAAAAGATAATGATCATATTAAAATAGATTATGGATTCTCTAAATACCTAGAAGTAGAAGAAGGCGGAGAAAAAAGATTTGTACAAGAAAAAATACTTTCTTTTAAAGAGTTAAAAGTAAGCTCCTTAAATCCTGTTCAAAAATTTTCTAAAATTAGTGATGAATCTCTTGAGTTAACAGCAAGGTCAAGAAAAAAAGATAATCTTCTTATGACTACTGTTTCAATATCACATTCTGAGATTATAAATTCAGATAATAATATGAAATGTAGCTTTTCTGAATGCTTCTTTCATGTTGGAATGAAGATTAGTAATCTTACATCTCCTTTTCATGAGATAAAACCATTGGTCTTTCATGGGCAAGATCAACAAGCAGAAATATTAAATCTTTTATTCAGAAAAAAGAAAAGTTACTCAGTAGGAACAGGTTGTGGAACTGACTGGACTGTTAATAATGAAGAGTGTTATGAAATTAATACAGACTTTATGCCGACTTATGAGCTGCCTAATATAGAAGCAAAGTCTAAAGGCTTTAATCTAAATTATGCTGAATTGGCAAATATAGATAACAAGATTAGTGAGGATCAGTATTTTGAGTCTATTGACGAGCTGAAAGATAATTATGAAAAATGGATTAATAATCAAAAGACTCAAGCTTCTAGCTTGGAAGAAGAATACAAGAAAGCAGCACAGCTTAATATAAAAGCCGTTGATGTTTGGTTTAAAAGGATTTCTCGTGGAATCCAGATTATTAAAAATGACGAAGAGGCTCTTGTAGCATTCAAATTAGCTAATTTATCGATGCTTATTCAGTTTAATAGGTTTAGAAATCTTAAAAGTAAGAAGTCTAATGAGCCTCTCAAACCAATAGATAAAAAAGAGGCGTTTGATAAATCATTTGATCCAGAGATATTTATTAACAATATTACAAACAATAAATACTCTGGCTTGACTGGGGCTTGGAGACCTTTCCAGTTAGCGTTTGTTTTGGGAATTATTGCTGATATAACTGATCTTGCTGAAGATGAAGATTTAAGTTTTAGAGATGAAGTTGATTTAATATGGTTTCCAACAGGTGGAGGTAAAACTGAGGCCTATCTTGGAGCACTTGCATTTACCATTCTATTAAGAAGATTAAGAGATCCCAGCAATGCTGGAATAACAGCAATTATGAGATATACACTTAGATTATTAACATCTGATCAGTTCAGAAGATCTTCTGCATTAATATGCGCTTTAGAGCATATTAGAAAAAATAAAATACTGGGTGCAGAGCTTGGTGGGGAATCAATTTCACTGGGTCTATGGATGGGTAAAGATGGAACTAAAGCAAATACTCATTCAGATGCAATTAAAGTAATGAAAGATCCTCAGTACAAGAAAAAGAAAAAGCTACCTTTTATTCTTCATGAATGCCCATGGTGCAAAACATATCTCTTAGATCCATCTAACTCTGGCTATAAAACAATTAAAAAAGAGGTTGTTGTTAAGTGTCCTGATAAAACTTGCAGTTTTTCTGATGCAATACCAATATTTCAATGGCAAGAAGCTGTATTAGAGAATAAACCTTCCCTTTTAATTGGAACGGTTGATAATTTTGCAAAACTTGCATGGGATACTGATCAAAAAGTTCATAGCGCTTTTTTAAATGATAGTTTTTCTCCGCCTGATCTTATAATTCAAGATGAACTGCATTTAATATCAGGCCCTCTTGGAAGTGTTGTTGGGATGTTTGAAAATATTCTTTTAAGGCTTCTTGAGCAAAATGGCAATAAACCAAAAATTATTGGAGCAACAGCAACTCTATCTTTAGGCGGCAATCAAAGTAAAAATTTATATAGAGGAAGAAATTCGAGCATATTCCCACCTCAAGGCCTTGAATGGGGTAATTCATTTTTTGCTGAAGAGAAAAGCATTGAAGAAAAGCCTGGAAGATTATATGTGGGTTACTTTGGAAGTGTTAAGAATTCTATGATTGAATCTGCATTTAATGCATCTATTCCGCTTCTTCAATCACCTCAAATAATGCATCCAGTGACACTGGATAGCTTTGAGGAAGGAGAGAAAGATCTCAGGGTGGCATGGCCAAAAAATTTCAAGGAAGGTTCAAAAATATCCATTCTTCATGTTATCAAAAAAGAAAAAGTTTATAAGGAGTACATTGTTAAAAATATAGTGCCTATAGATGAAACTGACCAATCTGAAAATGCTTACTTTGAAGCAATAATCACTTTACAAGAAGCTTTGGCCGCTAGCATAAAATCAAATACAGCTTTTTATTTTATTGAAACTGACTTATATACGCAGCATCAGGAAGCCTTCAATCCTTTTGGAACATTAATCTGGTACTTTAATTCTAAAAGGGAGTTAGCTGATATATCCAATCAGCTTATAAGATTGGGTCAAGTCCTTAAAACAAATGCAAGATTTCATAATGCTGGCAAACTTGGCACTAAAGAGCATCCTATAAAATTCTCTAGACAGCTACGAAACTGTGAGGAGTTGACTGGGCGACTTTCTCAAGAAGAAATAGAAGTTATTAAAAGTAAAATAGAAAAAAAGTGGCTGCAAACAGCCCAAAGTCCAAATAATTATGAAAAAGGCATAGATATTGTATTTGCTACTAATATGATATCAGTGGGGGTAGACATACCAAGACTTGGGGCGATGATTATGCATGGCCAGCCTAGGACTACTGCTGAATACATTCAAGCCTCATCTAGGGTTGGAAGAACTCATCCTGGTATTGTCATTACTGCTTATAATCACAATAAATCAAAAGATAGATCTATATATGAAATGTTTAAAAATTTTCATCAATCAATCTATAGATATGTTGAATCATCAAGCGTAACTCCATACTCAAAGGGTTCAAGAGATAAAAATCTAGAAGCAATATTTGTAGGATTAGCAAAAGTTAATGGAGTTAAAGGTCCTGGCTTAGTGCCCTCTGATAAAAAATATACTGAGGAAGCAAAAAATTGGATCCTTGATTCTGTTAGAGAGGTAGATCCTGAAGAAGAAAGTGCAACTGAGATAGAGTTAAATAGAATTATAAAAGTTTGGGAAAATGCTGTTGTGGCTAATCATGGCTCAATGGGTAAAAATGCTGAAGGTACAAATTTATTGGGCAAGCAAGGTGGGTTTAAAAATCCTAATAATGTATTTGAAATTCCTACAACTATGAGAAATTCAGATGCAGATACATGGATTGAGTTAAAGGGTGTAGATTTTGAAGAGTGATCTAAGAAAAAATCAATTAGTCATTCCTTTTGGTGTTGGTGCGACTTATAACTATTTATTATTTTCTGCAATAACGATGAGTGTTGATGAGTGGAATATACAATATGAAAAAAAGCTAGCTTTATCAGAAGGGCTTATGGATCACAGGCTTATAAGTTACATAAATAAGAAACTTAGAAGCTATGAAGGATCTCGATCACTCCGAATTAGATTTCTTTGTTCACCCCCTATTGATTATGATCCATTTGCATCTCAAGAAGAGCAAGCTGTTACAGGACCTTATACTTCAAGAAAATTTCCTCAATGGGGATCATGCTCAAGGTGCAGCGCTTTAGTAAAATTCAATCCGACCCATGCTTATTCTACTAGATGCCAAAATCCAAATTCACCTCCTTGGATGAAAAGTCAACAATCATGTTTAAGTCTTAAAGGTAATGCAGGAAAAATAGAGCCAGTAAGGTTTGTTGCCTATTGCTCAAAGGGTCATATCCAAGATTTACCATATATAAAAATAATGCAAACTGCATGTTCTAGAGATTGCGATTTGAATAATAAGCAACACTCTCCTACTGCCCCATATTTATATTTGTCTGATGATACTTTAGGCTTTGGATTCACAAGCATAAGTATTAACTGTGCTAGTTGTGGGTCTAGAAAACGTTTTAGAGGAATTGGTAATGAAGAGGATAGAGATAAATTTATTAGTTCTTACGGAGAAAAAATATTTCAATGCGAAGGAGCAAAGCCATGGACCTCAGATGTAAATGATGAATGCTCTGAGATGCTTAGTGTATCTCCAAGAGCAGCATCTAAACTTTATTTACCTGTTCAGGAATCTGCTCTAAAAATCCCTGATGCTGATTTAGTAAGAAATCCATTTTTAGATACAGATGAAGTTATAAAATGGATTGAAAAAGGAACAGATCTTATAAAGATCAGAGACATGATTGAAGCATTAGATCTTGATGAAAAACATTCAATGAATAAAGAGGATATGCTTAAACTAATTCAGGAAGAAAGAGATTCTGCAGAAAATCATGATATAGAGCTAGATGAAAATATTGATTTAGATAAGTTAGAAGATTCGTTTTATAAAAAAGAATTTGAAACTTTGATTAAAGAAAATGTTAATGAGCGAGATTTTGTTTCAAAAAAAGAAGATTTATTTCAATACAGTAAGCAAATTCAAAAAAGTTTTGAAAGTCTTCATTCTGTTAAAAAATTAATTGAAATCACTGCCAATCTTGGTTTTGAAAGAAAAGGGAGAGCGAATATTGAATTTAATGAGTCTTTTCAGCCTGCAAGAGTTAATGAAAATTTTCTTCCGGCTTTCAAAAGTACTGGGGAAGGTATTTTTATAAATTTTGGGCTCAAAAACCTTGAAGATTGGTATACAAGCAATAGTAATTTTAAAAATCTTGAAGAGCAATTATCAATAAACGCTAGTTCAAGTCAAAATAAAAATATTAAAGCTAAAAATTATGATTATAGATTTATTTTAATTCATACTTTTTCTCATCTGCTGATGCGTCAACTTGAAATTGAATGTGGCTATAGCTTAACTGAGATCAAGGAGAGGATTTATTTTAGTGAAGCAGAAAATATGGCTGGATTATTAATTTACACAGCGTCTGCAGATTCTCAAGGCTCTCTTGGAGGTCTAGTTCGTATGATTAAGCCTAGTTTCTTTGAGGGTGTTTTTAAAAATGCAATCGAAAATGCCTATGTTTGTTTTAATGATCCAATATGCATCGAATCAAAAGGTCAGGGTTATTCAGGTTTATCACTTGGAGCATGTCATGCCTGTGCAATGATTCCTGATCTAGCCTGTTCAACATTACCAAAAAATATTTTCCTAGACAGGAATGCTTTGATTGGGAATGAAGCAAATGCTAAAGGCTACTTTGCAGATTTCTAAAATAGTTTTTCTTTAAAAAATTCACCAAAGCATCTGCCCATTTCAACTGGTACAGCATTTCCGATTTGAGTATATTTTGGAACCTCTCGTTCATGTATATTTTTTCTTGGATTTCCAGCTCTCCTTATTCCACCTGTAGTTCTCTTGCCAACAAATTTATACCAATCTGGGAATGTCTGTATACGCGCGCACTCTCTTACCGTAAGTGATCTTGCTAAAGAATAATGAATAAAGTCATCTGGCATAGATGTGATAGTAAGAGAAGGCCCCTTGTTACCCCATTTCCTAGGGAGAAGTCGCTGGGCAAATTTATTGCTTTTGTATTCTTTAGGAATTTTGCCATTATTTTTAATAATGGCAAAAAATTTATCTCTAATTCTTTGGCTATGATTGCTATATTGCTGCTCAGTCAATATATCACCTTTGGCTAAAATGCTTCCATCTTTATTTGTTCTAAGAGTTTTTTGAATTCTTGTTTTTGGATCAGATCTATAGAGTTTTGATTCACCTCCATATTCAAAATTTTTATCTACAAGATCAGAAAGTAATTCATCGATGTTTGGATACATATTTCCATTTTTTGGAAGGAATCCGCCCTTCACTGCATCTATTATTTCATCTGTTTTATTTAACAAAGTTGATTTAATTCCAACAATTAGGACCCTAGGTCTATTTTGTGGAACACCATAGTCCTTTGCAGAAACAAGACTCCATTTAACAGAATAGCCTTTTATTGATGCAAAAGCCTCAAACACATCTTGAAATATTTTTTTATTACTTGATTTAGTCCATTTTGCATTAAGCAGTCCTCTAACATTTTCAAATAAAAATATCTTTGGCTGCATTTCTGAAATAAAATTAGCCATATCCTCATACAAATGATTTGAAGGTAAATCTTTTTTATCAACTGAATAAGATCTTCTAACACCGAGACCTGAGAAGCCTTGGCATGGAGGACCTCCACAAATTACATCAACATCTGAAGAGCCAAACTCTATTTTTAGATTAGTTTTAAGATTTCTAAAAAATTTATTATTAATACAGTCTTTGATATCTTGAGAGTGAAATTTAGGATCTCTTAAATGAGGATATTCTTGTTCTCTATTAATTAAATAAGTTTCCAAGGCATCTTTATTAAGTTCATTGACATACAAGGGATAGAAACCAGCCTGTTCCATACCTAATGATAAGCCTCCACAGCCTGCAAAAAGATCTATGAAAGTGGGTTTATTATTTATCATGCATTTGAAGTAGATTTCTTTGTAAGTTTATATAGTTTCTAGTTTTTAATCTAAGTGTTCTCAATAAAGAATTTTTTAATTAATTTATAAATATTCTCTCTTGTATTTCCAAATGAGGATTCAAGCTGTTGCTTTGTATGAGTCTCATTTGCAGGATCTTCATTCATCCAATGCAGGCTTTTGGTACTATGTGGTATTACTGGGCATACCTCTTCAGCACAAAGTGTAATTGCATAATCTAGGTTGCTTAAAAAATGTTCATCTAAGTCTTCGATTGATTTTGAATATTGCTGTCGTATATCGATACCAATATCATCCATTGCCTTGACTGCATTGGGATGCACTTCACCAGAAGGAATTGAGCCAGCACTTTGTATATTGTGCTCACTACCAAGCATTGATTTAGCTAACCCTTCAGCCATCTGGCTTCTAGCTGAATTAGCAACACATAAAAAAAGTATATTCATTGTTCTTAATTGAGGATTACGTAAATTAAGAGTATCTTATAGT
>Ga0206131_10005543_pt1 | contig 13279 bp, 12 predicted proteins | sample Helgoland_Spring_FD_148636 | JGI IMG/M metagenome (GOLD analysis project Ga0206131, IMG submission 148636) | Pelagic subsurface seawater microbial communities from Kabeltonne, Helgoland, North Sea - Helgoland_Spring_Bloom_20160517_1 | ecosystem: Environmental > Aquatic > Marine > Epipelagic ...
GTTTAGAATTTAAAATTTCATGCATCTCAGCGATTTCCCAGACCGCCTCTCCCCCATGCTTGTAAAAGAGCTGAGGCAGGGCTTGCGCACCCGTTCCTTCATCGCCGTTTTCCTGGCGCTGCAGGCCATTCTCGCCGTCATCCTCCTCGCCGCTGGGGCAGGCGCCACCTCCGACAACGCGGGCGATACGATCTCGAACATCATCTTCGTTTTCTTCTCCATCGCGGTGATCATCATCCAGCCGATGCGCGGTATCGCCGCCCTGTCCTCGGAGGTGAAGGGCAACACCATCGACATGATGGTTCTCACCCGCCTCTCCGCTTGGCGTATCGTCGCCGGGAAATGGTCGGCCATCGTCAGCCAGTCGGCGCTCATCCTCGTCACCATCGTTCCCTATCTCATCCTCCGCTACTTCTTCGGCGGGATGAACCTGTTCGGGGAAATCATGTTTCTAGCCCTGATTTTCCTCAGCTCCGCCACGCTGACCGCAGTAACCGTCGGCCTCTCGGCCTCCAGCTCGGTCATCCTGCGCTCGGTGCTACCCATGATCGCGCTGCCTTTCGGTGCCTACTCCATGCTCATGATGTTTATGTTCAGCGGGATGCGCGGCGGCGGCGGCGGCATCGCGGAAATAGTTTCCCTCTCCACCACGGAGTCCCAGATCGGAGTCTCCCTCTACATCGCCACTTGCGCCTACGCGGGCTTCTTTTTCCTCTCCATCGGCACATCTCTGATTGCCCCCTATGCGGAGAACCACTCGACCCTCCGCCGTCTGATCTCCTTCGTCGTCACCTGCATCGCCGCCATGATCGGATCCACGGACTTGGTAACCGATGCGGATGTCCTGCCGCTTCTTTTCACAATGATCCTCGCCCCGGTCTTCGCTATCTCGCTGACGGAATTCGCGCCGCTCGTCTCCCCCACCTACTCCCGTTTTACGAAATTCGGCCTGCCCGGGAAGTTGGCCGGGTTCTTCCTCTTTCCCGGCTGGCCATCAGGTGTTTTCTTCTGCGCCCTGCTCTCACTGATCTCAGCGATCCCCTTCGTCCTGAACGACCACAGCTATGGCGATGACCATTACATGTATGGCCTCATCTGCCTCGCCTCCCTGCTGTTCCCCGCCGTCGTGGTCAATCTCCTCCGCACCCAGGGTGCCCAACGCGTCTCCAACTATGTCCTCTTCCTGATCGCCTCCGGTGTCATCACAGCAGTTCTCGCAGGTATCGCCGAGTCCATGTCGAGCAAGGGCTTCCTGTGGCTTTTCCTCTGGATTCCTCCCGTCCTCTTCGCCCTTGAGGAAATGAGTCGTAGCGGCGATGCCGTCCTCATCGCCTCCGTCGCGATAACACTCATCCTCTTCGGTATCCTGATTGTCATGGCGCTCGCCGCCTACAGGAAATCCCTCGTAGAAATCGAAAAAAGCATCAATCCCCAATGAAAGCCCTTCTCCTTTTCCTCGCCACCCTGGCACCCCTCGCCGCCTCGCCCTACGGCATCTCAGGCTCTGCGGGCAAAGAACACGGCGACGAGACTTTCGGCGTCCTCCGCCCACCCGCCCTGCCACAGGACGATGCCACTTGGAGCGATTTCGTCACCACCGCAACCACCGCCAAAAAGGACGTCACCCATTGGGACGCCCTCGATTCCTTCAATCTCGGCCCCCGCCGGCAGAACTCCCCCTTCCGCTATGTCGAACTCCTCACCCTCGCCCGCAAAGCGGCTCCGCAAGCCAGCATCGGATTCTCCCTCGCAAACTACGACCTGGAATTCCTCGACGACGCGCTCCGCGAAGGCGCCGGCGGCCAGTTCGATTACATCTCCCTCAGCCCCTTCCCTTGCTCCGAAGGCTGCGGCTTCGTCCTCGCCAGCGTGCTGCCCACCCTCCGCAAACTCCTCGCCACACACGGCACGGATTCAGAAATACCCGTCCACATCACCCTCAGCGGCGGGGAGGCCGCCCTCGCCGAAGCCGCTCCGCTCGCACTCGCCCTCGGCTTTACTCAAATTTTCCTAGAAACCGACCCCGCCACCTTGGCCAAACTGCCCACCGGGCCCGCTTCCATCCCCACCTCACCCGATCTCTCCGGCAACGACACCGTCCGCGTCACCCTCGGCGAAACCAACAAATCCGACGGCCTCCACCAAGTGCTGCCCTCCGATACCCCGTGGGATGAGAAATTGGAAGCCAACCGCCTGCACCTCACCGCGAATCCGCCGGTATTCCGCACCACCTTCCTCACCGCCCCCGGCTTCGTTTCCCCAGGTAACAGCGAAATCGAGATCACGGTCACCGCCAAACGCATCCCCTCCGAGGGTGGCCAGGAAAACCCTACCGGCTTCAACCTCACCTACGAGTCCACCTACGGCACCAACTCCCCGAAAATTTGGTGGGGCGTCGCCGGCGACAACAAATGGCACACCCACACCTGGACTCTCGCGGACGCCAAATTCACCGGCAAGCTCGGCTGGAACTTCCTCCTCGATGCCTCCGGAGCCGGAAATGACGTCCTCATCAAGGAAGTCAGCGTGAAACGGTAAGTTTGGAGTCCCCTATGGAGCGCGGCTTTTCAAGCCGCTGGGGTGAACTCCGCCAGTTCTTCCGCCCACTCCCCACATCGGAGCGCAAGCCAGCGGCTTAAAAACCCGCGCTCCACACCCCCCAAAGCAAATTTCATGCTTGGAATGCCCGCCCGCCTTCCCCCATCTTCCCCCGCACACGACCATGCCCTGGCTTCTCCTCATCCTCCCTCTCCTGGCCGCCGTCTCGAACCAGCTTTTCCTCCGGAAAATCGGTGTCGCGCATTGGGTTTCGACCGCATCCGCCGCCGCCACCTTCGTCATCGCCCTGCTCTGCCTCGGAAAAACCGATTCCATGTCCTTCCCATGGGCTACAATCGGTAACTTCAGCGTCGATATCGGCATCACCCTCGACAAGCTCTCCACCGGCATGATGATCGTCGTCACCGGCGTCGGCCTGCTGGTGCACGTCTTCTCCCTCGCCTACATGAAGGACGATTCGGCGAAAGCCCGTTACTTCACCGGCCTCGCGCTCTTCATGTTCTCGATGACAGGTATCGTCCTGGCCTCGAATTTTATCATGACCTTCATCTTTTGGGAGTTGGTCGGCCTCAGCTCCTACCTGCTCATCGGCCATTGGTATGAAAAGGACTCCGCCGCAGACGCCGCGAAAAAAGCCTTCCTCACCAACCGCATCGGCGACTTCGGTTTCATGATCGGCATCCTCATGCTGTGGGGCATCACCGGCACTCTCACCTTCGACGGCATGACACAATGGGCGGAAAGCGGCGGTGTCGCCACCGTTTCAGCCGGTGTCCTCGGAGCCGCCCTGCTCTGCGTGTTCTGCGGTGCCGTCGGCAAATCCGCCCAACTGCCCCTCCACATCTGGCTCCCAGATGCGATGGAAGGCCCAACTCCAGTCTCCGCCCTCATCCACGCCGCCACCATGGTCGCCGCCGGCGTCTACATGCTCTTCCGCGTTCAGTTCTCCATCGGAGCCGACGCTTTCGAAGGTTTCTCCGGCACCACCATCGCATGGATCGGCGCCATCACCTCGCTGATGGCCGCCCTGATGGCCACCCAGCAGGACGATATCAAAAAAATCCTCGCCTACTCCACCCTCTCCCAGCTCGGCTACATGATCATGGCTGTCGGCCTGCTCGTCGGTGAGGCGAGCATGTTCCACCTCTTCACCCACGCCTGGTTCAAGGCGCTGCTCTTCCTCGGCTCCGGCGCCATCATCTACGCCTGCCACCACGAACAGAATATCTGGAAAATGGGCGGCCTGCTTAAGAAAATGCCGATCACCGCGATCACCTTCGCCATCGGCACCGCAGCCCTCATCGCCGTACCCTACGTCACCTCCGGCTTCTGGTCGAAGGAGGAGATCCTCGCCGCCGCCTACAATGGCAACAAGGCACTCTTCGCCATCGCTGTCCTCGTCGCGTTCCTCACGACTTTCTACATGACCCGCGCCTTCGTCATCACCTTCCTCGGCAAGACCCGTTCGGAAAATGCCGACCACGCCAAGGAAGTCGGCCCGCTCATGCTCATCCCACTCGTCGCCCTCGCAGCCATGGCGATTTTCTCCGGCTTCCCCTTCCTCTCCGGTGCGCTCAACGCCATCCGCCCCGATCACGGCGGCGGACACGCCGAAGGCCACACGGTGGTGCTCATCGCCTCCCTCGCCTCCCTCGTCTTCGGCCTCGCGGCCGGTTTCATCCTCTACAACGGAAAAGAAAAGGATCCCATCTCCATCCCGCTCTTCCGCAACCGCTTCTACATCGATGCGATCTACGACAAGGGCATCGTCAAATACCTCGAGAACGGAGTCGCCGCCATCGTCCACTTCTTCGATGAAATCCTGATCAACGGCATCCTCGTCGGCGGCCTCTCCCGCCTCGCCGAATCCACCGGCAACCTCTTCCGCAAAGCCCAGTCCGGCAACCTCCAGGCATACGCCTTCACCTTCGGCCTCGGCGTCCTGCTGTTGATCTACTTCACGGTGTTCTACAAGTAGCAGGAGAAATCGATCCCCGCTCGGCAGGCAAGCTATTAATTTCACAAAATCACAATGAAAATAGGATCATTAAGATATGGTCTGGCTGTAGTGACGGCATTGGTCTTTACCGCTATTTTCACGATGAACTTCTTTCACGAAGGCACATCAATCAGTAAGTATCTCGCAAAACAAAGTGAGCTAGAGCGAGTCAAGGAAGCGGAGGTCATTGCCTACACTGATATGATGCTCTATGGCGACGAACGCAGCACGGTGTCGGAGGATGTCGATTTGACAGAAGAGCTTAGTAGTGAAGAGGGTTTTGAAAAGGCTCAGCGTATCCGCTCCTACGATAGGTGGCTTCTAGTTGGATTAACGACCGTGGCGTGGCTCATGTTGATTCCTGCATTACAGAGTATGCGGGCATTGTCGTTTGTCTATGTTGCTATGGGAGCTTACATTTTTTTGTTATCGCTCTGTAAGATGCTCAATGGCGGAGCCGCGTTCAGCGATTGGGCAATCACAGCCCATGCGACAAGGTGGTTGCCGTGTTTTGCTCTTTGGCTCTGGTTGTTTATGAAACCATGTGCAAAAGAGCACCGTTATCGAGTGGTAAAGTGGATGTTGGTGATTGCTGTGTCGCTGACATTTGCCACTCATGGGATAGAGGCTTTGTTGTTTCATCCCGGTTTTCGTGACCTACTGATTGGTAGCTTTGAAATAATATCGATTCACCTGTCTGACTCGCTTTGCCACCTGTTGTTACGACTGATTGGAGTGATGGATGTGACTTTGTCTGTATTAGTGCTATTCACTCAACGTAAGTCGCTCTTTTTGTGGATGGCAATTTGGGGGGGCTTGACCGCGTTAGCTAGACCGATTACCTTTGGCGAGATCTTGTGGGAGGATGCATTGCTCAGATGTGGAAATTGCTTGGTTCCGTTGATTTTATTTTTATGGATTTGGCAACAAACTAAAGCCAATAAAAAGAACACTATTGAATATGAAGATACTGAATAAAACCAAATGGCTAGCCGCATTATGTGTGCTGAGTGTGTCCTCGCTAAATGCGGCAGACATGACGAATGAGCAAATTGCGAAAGCTGACTATAAGCAATTACTGAAGCGACTGACCCCGCTAGCTGGGTCTAAACCTGCTCAATGGAGAGTAACTTGGTCTGGAGAAGCATCAAACACGGCAACCGTCTCATGGAGCACTGCTGTGTTCGGTAAGAAGCATGTGTTGCATTACGGCACCAAACCATTCGGCCTAGAGGTCGCTAAGTATGAAAACCACCTAGCCTGTCAAAAAACAGGAGCTTATTCAATCAATGCCAAAGAAGCTGAAGATACGAAAACAGCTTTTTACCATCATACTGAATTAAGTGAATTGAAGCCAAACACAAAGTATTACTTCGTGATGGAGAGCGATGGCGAGTTTTCCCGTCAGCTGTATTTTAAGACGAGTCCTAAGACCGGAGATTTTAAACTTTTAGTCGGCGGCGACTCACGTTCTGGCATGATTTCACGTTGCAGAATGAACTTGCGCTTAGCAAAAGAGTTTAAGGACAAGCCTGAAATCATAGCCTTGAACCACGGCGGTGACTTTATCGCTTCGGGTCACAGCTGGCATCAGTGGCGTCTGTGGTTGAGCCACCACGAGTTAACTACTTTAGAAGATGGGCGAGTTCTTCCGGTGATCCCAACGCGCGGCAATCATGATGGTGGGCCAATATTTTTTGAGGTCTTCAACCTGAAGAAAATGACGGAAAAACATAGCTTCTGGCACACAATAACTCTCACAGACGAAGTGAATATAGTGACACTAGACACCAACTACAGTGCGAAAGGACCGCAGGAGGAATGGCTTGATCAACAGTTGGCTGAGTTGCGTCCGAAGTCAAAGTGGTTGATTACCAATTACCACCGCCCGCTTTTCCCTGCAGTGAAGTCACCAGCGGGTCAAGCTGCTGTTTTCGTTCCTTTGTTTGAGAAGTACAATGTCGACCTCGCATTGGAGTCTGACGGCCACTGCATCAAACGCACCGTGCCTATCCGCAATGGAAAAAAGGATGCTACAGGCGTTGTTTACATCGGTGAAGGCGGTTTAGGCGTAGGCCAATACCAACCTAAGCCTGATCTTTGGTATCTTCAAGACGGCGGTTACGTTAGCCGTGGCCACCATGTGATGCAGTTAAGCTTTTCGGCTAAGGAACTTAAGATCGAAACGATTTTACTCGAAGGTAAGGTCGTTGATCCTTACGTGATGACTCCGAGAGCCAAATAAGCCAAAGTCTGGGTGATTCCCGCTAGGAATTTGCTTTTTACGGGAGGCTCCTGAAACAGGCGTTGCCCGGATCGGCCTGCCTGTAGAAGCCTTGGCGAAGACTGGAGGGCGAGTCTGTGGATCGGTTTCATGGATGAATGTTTGATCACGCCCTCGCTCTGCATGTCGAGCAGCGAAGCGGAGTCGTGGGCTTCACCGCCCCCTTGAAGACGGATCCCTTTACGAGACCTGGTCCCGACGAAGAGGACGAGGGTGATTCTACGAGAGATCACTCTCAGTGGACCGGCGTGGGCATTTGCCTTCACGCTTGAATTCACAGAGGTCGCAACCGTCGGGGCCGCCGCAGCTTCCCTTGATGCGGGGTCGACCTAACAGCACGCCGATCGCCATCATCAGGATGACGAGGATGAAGACACTGAGGGTGATGAGGAACAGCTGCATGGGCGGTTTCAGGGAAGGTGGGGAATGAATGCCGAGGTCTCGATCTGGCGGAAGTCGGAGCCTTCCCTGATGATCAGGAATGCGGGGAGCTCGGCTTGTTCGGCGAGGGCTCTTCCTTCCTCGGGGCCGAGGACGATGAGGGCGGTGGCCCAGGCATCAGCCTGCATGCAGGAGGTGTCGAGGATGCTCACCGAGACCAGCGAATGGCGGATTGGTTGTCCGGTGCGCGGATCGATTTCGTGCGAGTAACGCTGGCCATCGCGCTCGAAGTAGTTGCGGTAGTCACCTGAAGTGGCGATGGCCATGTCATGGAGCGGCAGGGTGGCTTGGATGCCGCGCTGCTTGGCGGTGGGGGTTTCAATGGCGATCTTCCATGGTGTGTGATCCGCTTTTTGCCCGCCGGCGCGCATCTCGCCACCGATGTCGACGAGGTAATCGGGGATGCCCAGTTCTTCCAATGAAGCGGCGAGGGAATCGACGGCATATCCTTTGGCGATTGCCGACAGGTCGATACGGAGTTCGGCGTGGTCCTTTTTCAAGGCGGGAGGATCGAGTCGGGCATGCAGTTGATGCGAGCCGAGGGTCGCGAGAAGTTCCTGGATCTCTGCGGGGGCCGGGAGTTGATTGGTGGACTCTTGCGAGCCGAAACCCCATAGCTCAACCAAGGGGCCGACGGTGATGTCGAAGGCGCCGTTCGATGCCTCGAATACTTCCAGAGCAGCGATGACCACAGTGGCGGTCTCGGTGGAGACGGGGAACCAGTCGGTGCTGTCTGATCGATTGAAGAGCGAGACTTCGGAGTCGGGCTTGTAGGTGGACATCCGTGCATCGATGCGATCAAGCCTCGCTTGGAGGGTGGTCTGCAGTGTGTCCTCGGGAATCCCATTCGGAAACTCAGACAAGGTCACCCGAAAGTAGGTTCCCATAGTGGATCCTGAAATGGAGTGTCCCTGGTTGGTTTGGGGCTCCTTGCGGCAAGCTGCCAACAGGCCGAAAACCGCAGTAAGCAGGAGGAATTTAGCCGCCGAAGTCATCGTATAGAATGTTACCTGATTCCACGCCGATGTCATCCAGCATCTTGAGGACGGCCTGCAGCATCAAGGGTGGACCGCAGATGTAGTATTCACAGTCCTCCGGTGCGGGGTGTTTGTTGAGATACTGGTCGAGCAGCACCTGGTGAATGAATCCAGTGTGACCGCTCCAGTCGTCCTCGGGAAGCGGGTCAGAGAGGGCGACGTGCCAGGCGAAGTTCTCGTGCTCGTGGGCGAGTCGGTCGAAGTCCTCGGTGTAGAACATTTCGCAAACACTACGGGCACCGTACCAGAACGATATTTTACGTTTGCTTTGGAGTCGTTCGAGTTGATCGAAGAGGTGGGCGCGCATCGGGGCCATGCCCGCGCCGCCGCCGATAAATACCATCTCGGACTCGGTCTCCTTGGCGAAAAATTCGCCGAACGGCCCGGAGATGGTGACTTGGTCGCCGGGCTTGAGGCTGTAAATGTAGGAGGACATCGCGCCGGGAGGAGTTCCTTCCGGTGCGCGTGGCGGAGGGGTGGCGATGCGGACGTTGAGCATGATGATGCCCTTTTCCTCGGGACAGTTGGCCATCGAGTAGGCGCGCACCACTTCCGCCTCCACCTTGGAATGGAAGCGCCACAGATTGTGTTTGTCCCACTCGGGCTTGTACTGCGGCTCGATGTCAAAGTCGGCGTAGCTGAGTTGGTGCGGCGGGCATTCAATCTGGATGAAGCCGCCGGCGCGGAAATTCAGGTCCTCATCCGGCGGGAGTTCCAGCACCAGTTCCTTGATGAAGGTGGCGACGTCGTGATTGGAGCGCACCTTGCAGGTCCATTTCCTGATCCCGAAGACCTCGGCGGGGATCTCGATCTTCATGTCCTCCTTGACCGCGACCTGACATGACAGCCGCGCCCCCTCGCGGGCCTCGCGTTTGGAAATGTGGGTGAGCTCGGTAGGTAGGATCGTGCCGCCGCCCTCAAGGATTTTCACGACGCACTGTCCGCAGGTTCCGCCGCCACCACAGGCGGAGGAAACGAAGACCTTTTCGGACGACAGGGCGTTGAGCAGCTTTCCTCCCGCAGCAACGACGATCGCTTTCTCCGGGTCGTTGTTGATCGAGATGGTGACATCGCCGGATTGCACCAGTCGCGCTCTGGCGATCAGAATGACCGCGACGAGCAGCAGCACGACCAGCGTGAAGGTGGCGACACCGAGGAAGATTTCGAACATGGCGGGGATGGGGTTTCCGGTGAGTGGTCAGAGTTGGATTCCCGAGAAGATCATGAAGGCGAGGGCCATCAGGCCGACCGTGATGAAGGTGATACCGAGTCCTTTTAGGCCCTCGGGGACGTTGCTGTATTTGAGTTTCTCACGGATGCCCGCGAGACCGACGATGGCGAGCGCCCAGCCGAAGCCCGAGCCGAAGCCGAAGACCACGCTTTCGCCGAAGTTGTAGTTGCGCTCGACCATGAACAGGACCCCGCCGAGGATCGCGCAGTTCACCGTGATGAGTGGAAGGAAGATGCCCATCGTGTTGTAGAGGGCGGGAAAGAACTTATCCATGGCCATCTCCAGGATCTGGACCATCGCGGCGATCACGCCGATGTAGCAGATGAGCCCGAGAAAGCTCAGGTCGACGCCGTGGATACCCGCCCAAGTGAGCGCGTCCTCGCGCAGGATGAAGTTATAGATCAGGTTGTTGACCGGTACGGTGAGGGTCAGCACCGCGATCACCGCGATGCCCAGTCCGATGGCGGTATCGACGGTTTTCGAGACCGCCAAAAAAGTGCACATGCCGAGAAAGAAGGCGAGGGCCATGTTCTCGACGAAGACAGCGGTCAGGAAGATGTTGAGATAGTTTTCAAGCATGGCTTTAGGAGGTTAGGAAGTTTCGATTTGATCCTTTTTCCAAGTGCGCAGCAGCCAGATGTAGAGGCCGATGATGAAGAAGGCGCTCGGTGGTAGGAGCATCAGTCCGTTCGACGGGTACCAGCCGCCCTCGGTCGAGAGGGGAAGGATCACATGACCGAACAGACGTCCGGAGCCGAAGAGTTCCCGCAGGGTTCCCACCACGATCAGGATAAAACTGTAGCCGAGGCCGTTGCCGAGTCCGTCGAAGAAACTGGCACCGACGGGGTTTTTCATGGCGAAGGCTTCGGCGCGTCCCATGATGATGCAGTTGGTGATGATCAGGCCGACGAAGATCGAGAGCTGTTTGCTGATGCCGTAGGCGTAAGCTTTGAGTATCATGTCGACGACGATGACGAGCGACGCGATGATGGTCATCTGGACGATGATGCGGATGTTGTTCGGGATGTGGTTGCGGATCAGGCTGACCGCGCTGTTGGATAGCGCGCAGACGGCGGTGACCGCCGCCGCCATGACGAAGACGGTCTCGAGTTTGGTGGTGACCGCCAGAGCCGAGCAGATGCCCAGCACCTGATAGGCGATGGGGTTGTTATTAAAGAGGGGGTCGAGAACGACCTTTGAAGGTTTGTCTGTCATGGTTTCAGTTTCCTTTCTCGTCACGGAGGCGGTCGAGCATGGGTTTAAAGCCCTTCTCTCCCAGCCAGTATTCCAGTAGTGCGCTGACACCCCGGCTGGTGATGGTGGCTCCCGCCAGTCCATCGACCTGGTGTCGCGCTTCAGGGCTGTCGGGATCAACCGCGCCCTTGATGACTTCGATCCGCGGATTGCCCGCGCTGTCGAATGCCTGCTTGCCGATCCACTGTTCCTTCCAGCGCGGGTTGTCCACTTCGCCGCCGAGTCCGGGGGTCTCGCCATGCTCGTAGAAGGCGAAGCCCTTGATGGTGGTCAGGTCGGAATCCAGCGCGAGGTACCCGTAGAGGGTCGACCAGAGTCCTTTGCCGTGAACGGGCAGGATGATCTGCTGCAAGCTTCCGTCGTCATCCGACGAGACATAGATGGGGGCGAAGCGGGAACGGCGCTTGATGCCAGCCAGGTCGTCTTTCTTCGGGATTGGGAGTCCCTGATCGTTGCTCAGTGCCGCCTTCCTTTGGTTGAAAGTCGCGGCGTCGGGGTCATCGACAAAATCCCCACTGGCGAGGTCGACGATCCGGATTTCGAACTTCGCGAAGAGTTCCTCGACCGAGCGTCCTTCTTCAAAGAGTCCGGCGGCTTGCAGGATGTTCTTCTTGCGGTCGAGGTCGCGGTTTTCCGCCTGCAGTGGTCGCAGTATGACGGCCGAAATGGACACCAAGGCCGAGCAGACCACCGAGAGGAGGCCAGCGACCAGGAGCGTTCCCGATATGGAGTCTTTAGCCATCGCGACGGATTCTGCGTTTGATGTGAGCCCGGACGACGAGCGCGTCGATGGTCGGGGCGAAGACGTTGCCGAACAGGATGGCGAGCATCATGCCCTCCGGATAGGCGGGGTTGATGACGCGGACGAGGATCACTAGGAACCCGATGAGTCCGCCGTAGATCCATTTTCCGGTCTCGGTCAGCGCGGCGGAAACTGGATCGGTCGCCATGAAGACGAGACCGAAGGCGAATCCACCGAGCACCAGATGCCAAGCCGGATTCATGCCGAACATCGGGTTGGTGTCGCTTCCTGCCAGATAGAGCAGGGTGGCGGTGGCCAGCGCGCCGAGCAGCACGGCGAGCATGATTTTCCACGATCCCACGCCGGTGTAGAGCAGCAGGGCAGCGCCGAGCAGGCAGGCCAGCGTGGAGGTTTCTCCCATCGATCCCTGAATCTGCCCGAGGAAAGCCTGGCTCCAGGTGATCTGGGTGGTGAGAGCCTCCATGCCCTCTGCCGCGACCAGCCCGAGGGGAGTGGCTCCGCTGAATCCATCGACGGCGGTCCACACCGCATCACCGCTCATTTGGGCTGGATAGGCGAAGAAGATGAAGGCGCGGGCGGAGAGCGCGGGGTTGAGGAAGTTTTTCCCAGAGCCGCCGAAGAGTTCCTTGGCGATGACGACCCCGAAGGAGATCCCAATGGCGACCTGCCAGAGCGGAATGGTCGGTGGCAGGGTGAGGGGAAACAGCAATCCCGTGACGAGAAAGCCTTCGCTAACTTCTTCTTTGCGGACGGTGGCGAAGATCAGTTCCCAGAGTCCACCCACCGCGTTGCAGACGAAGAAGACCGGAGCGAAGTAGAGGAGCCCGTGCACGACATTGTCGATCAGGTTGCTGGGATCGTTTCCCAAACCGAGGAACCCCAGAATCCAGCCCTTCCATCCGGGGACGGTCTCGATTCCCATCAGGCTCATGTTGGTGTTGGCCTGGAAGCCGGTGTTGTAGAGCGCCACGGCCACGCAGGGGCCGAGCGAGATACCGACGGTGATCATGAGGCGCTTCATGTCGATTCCGTCGCGCACATGGGTTGCTCCACGAGTGGTATGGCCGGGAGAGAAGAGAAAGGTATCGATCGCCTCGTAGAGCGGATAGAGGCGCTCATACTTCGCGCCGGGCTTCACATGGGGGTGAAACCGGTCGAGGAATTTGCGCAGGAATTTCATGGGCGATCTGTCGTTATCCGTCGTCTTCGATGGTGGTGAGGTTTCTCCGCAGATGGGCACAGTAGTCCTCCTTGCCGGGGCAGGCGAAGGTCGCAAGGGCGAGGTCCTCTTCATCCAGTTCCAGACAACCCAAGGCCTGTGCCTGGTCGGTATCTCCGACCAGCAGGGCGCGCAGCAACGGAGTGATCAGCAAGTCCAACGGCATCACCTTCTCAAACATGCCGATGGGAACCATCGGGCGCAGGCCTCCGCCGGTGGAGGTGCTGAAGGGAAATCTTTTCCCGGGAATGAGTCTGGAGATGAAGGTGTTCTTGATCGAGAACCGGTCGACTCCCGGGCGGTGCCAATCGAGGAACAGTCGGCTGCTGTCCTCCGCGATGGCGCTGATCTGCAAATGGTGCCTGCCCAGATAGGCCAGCGATCCGACCGCGTGTTGGCCGAATAAGACCGAACCCGAGATGACCCTGACTTCCGAATCATCCGTGTCGGTCAGTTCACCAGCGACCAAATCCGCGATGCTGGCGCCGAGCG
>Ga0206131_10005548_pt1 | contig 13273 bp, 16 predicted proteins | sample Helgoland_Spring_FD_148636 | JGI IMG/M metagenome (GOLD analysis project Ga0206131, IMG submission 148636) | Pelagic subsurface seawater microbial communities from Kabeltonne, Helgoland, North Sea - Helgoland_Spring_Bloom_20160517_1 | ecosystem: Environmental > Aquatic > Marine > Epipelagic ...
CCCAACTAAATCACAATACAAGTAGTTTAGGGTAACAAAAATCCAAAGTGTAGATAATATTACTCTTTTGTTTTTGACGATTTTATCTGATTCCATGTGTTTTAGGCAGGTTTAATTGATTTTTTAAGAAGCAGGAAATATCCAATTTTATCTGGGATGAAACACAAATAGAGAAGACCCTGTAAACAAAAGAAAGCTTTGAAAAATTTAGGCAAACAAATACCTAAATACATCATTTATTTTGGCGAAGAAAATAACCTCAATGCCTTTTGGAATGTTGAGACCCTTTTTGTTGTAAGAGGACAAAATAATTTGTTCAAACCCAAGTTTTTGGGCCTCAGCAACTCGCTGGTCTGCGCGAGTTACTGGTCTAACTTCACCTGAAAGGCCAATTTCTGCAGCCAAACAAATTTTTGGGTTTATGGCAATATCTTCTGATGATGATAAAATAGAGCAAACCACAGCCAAATCAATTGCAGGGTCGTCAATTCTGAGACCTCCAGCCATATTCAAAAAAACGTCTTTGGCTGCTAATCTAAACCCACATCGTTTCTCTAAAACAGCTAACAACATATGTAATCTGCGCAAATCAAAACCAGTTGCTTGTCTTTGTGGGGTTCCATAAGCCGCCGTGCTTACCAAGGCTTGTGTTTCAATTAAAAGAGGCCTTAAGCCTTCCATGGTTGCGCCAATTGCACTTCCGCTAAGCTCGGCATTCCTATTAGAAATTAAAATTTCTGATGGATTCGTAACTTCTCTTAACCCATTGCCTTTCATCTCGAAAATACCTAACTCATTGGTTGAGCCAAAACGATTTTTAGAGGCGCGTAACAAACGGTAAATATGGTTTCTGTCTCCCTCAAATTGAAGAACTGTATCTACCATGTGCTCCAAAATTTTTGGTCCGGCAATTACACCTTCTTTTGTAATGTGGCCAATAAAAAATATGGGTGTATTGGTTTCTTTTCCGTACCTCAATATTTCTCCTGCCGATTCGCGTATTTGAGAAATGCTTCCAGGCGAAGAGTCTATTAAAGAGGAGTGAAGTGTTTGAATTGAATCAACAATAACCATGTTTGGTTTTACCTGCAAGGCTTGTTGAATAATGTTTTGGGTGTTGGTTTCGGTAAGCAACAAAAAGTTGGCGTGGTCGGTAGAAATTCTTTCTGCGCGCATTTTTATTTGTTGCTCGCTTTCTTCGCCCGATACGTATAGCGTTTTTAGGTTGGGTTCTTCTAACGCAACTTGCAGCATTAAGGTAGATTTACCAATGCCGGGTTCGCCACCAATTAAAACTGCAGACCCAGGCACAATACCACCGCCTAAAACTCTAGTAAGCTCTTGGTTTTTTATTTTAATGCGAGTCTCACCGCCAACTTCAACCTGACTTAAGTTTTTCGGGGTTTTAGCTACTTTGGAAGAGGGGTTGGCGTAGTTTACTTTTTCGTTACCCCTAGAAACTACCTCTTCGGTAAAGGTATTCCATTCGCCACAAGAAGAGCATTTACCTGCCCATTTTGGCGATTCGTAACCACAGTTTTTGCAGAAAAAGGCCTTTTTAATTTTGGCCATTAACCGTTTTTAATTTTGTTTTCGATGTTGGTAGTAGAGTGGCCTTCGGTAAGCGGAATGGTTAAAACTTTGCCCCCTTTTGCTTGCACAAATTCGTGTCCAGCAATCTCTTCAATTTTATAGTCTCCACCTTTTACCAATACATCTGGCTCAAGCTCTTTGATAAGGTTTTCGGGGGTTTCATCATCAAACAATACAACAGCATCTACATAAGTAAAAGAGGCTAAACAAAGCGCTCTTGTTTCTTCGTCTTGTAAAGGTCTATTTGGACCTTTACCCAATAATTTGGCAGAAGCATCAGAGTTTAAACCAACAACTAATCTGTTGCCTTGGTCTGCAGCTTGATGTAAATACTCAACGTGGCCTCTGTGAAGAATATCAAAAACACCATTGGTAAATACAACTTTTTCACTTTTAAGTCTCCATCTTGCGCAAAACCTTTTGGCTTCGGCTATAGGAACAATTTTGTATTTTATTAAATCAAGCTTCTGCATGAGCAATTCTTTTATTGTAAATTGGCATTAATACGAACGAAATAGCTCCAAAGATAACAAGCATTAAGGTTTGGGCTGTCCAAACTATCCAACCAAAGGCTGCGCCTGTATTTTTATCAACACCATAAAGCAACAATACTGCCTGTATGGCAAGCGGGTAAGCACCAATGCCACCATTGGTTAATACGATGGTGAAGCCGCCCAAAACAAAGGCTGTTAAGATACCTCCAATAGGTACATCTTTGGTTTCGGGCAAACTAAAAAAGCAGAGGTAAAACATCAAAAGGTACATTACCCAAATAAAAGCGGTATGTCCTAAAAACTGCCACTTCTTTTTCATTTTAAAAATTGAAGCCACCCCTTCGTAAAGGCCAACGATAATACCTTTTAATTTGTCAATAAATGGATGCTCTTTTTTATCTAAAAAGAAAAAATATACAAAAGCTAAAATGCCCAATAGTAAAACACCCACAAATCCATACAATGCTATACCTGAAACCTTTTCAGTGATAGCATTTACTATTTCGAAAATGAGTTCTTTGATTATTTCAAATTGAATGAAAACCACAGAAACGGTTATTAAAATAAGAATAATGAAATCTGCAACCCTTTCTGCTATTACTGTTCCTAAGAGCTTGTTAAATGGCACTTTTTCGTAGCGTGCGGTTACACCACATCTTGATAATTCACCCAAACGAGGAACCGCAAGGTTTACCAAATAAGCAATCATAACAGCAAAAAAATTGTTCCAAAATCTGGTTTTATAGCCTAAGGGTTCTAAAGTGTAACTCCAGCGATAAGCTCTGCTTAAATGACTAAGTAGCCCAAAAAACAAGGAAAACAATACCCAAGCATAATTGGCACTTTGAAAAGAAGATGCAATGTCTACTTTATCTTGTTCTGATAAGGATGAATAAAAAAACCAAACTAGGTATAACCCTAATCCTAGAGGTAGAATAATTTTAAGGGCATCTAGCAGCTTTTTTTTCAAGTTGAATTAGATTAATGAATTGGTATTTTCATCAGGAAAAATAATGGTTGGTTTAAAAGTTTTTGCAACTTCAAAATCCATTATTCCATATGATATGATGATAATTATATCTCCAACTGCAACGCGCCTTGCGGCGGGTCCGTTTAAACAAACAGCCTTGCTTCCTCGCACACCTTTTATTACATAGGTTTCGAGTCTTTCGCCGTTGTTAATATTTACAATTTGAACCTTTTCGCCTTCAATTAAGTTTGCGGCTTCCATTAGGTCTTCATCGATGGTAATTGAACCAATGTAGTTAAGGTCTGCTTCGGTAACTTTTACCCGATGAATTTTCGATTTTAATACCTCTATTTGCATTTCGGCGGCAAAATTAACCATTTAAGGCCAAATTGTCTATTAATCTTACACCACCCAAATATGCAGCAATAAAAGCTCTTGGTTTTGCTTCAGAGTTTAAGCTTGAAGTTGGCTGTAAATCAAGCTCAGAGGCAATTTCAAAGTAATCAAGCTCAAATTCTTCTTCATGAGAAAATGCATCAATTACCCAATTTTTAATTTCTGAAACGTTATGAGAAATTGCTTGTTTTTTCGCGTTTTTTAAAACTTGGTAAATAAAAACTGCTTTTTTTCTATGTTCATCAGATAGCCTTTTGTTTCTCGAACTCATGGCAAGCCCATCAGCTTCTCTAACAATAGGGCAACCCACAATTTTGGTTGAGTAATTTTTTATTTCTACCAACTTTTCTATCACTTTAAGTTGCTGAAAATCTTTTTCACCAAAAAATGAAATATCTGGTTCTATGGTTTCAAATAGCTTGCCTACTATGGTACCAACTCCATCAAAATGACCAGGCCTGTAGCTTCCTTCCATCGAAACATCAAATGGTGAAAAATCAAAATGTTCCACCTTTTCATTATTTGAATACATTTCTTCTACCGTTGGAAGAAATACTGCATCGCATCCAACTTCTTTTAAAAGCTTTAAATCTAATTCTGTAGTGATAGGATATTTTTCGAAATCTTCTGCATTGTTAAACTGTGTTGGATTAACAAAAATTGAACAAACAGTATAGTCACACTCGCTTTTACTTTGCTCAATTAAAGATAAATGGCCGCTGTGGAGAGCTCCCATAGTTGGCACAAAACCAATCGTTTTATTTGCGCCCAAATTATTTTTCCACGCTAAGTAGAGTGGTTTAGTTTTAAATATTTTCACCCGAAATTCAAATAGAAAGTTGGTTCATTAAATCTACACATCAAGTGCTACCTATAAAACAAAGCTAATTGAAAATTGAGAGTAGCCAATTTTTTAGTAACTTTGTGCTTCTTTTTTGATAAACACTAACTTTTTATGGAAAAACCTAGAGTTCTTTACATCTCACAAGAAATTACCCCATACCTTCCTGAAAACCATATGTCTACTATCGCAAGAAACCTTCCTCAAGGTATTCAAGAACGCGGCAGAGAAATTAGAACTTTCATGCCAAGGTATGGCCTAATTAATGAAAGAAGGCACCAATTACATGAGGTGATTAGACTTTCAGGTATGAACTTAATTATTGATGACATTGATCATCCGTTAATTATTAAAGTAGCCTCAATTCAGCAAGCTAGAATGCAGGTTTATTTTATTGATAACGAAGAGTATTTCAAAAGAAAATCTCTTTACCACGATCCAGAAGGACAAATTCACGCAGATAACGATGAGCGAATGATTTTCTTTTGCAGAGGCGTTTTAGAAACAGTAAAAAAGCTTGGTTGGTCTCCAGATGTAATTCATTGTCATGGATGGTTAACCGGATTAGTTCCTTTGTATCTTAAAACTCTTTACAAAGACGATCCAATTTTTGCCAATTCAAAAGTGGTTTACTCTACTTACGAAAACGACATGAAAGGCAACTTAGATAAGAACCTTTCTAAAAAAATATTATTTGACGATATTTCTCCAGAAGCAGTTGAAGCAATCAAAAAACCAACATTTAACAATGTAAATATTTTGGCCATGCAACATGCTGACGCAATAATTAAAGGTCAAAAAAGTTATTCTCCTGAATTAGAAAAAGCCTTCGAAGCTTTTGAAAAACCAATTTTAGAGTGGGATCAGGAAGACGATTACATGGATGCTTACGCAGACTTTTACGACAGTATCGTGGATGTGGAATCATCAATTTTTGCGGATTGAATCAATTAATTTTTTCGAAATATTTAAAGCGGGTAGGTTTGCCCGCTTTATTTTTTTGTGCAGTTTTAAGTCAACTTACCTCTTGCACAAAAGACAATTTTAACAACACAGGCTTTTCTGCTTCAGATAACCCGTTAAATGTTATTACAGTAGATACTTTTAGCTTTTCTACAACCACTGTAAAAGAAGATTCGGTTGATGTTGTTGGATATTTATACCAGCTTTTAGGGGTAATGAACGAGCAGAACTTTGGCGAAACCAAAGCTAGCCTTGCCACGCAGTTGCTTTTATCAGAAGAAGATCCATTTTTTATTGACATTAGTGATATAGCTATTGATTCAGTTAACATGTTGTTGAACATTCAAAAAACATATGGTACCGATGCAGTACAAGACTTTAAAGTTTTTATGCTTTCTGAGGCACTCGACACATCAAATAACTTTAAGTCAAACTCTATTCTTAACTACGATCAGTTTGAAGTTGCCGATGCAAAAAATGTAAAAATTAATACTGATGATAGTGTAAACTTAGGAGGAGATAACTATGCTCCAGGTTTAAAAATTCCGTTGTACAACACTTTTGGCGAATACTTGCTAAACTCAAACAGGTTTGCCATTATTTCGAACGAAGATTTTCTAAATTATTTTCATGGTCTTTTCATCGTGCCACAAAGCAGTTTTGCTCAAGGAGAAGGAGGAGTGGTTCGTTTAAATCTTACATCTAGCCAAAGTAGAATAAGAATTAATTACCATAGTATTTCGACAGGTGAGGAGTTTTATTACGATTTTGTTTTTGGTTCGGGAGCAGTTAAGTTTTCTACATTCAGCCATGATGTAACAAACTCAACTTTGGAGCAAGCTCTTGGTGACCCCAAAAAAAGTGATGAATATTTATACATCAAATCAGCTGCAGGATGTTATGTTAAATTAGATTTAACCTTTTTAGAAAAGTTTGCAGCAGAAAACAATGCTGTAATTAACAAAGCCGAGTTGGTTGTACCTGTTGAAAACGATATTGATTTGCCTTACGAACCGCATCAAAGGTTATTTATTACAGGTGTTTCTGATGAGGGAAAAGAAGTGATTTTATTGGATCAATTTGAGAGCGAAACCCATTATGGCGGATTATATGACGCTACAGAAGGACAATATAAATTAAGAATAACTCGTGCTGTTCAACAAAAAATAGATCAGTTCAAAAACAACGAAAACCCAAATACCCAATTCCACCTAATACCTGGGGATTTAATACCTGGAGGGGCTGCAGTAAATGCCAATCAAACACTAATTGCAGGAAAAAACAACCCTAACCTTTCTAGGAAATTTAAATTGATAATTTCGTATACGCCATTAAACAAATAACATATGTGTGGAATAGTTGGATATATAGGCTCAAAACAAGCCTACCCTATTATTATTAAAGGTTTAAAAAGATTAGAATATCGCGGTTATGATAGTGCTGGTATTGCTATTTTAAACAATCAAATAAAGAATTTTAAAAAACAAGGTAAGGTAACCGAACTTGAAAAACATGTTGGTGATAATGATGTTACCGGTACAATGGGAATTGGCCATACAAGATGGGCAACTCATGGTGAACCAAATGATGTAAACGCTCACCCTCATTATTCTAACTCCGGAAACTTGGTGATGATTCATAATGGAATTATCGAAAATTATGATGTTCTTAAAAAGGAGTTATTAAAACGTGGTTACACTTTTCAAAGTGATACCGATACTGAGGTTTTGGTTAATTTAATTGAAGAAATTCAAAAACAAGAAAAAGTTGATTTAGCAGAGGCTGTTAGGAAAGCCTTAGCCCAAGTTATTGGTGCTTACGCCATCGTAATAATGAGCAACAACGAACCGAATAGACTTGTAGCTGCTCGAAAAAGTAGTCCTTTGGTTATTGGTATAGGTGAAAATGAATACTTTTTGGCTTCTGATGCTACCCCAATTATCGAATACACAAAAAATGTTGTGTATTTAAATGATGAAGAAATTGCTGTGGTTGAGTTAGGCAAAAAAATGCAACTCTTCAACATCAAGAAAGAAAATAAAACACCATACATACAAGAACTTGAGCTCAATTTAGAAGAAATTGAGAAAGGTGGTTACGACCACTTTATGCTGAAAGAAATTTATGAGCAACCTCGTTCTATCATGGATAGTTTAAGAGGAAGACTTAGAGCAAACGAAGGGATTGTTCAGCTAGGTGGAGTTTTAGATTACGAAGAAAAAATAGCTAAAGCCAAAAGAATAATTATGGTGGCTTGCGGTACATCTTGGCATGCTGGATTGGTTGGTGAGTATTTATTTGAAGATTTGGCTAGAATTCCTGTAGAGGTTGAATATGCATCTGAATTTAGATACAGAAACCCAATCATCAATGAAGATGATATAGTAATTGCCATTTCTCAATCTGGAGAAACTGCCGATACTTTAGCGGCTATTCAGCTAGCAAAAGAAAAAGGAGCTACCATTATTGGGGTTTGTAATGTTGTTGGTTCTTCCATTTCAAGAGCAACTCATGCTGGTTCTTATACCCATGCTGGTCCCGAAATAGGGGTAGCATCTACAAAAGCTTTTACTTCTCAAATAACAGTATTAACTTTAATGGCTTTAATGATAGGTAAGAAAAAAGGCACGATTCCAACAAGCCGTTTTCACCATTTAATTCAGGAGCTAGCATTAATTCCACAAAAGCTTGAAAAAGTGCTAAAAGTTGATGCGCAAACTTTGGAGCTCTCTCATATTTTTAAAGATGTAAGAAATTTTTTGTATCTAGGTAGAGGTTACTCTTTTCCAGTTGCCCTAGAGGGCGCATTAAAACTGAAAGAAATTTCATACATACATGCAGAAGGATATCCTGCAGCAGAAATGAAACACGGACCAATTGCATTAATTGACGAACAAATGCCGGTAGTGGTAATTGCTACCAAAGGAGCTTCTTACGAAAAAGTAGTAAGCAATATTCAAGAAGTAAAAGCTAGAAAAGGTGTTGTAATTGCTGTGGTTACCGAAGGTGATGAACAAGTAAAAGAAATGGCTGACCATATTATTGAAATACCTGAAACCGATGATATATTGGTTCCCTTTATTTCTGTAGTTCCTTTGCAGTTGCTTTCTTACCACATTGCAGTTTTGAGAGGTTGTAATGTAGATCAGCCAAGAAATTTAGCCAAGTCTGTAACCGTCGAATAAGTTTGATAGGGGGTATTTAACCCCTTATCTATTAGTCGAAATAGAAGTAATATCCCCAAAACTTTGGGTATTACCTCTCACCTCATCACAAATAGAAAAATACAACTTCATCAAGAAAAAAAGAGATGAGGGATATTACTATTATCAGATTAGTGATATGATGAATGAATCCAACTTCAAACCTCAAAGAACCGATAAATTTACTCCTCAACAAGTATGGGGATTGGAATTTAAGATGGAAAAACGACTAAAAAGATTAGATAAAATGGAGAATCCGAAAATTGTATCAATTGGATTAGTAGATGATGATTCCCATTAATGGTAAACTCACTTCAACTTTCTCCTTTCTCCATTTTTTGGGTTATTCCTAATCTCCTTCAATCCCTTTCTACCCGATTGAACATCTCTCAGAAAATATTTTGAGAAATTCTGTGATTTTCTATCGTTTTAAGATTTACTCCCATACTTATTGATAATTAATCAATCAAAATCCTACAGTTAGTAGGTAACAATTACGAAATGAATTAAAACTATCAACCTAGAAATGGGATTGATATTTCTATATCCAATAACATCAATATGAAGAGTAAACAACAACATGAATTAACCAAATGGTTATCCACTAAAACATACAACTTCTATGTAACGACAACATTCAAAAACAAGTTATCCGATGAAACAATCAATAGGAAAATGGAACATTTCAGTAACCATTACCTAATTGAAGAACTATTTTGGGTAAGAGAGTTTACATCAGATAGTAAACCACACATCCATATGGTTATCAAAACAAACAAGATTATTAAATCATACAACAAACTACCCAAGTTACTCAAGGATTGGGGAAACACTGAATTCAGATTATTTGAGAAATCAAAATCTACTCGATGTATATCATATCTTAATAAAGAGTATCACCATCAGAACTCACTATGGGGAATTAAATAACAAAGGAGAATAACAATGAAACAATCACCAGAAGAACTACATGATGAACTAATGAACAACCTTAAAGGGTTTACAGAAGACATTGGAGTACATCTTCCACCTGATAAAATAGAATCCACGACAACCTCTCTAATTCACTTATTCATCTCTTATGAGAAGTACAAAGAATCCCTGATGGATAGAGGAAGAAAAGTATTGGAGAAAGGTTTTGGTGAACTACCTATTGAAATTCAAAATGATATAAAGGAGAAGTATGAAAGAAGATAAACTAATGACTAAATACGAAGTGATGGATTACCTCAACATCAGTAGAAGACACTTTGAGAAATTGGTAACAGAAGAGAACCTACCAATAATTAAAATAACTCAGAATAAGAGGTATATGAGGTTATCTGACCTCAATAGATATCTGAATACTAAAATGGTCAATCATCCTCAGGAGATTACACAGGAAGTACAACCTGAATCAGATTTCCAATGGAACAACATATGGAGTAAGAAATGAGAATAAATGAATTTAGATTTGAGAATGATATAGAATCAAAGATTGATGAGTTTGGAATACTATCAGATAAGATTGATAAAGTAAAGAAGGAACTGAGTGAACTTTCAAACCGATACAAAGAGATTGAAGGTGAGTTACGACCTATTTTAGAACAACTCCACATTCAGAATAAGAAATCCATTCAGACGAAGAAGTATTTGGTAACTCTAAAGAGAATGGGATATAATAGAGATAACTTCAAATACAAAGAGAGTTTTGAAGAATCACTTACCAAAGTGAATCAACAAACCAAAAAGGTATTGGAAGATATCCTACAATCCACTAAAACGGTAAGTAGAGTGGTATCTACCATTGGTGTTCAGAGAATGGATGAAATCTCTCTAAAATCAATGTTGATGAAGTTGGTATCTCCCTTTAAGAAGTTATTCAGTAGATTGAAGATGACTACCAAAAGTATTGATGGATTGAATGGGGTATTGAAGAGGATGGTTGGTTAGAATGACTTATTATACTTTGGTATTAGACGGTATTTAGAAAATATCTCCTGTAGGATACAAGATTCAATGTATGTAGGAGAATATTTATTCGTATCAACTTCAAATACACTGACTTTTAAGTTACGAATCTTCTCTTCTTTGAGTACAATTTCCTTGAGATACCTGTATGTAGTTAGTTCAACTTTTTCAGTTTGTCCTTCCACTTTATGTCTACCTCTTGATGAAACTAATCTTTTTTGAATATTATATGAATTAGGTTCAACTTCCGTTTTTGTTTTGTCTTTCCAAATTAGTTTTCCAGACATTCCAACATATATTATTTCATCATTGTCAATTCTTGACCAAATATAAACCCCTTGGATTCCTTTATTACCAAGGTGAATCTTTACATTTTTATTGTATAGGATACTTTTTCCCGATTTAACTAAATCGTCTTTCGTTATTGTGAATGACTTTGTTATTTCGATATTGAATTCAGACATCAACCAATCTTGAACTACCCGTAATTCCATTATCCTCTTAATCCTTTGGTGTTCTGATTGATTTTATACATCTGGTAGGTTTGGATACCGGTCAGTAGGTTGTTGGTTTGTATTGAAGAGTTTATTTCACTTAAACCTTGGGATAACCCACTTAAGGAATCCGACATATCTTCTGTAATAAATTGTAAATTGTACAATTCAGAACATATATTCATTTCCATTTGATAAATTGATTGAACAACTTCATCGAGTTTGGATTCGATATTTTTTAATCTCATGGACATTTCTATTTCATGATTAGATGAAAAAACATTCAACTTATCAAAAGTCTCGTAGATTTCGTAGAATGTTATTCTATCATCTTCAGTCAAAGTAATAATCATATTTAAAGATGAAAGTAACATAAGATTGTAAGTGTTTATTTGGTTTCTCAAAACACCCACGTACTCATCATACTTGTCATTGGAGATATTAGAATCTTCTCTTATAATTTCAAATAAACTTTGAATATTTCCAGATTTATCCTTTAGATATTTTGAAAGTTTAATAAAGTTTTGAATATAATTCTTTCCCTCAGATTTTTCAAATTCTATTATTAATTTTTGTTTACTCTTAAGTAGTTTAGAAAAATCATTATTCTCCGAAATATCAATGACTCCATTTCCATCCTTATCTAGTTCTTTTAGAAGTAACTCTTTATTTTTAGATAATACATTTTGGTGTTCTGAATAAGATTTTTCTAATGAAATCATATTTTCATAAGAAGTTATGTTTTGGAAAAAATATAATATTTTCTCAAGTTTATTTAATTCATCGGGGTTAGTAAAGTAATTAAAATGACGTGTAAAAATTCTTGAATCATGAACAATCTGTTTTCTTAAGTCAATAAATTCAGTTTTCCTATTCCCATCACCATAAGAATCATTATAAATGTTGATATCGAATACATTTTGAAGAAAACTAGTTTCATCTGGTTTCCCAAGTGATGTGATTTCATAAATTGAACTATCTTGAATTTGAAAACTATCTTCTAAATTTAACAAAACCTCCTCATTTCTGAAAAATACTGGAATCCCCACTTCACCAAAAAACTTTCCCAATTTATAGACTTTAATTGAGTCCTTTCGGAATTCAAAACACCAAAAATCAACAGGACTGGTTGTAATTATTCTTATTAAATCAGTACTTATTTCTTCTTTGATAACTGGAATACTTTCTTCAAGATTAGTGTCCCCTAATTCTTCGTCATCAACGGGTGTCAATGTTGGAGGATTTTCTTTAAGAAAGTTTTGAAAATCTTTAAATATTTGGTACCCAAACTTAGAATCATTCCCAATAACGTTCCCGATTTTTAAACCATCAAATAATATGTTCCCTTTACCCACAAAACCTTTTTCCTGTAAGGTGAATTTTAAGACTTGTTCATAAGAAAATATTTTCCCTATGGAACCATTAGTGTAATTGGAAATTATACTACCATCCTTTAATACGATTATTGAATTTTTAAATCCAAAAACTATTTCATCATACTTTTCATCGATTCTATCGTTAAGTTCTTTTGGTGATAACCATCCACTGTATTGGTTTTTTATTTCCGTTTTTAGTACGATTAAATTTTTACCAAAAGTATTTTTATCGTTTTTGTGTTTATCAATGAATTCTTGAAAGTTACTTTTTAAACTTTTGGGTGTGGAATTATTTTGTCCTTCTTCTTTGATTTCACTAGAACTTTCTTTCTGTTGAATCATCCCTTTCAGTATAATCTCACATTCATCTTCAGGGACACCAAGTTCTTTTGATTTACGGAAAATTACTTCTCTTTCTTTATCTGAGATAACCCCACCCACCAAACAGAGTTCTATAAATTTAATTAGTTGTTCGTTCATGTTTATTTCTGTAATTGAATATTTCACAAGATACAAAATACCATGAATAAACCTTGATTATGAGGACGGAATTTCGTAATTTAAAAACGTTAAAATTAACTTACATATGAGTTCAAAACGAAGAAGAAAAGAAACTAAAAAGATTAGAGATTCCTATCCTACCAAAACTCTAAAGGAGTTAGAAGATGAAGGAGTAGTACCTAAGAACTTCCACCTCTTCGATAGAGTGGATATGAAAGAGTATCATCTCAAACACAAAACCGATTGGTGGAAGAAGATGAGTACCACCTAAGGGGGTGGGGGTATTTTCTTGTAAACTGATTCAAACCTTTTCATTGGGTTTGAAAATGGGTGGTTTATATGTCGAAGTCAGGTTTTTGTAGTGGAGGGAAACCTATTTCTTAAAATCTTCATATTCCTTACTCCAAAAATCTAATTGAAATTGAGGTGTATAGTATTCTTTGATTTTATCTAACTTATCTTCATTAGAAAGAGATTCAAATCCTCTGAACT
>Ga0206131_10005554_pt1 | contig 13264 bp, 5 predicted proteins | sample Helgoland_Spring_FD_148636 | JGI IMG/M metagenome (GOLD analysis project Ga0206131, IMG submission 148636) | Pelagic subsurface seawater microbial communities from Kabeltonne, Helgoland, North Sea - Helgoland_Spring_Bloom_20160517_1 | ecosystem: Environmental > Aquatic > Marine > Epipelagic ...
AATAACTTCACCTTGCGGTCGGTCCATCGTCCGGCGTTACGAACGTCCTACCCCACTTGCCCCACGATATGGTTAGGCGGCGGATGCTGTCATCCAGACTACACAGATATCGGAAACTGTCGAGTCTGTGCACCAGAGGGCGATGGAGTGTACATGTATACCATGTCCCCCGGTAATGATTTTTTACACGCCAATACCACCGTTATGTACGTTACGTTCGAGGAAGCACGCGAAGCGTGCGACGTTGACCCGGCATGCAGTGGCGTGCGGCATTCCATCAACCCCGACGTCTGGCAAATTGGCATCGGACACAATGACAACGATCATGTACAATACGTCTCGTATGTGAAAGCACCCATACCACATAGCTACTGTCGCGAGTGCATGCCGGGTACCGTCTGGTCCATCAGCGACAGGCGCTGCGCACCGCTCCCGTGTCCCATCGGTCAATCGTGGGTCACCGACGTAGGATGTCAAGTCGATAATTCGGGTGTCGCACCACGCATTCAAAAAGACGTGTCGCGGGCATTGGTTCTGGCAAAATGTGCACACGACCGCTACCAAGATCGTTCCACCGGTCTATGTCTCTTGCCGAAAGACGGTCCTATCATTAATGTAGTCATGACCATTGGTGAATCTCCACTGACCATCGGGTGTGAAGTATTGAGTGAGCACCGAGTTCTATGTCCGAAATGCGATTGCTACGACGACGATCTTTATGGAAAATGGAGCTCGTTGGAATGTTCCACTTGTGCGAAAGGGTACGGGAACAATCAATGCAAGCAAATGTGTCCTTCGTTCGATGGCAGTCATGATAAGTCGATGTGCAGTGGATTTGGTATGTGTAATATGGGCTCGTCTGTGGTGGAGGGCATCCGGGAATTCCAAGATGCATCGTGCACATGTGGCGACCCACCTGCAAAGAAGTTATCGAGTACGGTGATGGAAATCTACGACAATTACTACGATCCGTTTGTCACGGTGGTACAAAAAAGAATGGAATTAACCTGCGTCACGGATGCAAACGATCGAAAAGACCACTGTTACCACTTTGATGCGCGGTTTTCGGATTGTGCACAATGCGAACCCGGGTTTTCTGGAAAGAACTGTCAATACCGGTGCGACCGTTGTTTGATGTCGGGTACATGCAGCACATCGCCGTCGTCCGTTGAATCAGCAGGGTGTACGTGTAAGAGCTTGTATGGCATCCCGGGCGTTCTCTGGGACTTCAATTGCTGTCCAGTCGGGTTCCGCGTCACGGATCTGGACGCTTTCAACGCGAAAAGCCAACCGTTCATTGACGCCATTGCGATGTCATCGGCGTTCACGGGTAGTGCAGACACCAACGATGCCGACCATTGGTGCAAACCGTGCCCAGGAGTCGAATCGTCGGATTGGCTTGCGATCGGCGCCCAGTACAAAGTCTGCGGGGGCGTGACACGTGGGGAATGCTTAGTACGCAACACGACCAGTAACATGTGTCGCTGCTTTACGGACGAATGGGCAGGACCCTCGTGTATGTGTAACAAGAGCCTGGCTACACCGTACGTCAACCTACACACCGAATACGGGTGCAACAACAACGGCGAATGCGCTAGTAGCATCGAAACGATCGATGGCGTGACGATTGCATGTACCGCAAACCCGGGGGAATACTATAATAACGGGGTATTGACGCCCGCGCCAGTGGGGTACCATATACCAACGGCGACACGGCACATTTACACACAGACTGACCTCGCCACCACGTGCAATTATGGTCAGTTGATTCAAAATGGCGAATTGAACGCCAACGGGAAACCCTGTCCACGGTGCAACACGGGGTATTATCAAGACGAAGTAGGTCAAACCACGTGTAAAAAATGTACCGCCGGGACATTTACCGGTACCGCTGGTGAGAATACCGCGTGTGAGGCATGTGGGTTCGCTACCTACAATATCGCGGGGTCGAGTGCCTGTACCCTGTGTGCAGATGGACAATACAAAGATGGACCCGCTTCAGACATTCCCTGTACCGACTGCGCCGCTGGACAGTATACACCCGAAAGTACCACTTCCGCCGGATACAGTAGCTGCTCATTCTGTGGCGATGGGCAATACAGTGAAAGTGGGGCGAGTAGCTGCACCGCCTGTCCCCCGGGGAAATATGCGTTTGCATCATTATCTATATGCAAAGAATGTGGATATTATGCTATACCCAATCAACAACAAACTGGATGCGAGTCCTGTCTCGTTGGTAAATACGCGGTACTTGACGAGACAATGCCGGGAGCAGTTACCGATGGATCATTTTGTCGAATTTGTGGCACGCCAGAGAATCAAAACCAATACCTGGCATCCAGTACGGGGTTCCCCGATTGCAAAACGTGCCCAGGAGGCAAAGTTGTGTCCATCCACGATCGCACCAAATGTGTATGCACTGAGGGTAGAGAGTTAAAAAATGGCGTCTGTACATTCTGCGAACCAGGATACTATGCTCACTCCCCGGACTATGCAGACAGCGGTCGTTCTTGTTTAAGTTGCACCGAGGAATATGGTACATATTACATTTCCGACCAATGGAGGGGGTCTACCGGGTGTACAGAGACATGTTCCTCACCAGTAGGTACAGAATGCTTGGGTCAAAAGTGCACATGTGCGGATCCAAGTGCAGGTGCACCACATGGTCCACACGACTGTGAAAATTCCAATATTCCTGGTGTTTGTGCGAGTGGGAGTCCTCCGTTTTGTAATTCATTTTATTACCACGGGGCATGTTAAAATATTAATTTTTACTATCTATAAATATCCGACTACAAGAATATAAAATGAGCGATACATACTTAAACTCCGTCGTACAAATTATCTGTTCACAAGGCAAACCCGCGTTTAGCAAAATGTCTGCCGGGACCGGCTGGTTCGCCCGCCTGAAAGATCAACATAATCGTAACGTGTTGGAAACGTCCCATATCATTACAAACGCCCATGTCATCAATGGTGCTCAAGGGGTATTCATACGTTTGCCCAGTTTGCACAAAGAAGACATCCAAGTGTCTGTAGTCGGCGTGTCTACCGATCTCGACATAGCCGTGCTGCAGTTGTCCGAGGAGAGTATGGCAAAGATGAAGAACGTCCTTCGTCACACCAAGAGCAACATTGTGCCGTTTGACATTGGCGATTCCGATCACTTGATCGCAGAAAATTTTCAAAACATGGTGACGTTGGGATACCCCTTAGGAACCGAGAATCAAATGCGGACCTACGGAAACTATTCCGGCTTAAAGCACGCCGCGGGTCTCGAACAGTTGTACATTACCTCCGATGCCGCCATCAACCCGGGGTCCAGCGGGGGACCCTTAGTGCATGTGGACGTCGATGGGGTCACACGCGTGTATGGTATGAACACCATGAAAGTATCGGGTGCCGAATTGGTGAGTATGCACATCCCGAGTAACCGTATTGTACGCGCACTGCCGAGTTTGGTTGACAACCGAGAGAACAAAGAGATTATCCAGAATTATGTCGCTCTCGCACAAGCCATGCATCGTCAAGGGGCAGGGGGGGTAAAAGCCCACGACCTTCGCTCATTTACGAATCACGTTGCGAATGCGCTGCTGGGCGTCGATATTGACGCCGTTCAGATGATGTCTCATTGGAAAGACCATGCACTTGGTGGACATAAACGCACCAAAAATGGTGTCGAGCAGGTCTCTTTTGGCGAATGGTATGTCAAACATGTCATGGAAGGAAAAGGTGGACATTTGGTCATGCAAAAAGTAGCGCGTCTCATGCACTACGGTGATATCGACGCGATACACGAACTGCGTAAAGTAGGATTTCACACGGAACGGTGCAGTGACTGTATCGCCGACAATCATGACGATTCTCCACACTTAAACATCGGTAAGTACACCATCCCCCCGACGGTAGTGCACATGCCACGGATCGGCGTCCAATTCTCCAACTCTATCCCACGCGCCACGGCGGTTCATTATAAAGTGGACGAATCGATCCACGGCGTGGCTATTTCGACCATCGCCCCAGGTGGCATGTTTGACAATGCCGGGTTACGAAAAGATGATTTTGTACATCAATTGGAAGTCAACGGTGAAACGCACGAAATCGACAACTACGGCGAATCGTGGTTTCCAGCGTTAAATGTGAGTTTACCCATTGTCGATATCATCCACCGCAGCGAGATTGGGGAACAAGTGACTGTCCATTATTACCGCGGGGGCAAGGAACGCACCAAAGTGATCAAGTACGGCTTCCTGGATGACAACATGGCACCCGAAATACGCTGCTTAGACAGTTTAAAAGACATGAGCCTTGCCCAGCAGATGGCGACCGTCGATGGCGTGGTCTTTACGCCGCTGCGATTAAACCATGTAGAAATGTTTCGCTTGTCAAAATACATGGACGCGCGCGAGCAAAATCAATTTAAAATCGTCGTGGCGGACCTGGCAACTGGTAGCCCGGCGTTTCTATCCAAAAACATCATGCCCGGGGATGTCCTTACGCACATGAACGACACTCCGATTGCCGACGCGTGGACGGGGAACGTGCGAAAGGTCGAGCAAGCGGAATACGATCAGATCAAGGACAACGTCACGCTGTTGGCGACCGCCACGTCCAACAAAAAAACGCTGTACGTCGTGCAAGAAAGCAGTGGTTTTGTAGACCAATTGCAGCAGTTGAAGAAAGGCGATACCGTGAAGTTTGATACTGAACGTGGCGTGTCGATTGTACTTCAAGTATAGTTTTATTACATAGCATAAGTTAAATAAATTACCACCGTATGTTAGTATGTTTATATTCCATACTAGGGGGTTTTCGGTACGTTAAGAGCTCGTTAGCATCCCCGGCACCCTCCTGCAACTCACTATAACTTCCGTCACTATCGTCCCATAGGTTCTCTTTCTCGTTCAGATTAACGTTGATAAAGTAGACACAGAGGATTTCTTTTAAGAGCCATCGCCAAATAGCAAAATAGAAATTCGTCACACTGATTAGAGTATCCAGTAAATTCCGAAAATTTGTTGCACCGTATGACAATTCCGCCCAAAATGCAAGCTGCCATTTTTCTTCTTTTTTCCAGTCTGACACAGGCGCATTATCGTAAAAGATACGCGGTTCAAAGTATGGCTGGACTTTATCATACGAATATACATCCATCCAGGCAAGGGGTATAATACCAATCATTACCCCGATGTATTTTGTCCAATCGTCGATCGTAAAAGATATGAAATGCAGATTGTCGTCGGGTCCCCATTTAAAATAAGTACTACCGCCGTCGGATACAACCACCACAACTCCCAGCACTATGGTCAGTATGGCTATTATGGCGACATTGGTTTTGATGCTGTCTTTTTTCTTCTCGCGGTCTTCCACTGTTTTCGCGCTCATGATATATACCTACTTTTAACATCTACTTATATATGCGTAAAAAGTAAACGCACTAAACAGTATAAATGTACCAGATATTGTTGTCAGATGCTCGAGAGTGGTACACAGACGCCAGAACCACCCGTCGTCGAAGACGATATGCACGGTTGCCGTGAACGGTGCAGTGCTCTACTTGGCGTCGTCTTTGGGGCAATAGCTATGTATGTAATTATTCAGTATAGGTTGATTTAAGAACGTAATAGTCTATAGTCATTCTTGTCCAAGCAAGCGGAAATGTACCTACGCCACCACCAATGCCTTTGCCGCGTCTCCGTATTTTGCTACTTCCGCCGCAAACGCCTCTTTCCGTTCCTGTATCACGCGCAAGACCTGGTCGATAAAATCTTTCCGTGGGGGGACATTGAAGAGCTGAAACATCAGTCCATGTTCCCGCGGAGGCGTACTCTTCCGGCACATCTCGTCCACCGACATCAATGTACTCTTCGAGACGCCCTCTTCCTCACGTGTCCAAATCATGACGTTCCGCAAGGTGGAATCTGTGATATGGAACGCATACCGGAATATTAAGATGCGGATCAGTTCCCATATCACATCGTCTGAGTACGATTTCCCGGCGACCATGTTGACGTATGGATGTTCAACCTTGGCGCAGAGATAAAACAAGGACTTCTCCTCGAGAATCTCGATCTTCATGGGCGTCAACCCGAAGCCCGGTTTCTTTTGGTCGATATCGAGTTGAAACTCCAATTTCTCGCGCGTTTTAAACGGTCCTTTTAGAAAGACTTTCTGATCGCCCTCGAGGTGCATGTACTGCGTGCGCGGTTTTTGTGCACACGGTTTCTGGCATAAGATGGTCGACAAAACCGCTTGCCCTTTCAGCGCGGTTATCTCATTGAACGTCTCGCGGATACGTTTCCGCTCGCAGTCGGGGGTAGACGCTTTCGTGCCGTGCTTGCGCTCGTCCGCTAGACGGATTTGATCTGCCTTCCGTTTGATCTCGGTACGTGCCTCGGAAGGCATCGGAGTTTCGTTCGTCACCGCGATAAAATGCTTCCACCCGCGTTTCTTCCGTTGCCCCTCTGTGGTGTTTTTATCGTGCACAATACGCTCGTCCATCGAGAGTGCATGTGGCGTGGGTGGGGTACGTGCGTACTGTGGTACGACGTCCACGTGTTTCTCTGTATGAAATAGACGACCCATCAAGTTGTACAGATAGGGACGACACTCCAACCGTGCTTCCTTGGTAAACATCCGTTCAAAGTGTTCGAAGAGCGCGACCGAGACGGGGTCTGCACTAAAGTCGCCGAGAAGGGTCCGCAAGGCATGTATTCCGTCGCCCAACGACATAAAATCGTTGGGTGTTGCCATTTCATTGTCTTTCCGTATGGTCAACAAGGCGCATTCAATGGAGCGAGCCATGCGAAGTTCCGCCGACGCATCGGGGTTCTCCGGTTTCTTCGCGATCGACATTGCCACGCGTGCAATGTCCAACGGGTACCGGTCCGATGGGTACTGTGTCAGCACGTAGCACATCTGTACGATCTCCCCTTTTTGTTGGGTCAACGACAATCGGTTCCACATCTTCAAATACTCCGCCATGTTGGGGAGGTGGGTTGCGCCGTGAGGGAACTTTTCCTCGATCGCAAACTTCACCAGCAGCTGGTACGCAGTGCGACTGTGTCCACTGTCGGCAATCTCCAGGGCAATTTGCACCAAATTATCATACTCGTTCCGACGAATATACGTCTGTGCCGCGGACCGTAAAGTATTAAACTCTCTGCCAAAATGAGAAATGGTCTTTCCACCACTGCGTTTTCGACTACTGGTCGGGGGGGCGGGTTTGTGCGACGAAGTCATGATGAACGGTCTGTCTCGAAGCGCATGGGTGGTATATATACGGTCAAACACCGGGTGGTTGCCGTGCGTCCCTCGGGTGGTAGAAATACATAACTGGTAGACGGTGGTGACAAAGTTTTTGTGAACTAATATAGACTTTATGTACGAAATGTACGCATTTCGACCGATGTTCTCTCCATTTGCTTTTTTGACAATGGACGCCACAAAATTTTACGACTTTGCAGTTTGCGCATCTTTTTAGTTTTAAAGATGTACCATAACATCCTCTACATATACCTAACCACCCGTTCAACATTCGTTTTACGGCAATCCTAGAGAGTTTTAACGGTGGTGGCGTTTTATGTAGTGTTGACACAAATAAATCTCGTCCTATTTGTTCGTCTATGAGCGCAGACGTAGATTTTCGGCATAGTAACACTGGAGTGGAAACCCGTTCGCACAAGCTTTTAATATCTTGGTAAACATGTTGTTCGTTTAAATCCCCGGTAAATTGACCTATTGAAAAGTCAACTACACAACCACTTTCTTTGCAAACAAGGACGTTGTGTCCGTATGCTCCCATACCATTATCTTGTTCGACAATTTCGACCACGTTATCGAATATTATAGCGTGCTCAGATGTTGCTTTTTGGAAGAATATGTCATGCGTTTCTAAGTTTTTTAATTGAAGAATGCCATATTTGGTGATTACATCTGTAACGCCCTTTGAAATTAGCTCTGGGACAATGAACCGTTCAAACAGACAACATGCAGAACTACAAGAGTAGCGTAATATATAGCGAGCGAACCATTCGACGACATTGTTCGCTTCGTTCGACTCATCAATGAAATGTTGAAGTGTACATATTTTTGGACATTCGGTCATCCTAGCATTATTTCCAAACACACTATCGATTTTACCAGACTTTTTTGTATCGTATTGACGCAAAACACCAATGGTATGTGCAACCACCAACTCTACGTCCATTTAAAGTACAATGCAATCACTTATATACCACAACGTTCCCACCAGCGGACTGGAGATAGAATATTGTGTAAAAGTCAACAAATGGATCAAACGTTACTCCAAATATTATGACGTTTTTACTTTTAGAGAATACAGTGTCGTTATATATTTTACCGTGAACATTATTTACCCTGTAATTTAAACATTTCCAATAGCGTGCGCTTCTTCGTATCCCGCAACGGTTTCATCTTCTTGCGAGACAGTTGTGTGGCGTTACTTTCAGCCGCGCGTTCACTTCCTTCACTAAACGCCGCCATCATGCCACGTTTCACCGACGGTTTAAACACTTTGTTGCACAGAAACAGATCCCCGGGGGTTCGCACCACCTTTTCCAATATTCGTAACAAGGGACCTTTCAACTGCTTCTCCAAGTAGTACTGGGTGTCGACCGTGTACTTTCCCGACTCTACCTCGCTGGGGAGGCATGCCGATTCCGATACCTTCTGGCGACCATTGTTACAGATTACATAATCAACACGGTCCCCGGAGACAGGCGCCTTGTCCGGCGTCTCTTTCTCCAATCGCAGTGCTAAGACTACGTGCGCCGCCATTGCCTTGTACGCCTTCGGCGCTTGTGATAATTTCTTGGACATGATCAACTGTTCGAGGTCGGTGCGGTTGTTCATCAAATCAAACACGACACCTGCCACGAAATCACAGGCTTTCTGTATGTTACGCTCTAACAGCAAGATATTCAGCATGCGTTTTTGCGTATCCACCAACAGCGGCGCGTAATCGCGCCGTGCCGCCTCCAACCCTTTAATCTGCAGTTTAGGCGGATGTCCCGGCTCAAACTTGTGTCCGGCATACCGTTTCTTCTTCAAAAGGAGAAACGAAGAGTACGATTTTTCGTATTCCAAATCATTTGGTGGTAAGAAAATCTTGGTCACTTCGCGGGCAATGACTTCGCCCTGCGCGTGCGCATTCGTCATCAACTCTTCCTCCGTCTTCCCGTTCACTAACGACCGTGGCATATGGACGAAGACCGAATCGGTGTTGTGCACAATCATGTTGCCGATACCCGCATGAAAATGGTGGTTTTCAGTCGTTAAATCGTACACCCATTCTTCGTACGGGATCTCGGTGATTTTCTTGACCTTCTCCATGGGGTTCCGGACCTTCTCACGTGTTCGTAGTCGAAATATCGACGGGTTGTCTGCTCGTGCATCGACGACGATATTGTCATACCCCACCGATCGTAGCAGATAGTAAATACCGGCACACGATTCATGACCTTTCTGCGATATCTCGTAATGTTTGATCGATTTCGTTCCATCGGCGTCGTGCAACCCTTGTAAGAATGCCAAGCGAATGTCTTTTGGTGAATTAAGAACGATATCTGGTACTTTTTTCTCCCGATCGTGGGTATACAGTAAATTCCGCCAGAAAGCGACAAATTTGCTTACCGCTCCATGTTGACTGTGTTTACCGATGAGTTTGTACACGCCACTCGATTTCAATGTCGGTAGGATAATAAATTCAAAGTGTGTAAAAATAACCGAGCATAACTCTTTGTATTCCTCGAGAAGTTCAAGATCCGCGTTGTTGATTGCCCAGGATGACTTCATACCGGATTTACAAGCATACGTATCACATGACCCATCGCCCATAAACATACCCATCACCCGCGCCAATCGTTCGTCGACCACAATCGTTGTCAAAATATCTTCCCAGTGACCGACAGACGGCTGAGTTTTCAAGGAATGTGCATCTGCAGCCGCTTTGCCCGTCGCATAAGACACGCCTTTGTACACAAAACAACGTTCAAACGCATGTTGTAGTTTGGTCGTCACACCGGGAAATTCCGATGGGTACGAATGCATGAGGGGTGTTCCAATCTGTAAATCGTCCGGTGATATCGGCAATCCATTGTTTAACACGAGCGAATGATCATTGGTACAGTGCACGATCGCGCCATGCGTGTTAATTTGCAGCATTTTCTTATGTTTGGCGAGTCGATGTTTGACAATGTTCTGTATCTTCGTCCACCCTTTTTCCGTCCACGTGTACGTGTCTTCGCTCAAATCGAGGTTTTTTATGGCGACTACATGTATCGTCTGACCACGGCGAATCAAGAGCGGCGTGTTCCCAGAGACGCTGTCCCCATATATGCACTTACAACCATGTCGTTTGCCCCATTCGGGGTGATTCTCCACAGCGTTCTTAGTCTGATTGATCATGTACCGACCGTACTTGGTCACCGACGACGCGATCCGTTTCTCGGGAAGGAATCCCACGGATGCACCCGTGAACCCATACATACTGTTGGCGACCACCTTCAAACTCAACTGCCGACCGTCCAATACCCGGTACATGGTCGACGATGGATCGTGTGCTTTCATCTTCTTCTTGACCGCCTTGCGCTCGATCAATATAGTTTCCAACATCTCGGGCAACAGACCGCGTCGAACGTCCGTGGTGACGAACGCGACGTTCTCCGGTGGTTTGGTGACTTTCAGCTGTTTGTTCACGTATTCAAAATCAGGTATCGTACGCACTTCATGGTCTTCGCGCCATTCTCGGTCGATAATCGTCTGGCGTGAGACCAACGTCTCGTACGACATGTTTAAGGCGCGCATAATAGATGGATATAGACTGGCAAAGTCCAGACAGGATACGGCGTCAATGTAAAACCCCACGTCCGGATCTACGACGACCGCGCCCTCAAACGACTCCGGTTCCACGACGACCTCCTTGTCGATGTACTCCCCGGCTTGCATATCGTACACCTTTTTAATCGCGGTCGTCTCTTCCCGCACCACACGGGGGATGAAATACTCCGGTTGGCGCCGTTTGCAATACCGCAACATCAACCCCATCGTACGAATACCCTGACCGCGTTCGATCACATCTTTGACATTTATGCCAGTGACGTTCGCCATTTGTAATAAAACGGTCAGCTTGCATAGCTTGTCCATCATTTTGCGCACCAACCAACTGTCTTTTATGCAATAGACCGCCAGATCATGACGTCCCTTTTGCGAGCGAAACATGCGTGGAATCTCATTGTAATCTTGCTCGATCTTTTTCGTTCCCAAATATTTCGCTGCCAAGTTGTCCAACTTGTAGCTACTCTCGTTGTGCTGGTCTTTCATGATATCGTACGAATCGAGCACGATACGACCGGGTAAAAACAACTTAAACTTCTCGTGTGAACCTTTCTGACTCGAACTGAATGTTTGCTTGACAATGTGACTGGTGTAGCCGATCAAACGTCCCAATGTTGGCTTTGTGAACTCGTGGCGCTTTGCTTTCAAATCCGACAGCGTCTGTCGCTCACTCGAACGCCGATTGCGCAACATGCAGTATCGGTCGAGCATGTACGTGTTGTCGAAACGATTAATATTGTGCCCTTCGATAAAATCGACGTCTTGTGTGACCACAAAATTGAAGAAATCCTGCACCATGTCGAGCTCGTCGTCAAAACAGCGCACAGTGGTCTCTTCCGGTCGGTACGCGTCGGGGGGGTCGACCAGTGGGTCCAACGTCGCCAACGGGCGTCGGTCGGTACTCATACCATTTAAAATCCACACATACTGCGAGACCACGTTACCCACCTGCAGCGCGACGCCGATGGTACACACCGGGTCTTCCCACGGGGTGGGGAATGAAAATTTACCCGGGCGATGCGGTATCGCGTGCGGCACGGACTCAATATCATACGACAATATACGCCACGGCGCGATCCCGTCCACCGCCACTTGCGTCAACGAGGAAATGCCAATTAACTCAATGTCGCACGTACTCCGTTTTGCGCTACCGGCGCGCTCAATGCCGTTTACCTCTAAAAACGAACACGAGTAGATGTCCTTTCCAATGAGGTACTGCAAGGTCAAATCCACCTGGTCGTTGAAGACGGTGTACACACGGCGGTTTGGAAACTTTAACGCAACGTGTTGTAGCGGATATCCTGCGTCGTTTTTACGCTTCAGTGTTTTCCGAGTCAGGGACACATCGCCTTCCTGTGTGTAAAACTGTTGGTATACATACTTCAACGGTTCCGGAGACGACAAGAAACGCCGTGCTCGCTTTGACACCCACTTGTCCTTGCAGTGAATGCGTACAAAGCGTTTTGGTCCACTCTCTTGATAGTGTACTATGTCTTGACCGAGCAGTTCGACGTATCCCATGTAATCACCCGGTATGTTGAGTTGACCACGCTGGGTGGACATATTTGGCACCGTTGTGGCGTTGGTGGACGGGCGAAGTATTTTAGACGACAGCTGAAAGACCCACACGTCCAGACGTAGCTTTTCAAACCAAGATTTAACATTGACCACGTCGTCCACGCACACGACAAAATGAGGTCGAAAACTGGTTATTTCTACGCACACAGACTTGCCATCCAGACAACGACCGAATAAAATGATGTCATCGGAGATGCGTAAGTTGACCGTGTCCAAATGTTGAAACGTGACTTTCATGGTGTCTTTGATTGGCGAATGTTGATTTTATACACCCATTTGGACATCGCAACAACCGAAGAGATGTCCACTCAATAAGGGACCGCGGTGACAAAGTTTTTTTTCTTAAAGGTAGGTGACAATTATATAATAATAGACTAATACAAGTACAGGAGGTGAGTGACAAAGTTTATTATACCGGGATATGATAGGGTACAATATAAGTATAAGGGTTAGGTAACAAAGTTTTGTGCTAAACTAATTCTCATCCAAACTTCTCCAAACATCTTTTTTTTCTACCCCCTTTTTATAAGTTTGCCAAATGAGCGGGACGATCGTCCCGCTCATTTCAGGATTGAGGTTCGAAGAGGATAAAATATTTTATCTCTTGGAAAATGTTGGTCGTAAATTTTTGACCAGGTGAGGCGAACAAGTTCGCCGACGAGGAAGCCTGAGCTTCCTCTGACAAAGTTTTTTTTCATCACAATGGGCAGAATCTCTCCAATGTGTTGTGCACATCGGATTTTCGACTCGAACAGTGCGTCGCGTTTAGTCGCACTGCGTCCGTCGGACACTCCAATACATCCCCGTCAGTAAAACAGATGTGACCAAC
>Ga0206131_10005563_pt1 | contig 13240 bp, 9 predicted proteins | sample Helgoland_Spring_FD_148636 | JGI IMG/M metagenome (GOLD analysis project Ga0206131, IMG submission 148636) | Pelagic subsurface seawater microbial communities from Kabeltonne, Helgoland, North Sea - Helgoland_Spring_Bloom_20160517_1 | ecosystem: Environmental > Aquatic > Marine > Epipelagic ...
TTTTAAAATGATTTTCAGGAGACGCATCAGCGCCATAGGGAAATAGTTCTTGTGCCAATAAACCAATATTGGTTCCTTGGTCGAATACCGCTTGTAATGATGAAGGTGTAGGATCTTTTAATCTATAGTTATGCTTATAGAGATACAATGACTTTTCACATTGAAGTCCTCTAATAAATGTTGATTTGGAGAGTCTACTATTAGCCATTAAAAGAGTTTAGATAATATTTGATTTATAAGATCAAGAATTTAATTTGTAGATATCTTCAATTGAAAGACCGTACTCTCTATAATACTTTTCAACAATATCTTTTATTTCCGAATATTTCTTTTCATTTTCATCAAACAATACCTCGTCATCAAAACAACTTTCGTAGAGTTTTTCTAAAAATAAATCTTTATTTTTAAAGACTTTATTATAGATATCACTTAAGCTCAACTCTTTAATTAGCTCGCCCTTTCCATTTTGTTCAAAATTAAATCCTTTATCAATTAACAGTTCGTGAAAATTTTTGATTTCCTCCACTCTTTTCATTGGTAATAAAAGACCTCTTTGAATTTTCTTTATAAAATTTGATATAGTTCTTTTTTCACTAATAAATTCCCCATTAGTATTAGCTATTTCTTGTAATTTCTGGAGTATTATACCACCATCATTCAATAATAGCGATAACCCATCAAAGTAATCTGAATCTTCACTATTTTCAATGAACGAAGATCTTTTTATTTTTTCCTCTACAGAAATAGAAAATTGTTTTAATTTTTTATAAATATCATCAGAAATTGAAATATTTGATTTAACAAAATTCCAACATTCTAAAGTTTTTGTTTTTTCCTGAGCAGCTGCACCACCAAACTTTGCTATTTGATTCCATGTTAATTTTATCAATTTTTCTAAAATTAAATCTAAATCAGAATTGATACGATCCTTTGAATTAATAGCTTTCGCCAACATATATTCATAATCATAAAAACCCCAGTAATCTAATTGACCACTTGTAATTTTATGTATTAGGGCTGTGGTATAAATAGCAGTACTCATAGCCACAGGTGCGTGAGTTTTTGTTATTGGATCTATAGTTAAACTTGGATAAACTTTACCTGAGGAAGTACCGCAAAGCTTTTTAATTCTTTTAAATAAAAGTCCAAGACCAATTAAATCCTTGTAATTATTGAAATTAATATCTTCTCTTTGAAAGTTTTTATTATTCATGTAGTCTTTAAACTGTTTCTGGGCACCGGTAGCAGCTATATGGGGTAATTCTTCCATCATGTTTGCCCATCGAGCCAAGTCAATTTTATCAAACATGAGGGGCTTGGGATGGGTTTCAAGCCACCTTTGTTGATTTTTACCAGTACCACTAGTCAATTTAGAAACATTAAATTGCCCCTTCATTCTTTCGAAAAAATAAAATATATTTCTTTCATCATCAGTTTGAATAGGATTTTTTGCTGATAATTTTTCAATTTCAACTAACATCTTATCATTAGCAAAAAAGTCACTTTCAGAAACAGCTGATTGTGTATTAGCAGCTTGAGAAATCTTATTTACTATTGATGAATATTCTTTGCTTTTTTTAAGCTCTGTTATTTTTACTGCTATAAATACATCTTTTAATGAATATTTATCTCTTCTCCTACTATAGTGAATTGTTGCTGTAGTTTGTCCTCCATTTACAATTTGAAAATCATTGATTTTTAATATTTTGCCATTTTCTATTTCAATCTTTTCAGCTGTTGCTGAAATACCATTATTATATGAAAAGAATTTATGAGCATCTTCACCACTATTTGAACCAATAGTCTGTCTTATTGCCCTATTAGCTTTTCTTGTAGCAGATAAAAAAACCCTTACATTATTTTCTAATAAACTAGTATTATAAGTTTCATATAAATCTGCAATTAAATCTCCCGGAAAAATAGATAAATAATAAGTCATTTTTCCTTTAATTTCCTTTTTCACAAAAGGAATATCGTATAAGCTATAGGTTTCAGATTTTAAGTCAATATTAATTGATTCTCTTTTTGATTTACTTCTTTTTAAATCATTCCATCTTTTTATATCCCAATATTTAATTCTGCATTCTAAATCAATATTTTTAAGCTTTACTTTTTCAGGTAGTTTATCAATATCGATAATGTTGTCAGAAATTATACAGATCTCTAATAAATCTAAATTATCTTGATTATGTTGTTTTAATATTTGCTGTTGTAATTCTCTTGCCTCATTTACATCATTTATAAAATCATTGGACAATGTTTTCTCTAAAAATCGAGCAGTTTCTTTAATGCACTTTTCAATTTCAAGTTTTGGTGTTTTTTTAACTTGATTATCATCAGAAAATACACCATTAAATAATGTGTATTCCCATTTTAAAGTAAAGGAATTATCATAATTATTAGTTGTGTTACTTTCTTCATCAATATCAAAGTCTAAATCTTCATTTTCTTCCCTAAAAGTTTTTACACTATAGCCTAGTAAACTCCATTTACCATTTTTATATAACCCACTACTTCTCGCTACAGTAGGGTTTTTAAAGATATCTATTTCATCTAAAAATTCTGTAAAATTAAGAAACTTACAATCTTCAATAGGCATATCATCAATGTCATAACGGTTGTAAGCGTCGGCATATAAATATCTTTTTGTTACTTCTAAAGCTGTCGGCATTAAATTAAATTTTAAAATTATCTATTGAAGATATATCAAGATTGTATGAAACCTTTGAAATCCCTAGATCTAAATTATCTTTTCTAATTCTGGGAAAACCATTCTGATCCACGTTGTAGGATAAATCCTCTATAATTGTAAACTTATAATCCAAAGGCATATGTATAGGTCCTAAATACTCGCAAAAAGCATCTTCAGCGCATTTTATTTGAAAAATATTTACCAAACCAGACTGAAGTTTTTCTGTTATTTCAACATATAATAGACCAAGAGAATCTATTTGGCTTTTGTTAACGTTTTCAATTCTGTATAACTGAAGATTAAGCGGTTTTTCTTCCATTGCGGTTAACTGATCTTCAGATGTTACTTTAAAAGTTGTATTTGACCTTGAAACTGTTTTAACTTCTATGGTGAAATCTTTATAATCAAAATCATGATTAGCAGGCGCAGGTCTATGCCAACCCTCTAATATTTGATCTTGAGAATACTTTTCATCATCTAAATAAGATTTTAATACTAACAGTTCACCATAAAGCCCTCTTGCTGATGCCATGGATAATTTTTTCTCTTTCTGACCTAATAAAACAATTGCTTTAATTTCATTATTAAATTTTTCAATAAGAATTTCACTACTATCATTATAATCTATTTTTTCTAAAAATCTTTCTGTCCAATCATTAAATTGCTCTCTAAATGTTGGATTTTTAAGATTAACTGTAATGATTTTATCAACAGGTATAAATCCAATGTTCTCTAGTTTTGGAGTAAATAAAGCTTTGATATCATTTTCACAAGGAAATTTAATCTCCAAAATTTTTGTTTTAATTCCATCGGATTCAGATTCAATTATTCTTGCAATCTTATTTTGTTCATCCATGATTTAAATTATTATTTGTTTCTTATGATATATCTTACTTTTTGGGCATTATCCAATACCGGAATAAAGCAATAAAGTAAAGGAAAAACTTGAATTTCATTGGCCTTTTTTGATTGAGCAGGGTAAATTAGCATTAGAGGCTTTTTTGATTTATTCCTATATTTTTTCACAACATCTGATTGTCGTGGACTTTTATTATCTTCTTTAGCTTTCATAAACTCATCATAGTTGGTATTGTCTATAATATCAAAAATATTATCTTTCTGCTGATCTAGTATCGATTTAAAACGAATTGTATTGTTATCTTCACTTTCCGCACTTTGATCTCTTTTCACAATGCCAATTGGTTTATTTACTTCCCATATACCATTCTCGTAAAAATCACCTAATAGTTTACTGCCTTTAGCATCCCCCCTGTTAACAAGCACTAAAGACCATTTTTCAAGTTCAACTTTATTTTCTTTAATAAAAGAAACTAGCGCTGTTATATCATCTTTTATCTTTGGGTGAGCTTCATATTTAGTCAATAATGTAGTAATGTGCTTATAGTTAACATTAATATAATTACTGTTTTTATTATTTTTAATTTCTTTTGGAACAGAGTTGTCTGTTACGTCAAATAATTCTGCTGTAGAATCATTTTTTACAGCTTCAAATAAATCCTTAACAACTTTTAAGTTATTTACTTGAACTTTTATATCATTTATTATTCTATTTGTTTTAGTTGTTCCGGCTTTGGATATATCCTGTTTTCTTGTATTTCTTAATTTATTTGGATCACAAATAGCAGGGAATTTTTTTCTTGTACCACTTGGAATATACATATCATCCTTGGTATAATAAGCCATTTTAATTACGGCATCCTTAGGTAGCAATTTAACATCTTCTTCTTCTTCATTGTTTTCTTCAAAATCTTTACGTAGATCCATTTCTAATTTATAAACTCCCTCAAACCATAAAATTTGATCTATTGGCATAAAAATTCTAACTAAATCTTCAAAGCCTATTCGATAACCAAACCAACGTGCCATCTGATACAATGAATCTTGGCGAGTTGTGTTTCGAACAAAATAGGATGTAGTTAATCCCTCCAAGGTTAGACCTCTTGAAAGTCTATTACCACCCACTACAATGTAATTTTTAAACCTTTTTTTTCCGTTTTTTTGTTTCAAATTAAAGTTTAAATCACGATTTTTATGCTTCAAATCTTTATTGTTTGATGAATGATAACTAACTACTTCAAATGGAGCATAGATATATTTATGGTTTTGATCCATTTTTGATAATAAAACATTCAAAACATCATTCTTCGTAATTTTTTCAGGAAAGTAATATTCATTCTGAAAATATTTTTTGAATAAAATATTTTCAGAATTTTGCTTTATTTGCTTAAATATAGTTTCTATTCGCGCGAAATAACCTCCATTGTTTCCGGGTAATTTTTTTATTAAATCATTAATAAACTTATCAATTTTAACAGCTAAATAGTCAGCGTTATCAGTTAAATGTGAAGTATGTACCAATAGACTATTATAATCTTTATGCCCTCTATGTTTGCGTATAATAATTGAAATTAAAAAATGAAGTATTGCATCTTCTAAACTTGTTGGTATATCTGAAAAAGAATAACTAAACCCTCTTTTCGTAGGGAAATAATTGTTATCTAAATCTTCATTTGGATAACTTGTTGAAACATTAACGATAACAGGAAGCTTATTAGCTTTTTTAGTTGTGAAAATTCTTTCTATACCCATGTATTTGGAACCAGCCGTAATTGGTATAATGAAATGTTCTGGGAATAAATCTGAATTTTCATCAATTATAAATGTTTTGTCATCAATAATTACAGAACTTTCTAAGTCTTTATCTGATTGATTAATGATTGAATATGGGGTAGCTGTGTAAGCCACGAAAGTTTTATGAGCCATTAGCGACAAAGCGACTCTAATATTACGATTGATAGCTTTTATAACTCTTTCTTGAGCTTTCTTAAGTCCTTCCTTTTGTTTTTCTGTCAATTCTTCATTATCGAGATCGGCTAACTTTTGCCCTTCACCCCAGCTCTCATAATCCTTTTTACTCATGGATTGGATAGATGCATTATCAGCCTCATCGTCAATAACTAAAAAAGGAACATAATTAATTTTACCATTTGTGCTATTAGATCTTTGTCTATCTAGCCACAAAATTAAATTTTCTAATACAGTTTTATTTTTTTTTATAACCCAAATAGATTTCTCTTTAACACTGAAATTTGAACCTATCAAATTTCTGTTACTTCTACTTAAATCATCACTTAAAGTAGTTGCAGGCATTACTTTTGGTAATTTCTGAAAAAAATCAATTTCACCTATACCTAATTCTTGACCACCTCTTTGTCCAACAACTCCTTCATCAATTCTTCTTTGTGTCTGACTTCTTAAATCTTCGGTCATACCGGTAAGTACAATCACAATCTTATAACCAGAGTCGAAAGCTCGATTTATTAGGCCAATATAGTTAGCTGTTTTTCCAGATTGCACATGACCATAAACTAAACCTCTTCTATCCCATTCTTCACTGAGTTCATTTGGATTATAACAGCTATCAAGAATTTTATAAGTATCTGCATCCATTTGTGGAATAATGCTTGCTTTTTCTTGTATATTTAAAAGTTTTTTATAGGCCTCAAAACGGTTTTGACCATTTGTTCTAATTGAACTATCAAGCCATGACTCTAATTCATATTCTGCAATTGCCTGTGTTGGTTTCTTTGGTTTAATTAACTCTAAAATATCTTCTTTTAAATCATCTAAACTATATTCCCTCTTTAATTCTTCATCTAATTCATCATAAAGAGCAGGAATAACAATACTTAAAAATCTATTTTCAAATATATTTTCAACAGTTAAATCCTGTTTATATCTCATCCTATCAAGACACTGCGTAAGAGCATTTTCTTTTAATGTTGTAATATTCATAATAACTCTTTTTTTAGTTGCTCCTCACAGTAACAATAGGGCTCAAAATTTAATAACCAAGAAAACGCTACCGCTTTCGTATCTGTTTTCATTTGATTTTGAAATAATATTTTTGCTATTTCTAAATCAGTTTCAGACAATTTGTTTTGAAATAGCATACGATCGTGTTTTGAAGGGTCTCTATCGTTGTTATCAATTATTTTTGCAACCGGTAAATTTTCGGAAATTAATTTCAATAAAAAATTTAAATCTTTTTCCTTAATTTTTTTTTCGTCTATTAACCCTCTAAGTATTGGGTGATTATTATCTATTATATATTTGTAAGAATTAAATTCTTTTTCATCAGATATTTTCCAAATATTGGAATGAGTTTGACTTAAAGACCGTTTTATATTTCTGTTTCCACTTACAATTTTTGTAACTGATTTTTTTTTTGTTTTATCAATTAACTTTTTAATTTCTCTTTTAAATTCAAAAGGTATTGATGCGTTGGTTTTGGTGATATCAAGGCTCCATAGTGCATCAGCGTCGTTTGGATAATCAATTACTACTCGAGCAAATTTTGCTGCATTACCTTTTTTAAGTAAACCTAACCATCCCCCTTGAGGTGTTAGTAGTCTATCACATCTATATATATAAATTCCTTGTTGCCTCTCAAACCCATTAAAAAGACGAAAAGAATTAAATCTATTTATGTTTTCATAATTTTCTTCCCAATTTTTGGGATGTTGTAAAATATAAGATGTTTGCTTTGCTTTATTATTCTTGTCTAATATTATTTCTGAGTAAAATTCAGCACCTTCGCCAGAGGGAATTGGACTACAAGACTCTAAAGAATAATCATGGCAACTAATAGAAATCCCTTTTTCAATAAAACGATGAAAACAAACACTTAAATAATCATTAATTTGAGAATTTAGAGATAAAAGGTCATTTTCTGACTTTGGCGCCCTATCCCAATCATCCCATCTTATGATTGTTCCTGAATCTAAGTCTTTTAAGAAATCAAATTCAGCTTTGTAAAAATCATCATCAATTTTTTTTAGAAGCCACTTGCCATTATCTCTAATAAAATTTAAGTCTAAAGAAAAGGCTAAAGTATTGTAACCTTTTTTTTTTGTAATTACTGTTAAAATACGAGCCTGGCTTAAAGAAGCTGTTTTCATTCCAAAACCAAAACGACCAAGATCATTTGGATCTCTTTCATCTAATGGGTTTTTAGATCCCAATCTAAAACTGTCAACCAATTCATTATCTAAATTAGACATTCCAATACCATTATCTTTTAATAAAAAATAAGGCTTTCCATTGTTGGGGTGTATCTCATAGGAAACATTAGTTGCTTCAGCAGAAATTGAATTGTCAATTAAATCTGAAATTGCTTCCTCTATAGAGTAACCTAAATTACGATTAGACTCTAATAAAGATATTGGGTCTGGTGTAAAGTCAAAAGTATCTATCCCCATTGATTTGCCATTGCTTTTGCAATCCCTGGGAAAGTTTTACTTCTTAAATGTCCATTTCCAGATGCTTCATTATACCATTTAGGCATTCGCTTTCCACTAGGAAATGTGACAAATTCACCTTTATCAACCTCATTTGGCAACCCTGCAAAAGCTAACTCCTTTTGTTTTATGTTTTCATTTTTCTTATTGTAGAGAAGAGGTGGTAAACCTTTTAACCATAAACAAGTCGATTTTGAGTATGGGTCACCAAAATGGTAAGGATGAATAATTTGATTTGGCTTTCTGAACCTGGTACTCATAATTCCAATAGGATTTTCTACGCATATCTTGTCTATGGGTGCGTTAATCATCTCCATAAAAAAATCAATACCCTGTTGTTGCCTTCCATCTTTCCTCTTTTGTTCAAAATGCCTTGCACCGCTTACTGCTAAATGAGTACAAGGGGGGAATGCAATAAGCATATCCCAACCCTTATCAATTATTTTTAAAACATCGCCTTGTATGTGCCATTCAGGATGTGATCCTGAACATTGAAGTATGTCTGCAGAAAAAGCTTCATGCCCTAATTTTCTAAATTCAGAACAAACTGCTTGACTTTCTTCACATGCCAATAGTATTCTCATAAAAATATTTTTTTTTGTAATTTACGTAAAAAAAGAAAAATTATGAAATAATTGATTTCAAGAAGTTGAAAATTTAATTAATTTATGAATTTAATCATCATCATGCAGAGATCTAAACCTATCGGCCATCATCTGACGATAAAGCTCTAAAGAATCACTATCAAAACTTTCAATCTTTGATTTTTTATGCATGGTAATCTGAATTTTTTTCTGATGATTATTGTTTTCATTATGTGTAGAAGTATTTCTTCTCACATGCTTTAACATTTCTTTTAAGTATGTCTCTTTATCCATGGTTTTTTTGATTTAAAATTAAGTAGTAACTATTTTTATGCCTCTTCATCATCTTTCCAAATTTGTGCTTGGGTCCATAATCGTTGATACACCTCTTTCATGTATGCAACTTTCAGCCGTTTATTTTCCGCTTCTAGTTTTCTAATTCTCTCTTTGCTTTTCATTATTATACAATTTAAATGATTCATAAATTGCAACAAGAAGTAATGTGGGTTGCTCGTTTATTTTGGAGAGTTCCCGCATGCTAAACCACCGTGCTTCGAGTAAGTCGGTTGGTACGTATTGCTACGTTCCTGATGCACTGTAAAGATATGTAAAAATCTGATTAACTTTAATAAGAATATCACTCTATTGTTATTTCTGGAGAGTTTAAGTAATTTCTTTTGTCTTGTGTTCTAACACCTCTAAAACCTCTTTAGCCCATGATAAACAAGGGATTAGCGTTTTTGTTAAGTCCCTGTTTTGTTTAGGCTTGTAAAATGTGGCGGAGGGGTAGCCCTTAATATCTTAACATGATAAAAATTATTTGATATTATTTTTTCTAAATTTTTTGTTTTAAATTGATTTGACTTAAAAAAAGATTGATAATGGAATTTATTGTTGCTCCTATTTTGCTATTACTGTTTCTTTACTTATTTGGTTTACTATTAAATAAAAAAGATGAAATAATACGCAAGGAATTAAAACCGATATTGTCAAAAATCGAAGAGTTTAATCAATTATTTAACACACTTAAGCTTAAACGAAAATACATCTCTAGTTTTGAAATATTTAATTTTAAAAATGAAACAAAACATATATATAACCTTATTAAAACAAAAAAATATAAATACCCACATAAATTTGAATCATCTATAAAAAAGATTAACACTTTCAGACAGACTTATGAAAGTATTGAATCTATTATAAATTCTCGTAATGAAAATTTTATTGATTCTGAGTTAAAAAATACTAATAGCTTATTAAGTGATATAGAAGGTAAATCACTTGATAATCAGCAACGTAAAGCAGTAATAATAGATGAAGATAACCAGTTAGTGATTGCTGGTGCAGGTTCGGGAAAAACTACAACAATTGCAGGTAAAGTAAAGTATCTAACAACTATTCAAGATATAAAACCTCAATCAATTTTATTAATCTCATTTACTCGTAAAGCAGCAGATGAAATGCGAGATAGAATTTTTAATAAAATGAATATTGACATACCTGTTAAAACCTTTAATAAATTAGGTTTAGATATAATAGCACAAGTAAATAACTTAAAGCCTTCAATATATGATGCTAATGGTAAATCACATTTAGAACGCATATCTTCCTTTATTGACCACGCTAAAGAGAGTGAAGAGTATTATAATTTACTAATTGATTTTATTTCTTACTATCTTAAACCTTACAAGGATATAGCAGAATTTGAGACGGATGAAGAACATAACAACTATTTAAACGAGCAAAAATTAGAAGGCTACAAAATAATTGAAAAAAGACGTAGCAATGGTCAGGTTATACGATACAGAGAACGATTAAAGAGCCAAGAAGAAGTTTTTATAGCTAACTTTTTATTTAGGAATGGAATCAATTATGAGTATGAAGATAAATATCCATACAAAACAGCAAGTAAACAATTTGGTCAATACAAACCAGATTTTTATTTACCTGATTACGATGTCTATATAGAGCATTTTGGAGTAGATGAAAATTGGAATGTACCTGATTGGTTTAAAGGTAAAGATAGAAAATCTGCAAAAGAGGTTTATAATGAAGGTATTAAATGGAAACGTCAAGAGCACAGAAATAATTCAACAACTTTAGTAGAATCATATTCTTGGCAACAGAAAAAAGGGATTTTACTACCAGAACTAAAAAAGAATTTAGAAGAAGTTGGTGTAGTTTTTAATCCTTTATCAAACGATAAACTATGGCTAATTTTAAAAGAAAATGCCTCTAAAGATATTAGTGATTTCACTCAATTATTAGGTACATTTTTAACTTTATTAAAATCAAATAATGAAGCTATATCAAACCTGAAAAAGAGGGCATTTAAAGAAGATAATGACCGAGCTATTAAGTTTTTAGAATTATTTGAACCAATATATCATTCATATCAAGAATACCTTATTGAAGAAGAAGAAATTGATTTTAGTGATATGATAAATAACGCAACAAAGGTAATACAAGACAATTTATACCAATCACAATACGATTACATTATTATTGATGAATATCAAGATATATCCAAAGCAAGGTTTCAATTAATTAAATCATTATTAGACCAAAAACCAAGTACAAAACTTTTTTGTGTTGGTGATGATTGGCAATCAATATATCGTTTTACTGGAAGTGATATAGGCTTATTTACAAACTTTGAAAAACATTTCAAATCCTCTACAGTCACTAATTATAGCAGAGTAACTCAAACCTCATTTATTGAATACACCTACAGGTTTGACAATCAACTTATCAACCTGTCAAGTAATTTTATTTTAAAGAATCCAAATCAAATATCCAAAAAACTAAAGAGCCACCACAAGTCAGAAGAAGTACCATATTCTATTTTTAAGTATTCAGACCCAGAGAGAAAGAGCATAGAACTACATTTAGCTTTAAGAAGTGCATTAGATCATATTGCAGAAAAAAGCGAGAACAATGATGCTTCAGTTTTACTATTAGGTCGCTATGATTTTGAAAGAAGAAATTTCCTCAATGGTGGTTTTCTTATTGAGCTATACAATAAAATTAGTAATCAATACGAGTATATCTATAATGAGTTTCCAAATCTTAAAATAAGGTTTTTAACAGCTCATAGGTCGAAAGGTCTTGAGGATGATTATGTGATTGTCACCAATTGTAGTTCCGGTACTTACGGTTTTCCTTCTGAAATATCAGATGACCCATTATTAAATTTTTTATTATCTAAAGCCGACCAATTCCCTAATGGTGAAGAAAGAAGATTGTTTTATGTTGCTATGACAAGAGCCAAAAAGCATGTTTCTTTTTTAGTTAACAATGATTATACCTCAAAATTTATTGATGAAATTGAGGTAAATGAAAAAATAACAGAACTTAAATGTAATTGGTGTGATATTGGAAAATTAATTGAAAGAAATGGTAAGTTCGGCTATTTCTATGCATGTAACAATAATCATTATTGTAATTATACAAGAAAAATAACAGCCAATGATTTTGAGATTTTAGCATATGAATATTATGCTAAAGAAGAATTTAAATTAGCTATTGAGTATTTTGAAAACTACATATCATTACAAGAAGGTAACTCAGATTCTTATTATTATTTAGGGCGTTCATATGAACAAAATTCAGATTTAAAAAACGCATTAATAAATTACGAAAAGGCGATTGCCCAAGACAGTTCAAATGCATATGCTCATTATTGGTGTGGTAGTGTACATTTTGATTTAGAAAACTACAATAAATCACTTGAATATTGGTTGAAATTAAATAAGCTAAAACCAAATTGGGGTCCAGTTAATTTATGCTTGGGTAGAGTATATTTGAAATTAGGGTATTTTTTTAAATCTATTCACCATTTAAATATTGAGATAAAAGTAAAGAAAGACACAGTTGATTCTAATAGTGCTTTATTATTGAGAAATAAACTAATAGATTCACTAAAAGAACGCTTTACTTCTAAAGAATCAAACATTAAATCAACTGATTTAGAATCAATTAAAATTTGCATACAACTAGCTATTGATTTTGAGGTAAATATAAAATTCAATTACCATAAATCAAAACAATTTGAAGGAGGTATAGAAAGTCTTAGAACTATTAAACCAAAAGGATTTAAGGTAATGGGAATGTACAATTCAGTTTGTGTTTTTGGTTATTGTTATATGCGCGAAGAAGAAAGAATATTTAATATAGAACGCATATCAGATTTAAAGATAAATCCCAATGAAATCGAATTTAATTCTAAATAAAAGCTATCAATTGATTTCATTCTTAAAAAAAATAACAGCAAATATTTTAAATCAATTATTTTTTAATTTCTTATTTTTAAACTATGAATAATCTTTTCGATGCTTGTGTAGAATTCTTGAGATGGCTTGGAGGCATAGTTGGTCTTAGCTACAAAGAAATTAATATTTGGATTTTTGTTATTGTAGAGCCTATAATTTTTGTTCTAATGTTAGTTTGGATTTTAAGGTTAAAAAGAAAACTTAATAAATTTAGAAATATGCTAGTTTAATTTCAATGGTAAAAAACTCTTTATAAAACTTAATCAATATAGACAAGATTTGTCTGATTACAATCAGAATTTTACAGATTGGTATTTTGATGGCTCAATAAATTCTCATACATATGAATTTGATCTATCAGGAAGTTCAAAT
>Ga0206131_10005564_pt1 | contig 13240 bp, 10 predicted proteins | sample Helgoland_Spring_FD_148636 | JGI IMG/M metagenome (GOLD analysis project Ga0206131, IMG submission 148636) | Pelagic subsurface seawater microbial communities from Kabeltonne, Helgoland, North Sea - Helgoland_Spring_Bloom_20160517_1 | ecosystem: Environmental > Aquatic > Marine > Epipelagic ...
AGCATGACGCACGACCCCGGATCCACCTGCAAAAATACCGATTCCGCCGTCCTTTCCGCCCAGGGATTGCGCAAAACCTACGGCGGCCGAGCCGTCGTCGACGGCGTCTGCATCACCGTCCAGCCGAGGGAAATCGTCGGCCTACTGGGTCCCAACGGTGCGGGGAAGACCACATCCTTCTACATGATCGCCGGCCTCATCCCCGCAGAGGACGGCACGGTCCACCTCAACGGAGAAGACATCTCGAAGCTGCCGATGCACCGTCGCGCCCGCCTCGGTCTTGGCTACCTCCCGCAGGAGGAATCCGTTTTCCGCAAGCTCTCCGTCCTCGATAACCTGCTGGCCATCTTGGAAACCCGCCCCGGCCTCTCTCGCTCCGACCAGAAAGCCCGCGCCCACGATCTGCTCGACCGCTTCGGCATCACCAAGATTTCGAAATCCCTCGCCATCACCCTCTCCGGCGGCGAGAAGCGCCGACTCGCCATCGCCCGCTCCCTCTGCTCCGATCCCAAGGTTCTCATGCTCGACGAACCTTTCGCCGGCATCGACCCCATCGCCGTCGAGGACATCCAGCGCATCGTCCGCGAACTCCGCGAAAAGGACGGCCTCGCCATCCTCATCACCGACCACTCCGTCCGTGAAACCCTCTCCATCACCGACCGCGCCTTCCTCATCCACGACGGCCGCGTCATACTCGAAGGCGCCTCCGACGAACTCGTCGACGACCCGGTCGCCCGCAAATACTACCTCGGCGAGGACTTCAAGATGTGAGGAACGCACGACTCCAGTCGCGCATGTCACTTCTTTGGACCGGCACCCTGCGCGACGGGAGTCGTGCGTTCCTGCATTCGGCAGTCAAATCCATGCTGTGACATGGGACAGGATGTGGTAACACCACTCAGTCCGCGCGAACTTCGCGCCGACCCGCCTGGATGACGTTGAGAAGGTGATTGGCAACCGCCTCCATGTGGTTGTTCAGGTCGATGAAAATCATCTCAGTCTGGACAACGGAGCCTTCCTGCATCCGTTTCGCAGCCGCCTTGTTGTTCTGCTTGCGGAGACGATCCACACGGCTCTCGATCTCGTGAGCGCACTCAAAAGTTTTGCCGTCGATGCCGACGAGTGAGTTTTTCGCAACACCGAGGAGCATTTTCACCTGGGTGCTACTCGCGATGAGCTCGTCGTGCTGGATTTCGGAAAAATCCCGACCCTTCTCGTATTTTCTCTGCACCACCTTCACCATCCGGTAGATGCGGTCGGTGGCCTCCTCCAGTTCTGCGACAACGCGGAGATTCGAGGTGATCTTCGTAGCATTCCCTGAGCCGATCTCATGGGTGGAGCACTGGATCAGATAGGTGGTGATGTCATGCAGCATTTCATCGCATGTGTCCTCCATCTGCTTCAGTTCCGCCACCCGGCTGGAGAGATCCTCATTCGGCAGCTTGAAGACCTCGATCATGCCGTCGAACATCTCGCAAGTTAGGTCCGCCATTTTCCTGATCGCGCTGTCCGCCTCGGCGAGGCTGAGCTCGCCGATGTCCACCAGCGAGCTTCCCATGTAGCGGAGTTTCTCCCGAGCCCCGGCTTTCCCGTCCTTCACCCACCAGGTGACGAACCGCCCGATCTGAGGGATGAACCACACCTGAAGCAGGATGTTGGCGAGGTTGAAGGTGCTGTGGAAAATCGCCGTGGCGAAGGCAATCTCGGACGAGGACATGCCCTTGTTTGCGGAGCGGAGTCCGGCGGGGAGATCCCCGGCCAGCGACCAGACGAGGTTGGTAAACGGATAGAACATCACAAGACACCAGACCACGCCGATGACATTGAAGGAGAAATGGGCGCGGGCCGCTCGCTTGGCATTCGTGCTTGCACCCGTCGAGGCGAGCCACGCGGTGACCGTGGTTCCGATGTTCTCGCCGAGGACGATTGCCGCCGAGCAACGGAATACCCCCATCGGATCGGTCGCCACGTCGCCGAACCAGCCGTTGAGTGCGCAAGTGATGGTGATCGCCATCGCAGCGGAGGAGGACTGCACAAGAAGCGTCAACATGATCCCCGCAGACATGAACAGGAGCACCGAGCCGAAACCGTGGCCGCCGAGCATGTTGATGATGTTCTCGATGGCGTGCGCCGTGCCAGGATCGGTCTGAAGCATGCCCCTCAGATCCGGCACGGAATCCTTGAGCAGCCCCAGCCCGAGGAAAACGAGGCCGAATCCGATGGCGCTCTCACCCCAGTTCCTGGCCTTGTTTTTGCCCACGAAAAACAGCGGGAGGCCGATCCCTATCATCGGCAGGGCGATCTTGGAGACTGAGAATTTGCCGATCAGGGCGACGATCCACGCGGTGGTGGTGGTACCGAGATTCGCACCCATGATCACACTGATCGCCTGCATCAAGGTCAGCAGTCCAGCATTCACAAAGGAAATCACGAGAACCGTGGAGGCGGAGGAGGACTGCACCAGCGTGGTCGTGAAAAATCCCGTCACCACACCGCGGAATCGCGTCCCGGTCATTCCGGAGAGCGCCGCACGCATCCTGTCCCCCGCGACCTTCTGCACCCCTTCCGACATGATTTTCATGCCGTAGAGGAAAATCCCGAGCGAACCGAGAACCTGAAGCAATGCGGCGGCGGTTGACCAGATGGAGATCGATGAAAGGAACATTTACGTCACAGATTCGTCACCAATACGTCCTCTGCGACCAGAAAAAAATCACGATTCTGACGATCATTCAAACAGCGTTCCAAACTCTGGTTTTAGAAAATCCCCCTCCCATCCCCCTCCCATCTGCGACATCTGCGGTTCAAAACTCCCTTGAGTCGGTAACCTGGTTCACTGCCCGACATTAAATCCGGGCGAATACCGCACCTTTCGCCAAGGAGGGGCTGCATTCTGCTGCCCAACAACCCTAGCCATTTCCCAACGCACCGGGCAGCAGAATGCAGCCCCTCCTTGGCGCTCACACGTGCAGATCCCCACGCCCTGCCTGTCACCGACCTCCCGCTCCACGCACCACCAGTCCCTCCGCCTCCGCCAGCTTTGCTTGGCGTTCATCGAAAGTCAGAAAATCGGTGGCCTTGAGCTCAATTGCCGCCGCAACGAGGAGGACATCGTAGGTGCGGTGACCATGGCTGAGTGTGTGCCGGCAGCTGAGTTCCGTGGCCCGGGCGATGGCCTTGGTAGGATTGAAAGGCGAATACACAAGCCTGCCCGCGATGCGCTCGGTTTTGAGCAGAGTCTCAATCAGCGCCGAGGAACCAGGCTCCTTGAAGCCTTGAAACTCCGCCATGCGAGAAGCGTTGAGCAACTCAAGGTCGTTGATCGAGCTGAGACTCAACGGGCAGGAGAGGCCTTTCACCACCGCCACCGCATCGCGGGTATTGCTGTCCGCTCCCAGAAGGGAAAGGAGAAAGCTGGTATCCGCTGCGAGTATCCGAGAGGTGGCCATTGTCTTTATCCGTCGAGATGATCCCAGAGTTCCTTCAACTGCTCCTCCGTCATCGTTTTCTCACCGACCCTGTCTCTCATTACCGCACTCTCGGACCAATCCACAGTTCTTTCGTTTTCCCCAAGCTCCGGCACCAGGCGGGCAACGGATTTGCCGCGCTTCGTAATCACGACTTCCTCCCCTTCCGCGACCCATTCGAGGAGGGTGTTGTAGTGGTTGCGAAGCTCACGGACGGTTGCCGTTTTCATTGTGCTACATTAGTGTAGCACATGCGCAAGTCAAGAGGCTAGTGCCCTGAAAACCTCAGAGGATAGGACGGACACCCATTAAGATCATTCGTCACACCGTGCAGATCTCTACTCCCTGCCTGAGACTGGCGAGTTTGTCTTCGCGTTTGGGAATGAACTCCTGGGCGACGTAGCCTGTGTATCCGGTGGCCACGATGGCTCTCATGATGGCCGGGTAATACAGCTCCTGCGTCTCATCGATCTCGTTGCGGCCTGGCACCCCACCGGTATGGTAGTGGGAGAAATATTCGTGCTTGGCGAGTATGGTCGCGATGACATCGCCCTCCATGACCTGCATGTGGTAGATGTCGTAGAGCAGCTTGAAATTCGGGCTCGCAATCCTATCCACAAGCGCAGTTCCCCACGAGCTGCGGTCGCACATGTAGTCGGGGTGATCGACACGGGAGTTTAGCAGTTCCATCGACAGGGTGATCCCCAGCTTTTCCGCGAGCGGCAGGATGCGCTTGAGCCCGTTTGCGCAATTCTCAATTCCTTGCTCGTCACCCATCCCTTCGCGGTTCCCGGCAAAGCAGATAAGCTGCTTCGCACCGACGGCGGCGCAGTCGTTCAAGGTCTTTTCATAAACCTCCACCAACGCATCGTGATGCTCTGTCCGGTTGAAAGCTTTCTCAATCATGCCGACCTTCACACCATCCTTCGTAGTCGTCGTCGGAAATGTCACCATGGCGCAGGTGAGTCCAAATTTTTCTAAAGTCGCGAAGTCCGATGTTTCCAGTAGTTCGATGGATTGCAACCCGATCTCCTTCGCCGCCGCGCAGAAAGTATCGAGAGGAATATCGTCGTAGCACCAGCGGCAGACGGAGTGGTTGATCCCGGCATTCCCAGCGGCTCCCTCAGATGCGGAGATTCTCTCCCCGAGCGAGGCGGCGGTTGCGGCGATGGCGTTGTTGTCTGCTGATTTTTCCATAAATTTCCTCCTTGGAATCCCGCTCCCGGGATTTCTCTTTGGTGCCCGCAAAACCTGAAGCCGTGAGCGATTCGATGCAAGAGACAAGGCTCATCGATATTACTGCTTAGAAATTTATTTCATATATCTTTACAATTTGAGTTGCCAAGACAACTCAAGCTTTGGTAAACGCGTAGCTATGTTGGAAGCATGGATAGCTGCAAGCCGTGATCGGTTCACCGGAGCCGACTTCAATTTCCTCACCGAAGTGCTCGCCGGAGGGCGGAAACGCAGATGCATGGCCAAGCTCTGGGACGACCCCGACGCACTGCGCGAAATGCTCGACCTCAAGGAAGTCCTCCGCGGCATGCTCGACTCCCCTTCTGCCCTGGGCGTCTCGCCGGATTTCTATTTTTACGTCCTCGTCCGCCATGCATTCATGCAGGCAGATATTCGCTGCCCGGACATCGCTGACTACGTCGCCCGGGTGCTGGCAAAGCGGATCGGCGTCCATGCCGACGATCCGCTCCAAGACATCGCGCGCGGCTACACCCATGCTTCGGATTTCCTCGCGATCATTTCCTCGGCCCAGGGAAAAATGAAATTTCACCTGCAGGTGGCCGCAGGAAACCAGTTCATGGTGCTCACCGGGCTCTTCCCCTCCTTCATCAGCAAGCGCAACGAGCGCTGCGGTGCACCGGATCTCGAGTTCTACGAATCCTTTGCCCGCCGTGCATTCCAGGGAGCCGCCGATAGTCCCCACGCCCGGGGCAACGGCCCGGGGCAACTCATGGGAGCCCTTGCGGAAGTGATGCCGGACGCACGCCGCTCGCTCAACCGCGTCGCCGAGGAATTCGTTTTCCTCGGGGATTAGCGCTCCGCACTGCGGAAGCAAGGCCTCACTCAGCGGAGAAGCTATGAACCATCACATGCCGGTAGGTCTCTCCGGGCTTGAGCACCGAGCTTGGGAAATCGGGCTGGTTCGGAGCATCAGGAAAATTCTCGGTCTCCAGGCAGAGTGCGGAGCGATGAGGGTATGCGGCACCATCCTTGCCGGCTTCGAAGTCTCCCTGGAATTCGGCGGGACTCAGGAAATTTCCGCCGTAAAACTGAACCGCTGGCTGGTTCGTGGAAATCTCCATGACCCTGCCGCTCTTCGGATCCCTCAGCCGCGCAGCGAGGGCGAGGCCGTCCGGCTTCGGCTCGGCCAGCACCCAGCAATGATCGTAGCCTCCGCCCAGCTTCAAGGCTTCGAAAGTTTCACCGACACGCGCGCCGATGGTATGGGGTGAGGTGAAATCCATCGGAGTTCCCGCGACGGGAGCCAGCACGCCTGTCGGTATCAGCCCTGCATCGGTGGGCAGATAGCGATCGGCGAAGAGCGTGAGTTCATGGTCGTTGATCGTGGAGGCCGGATCGCCCGAAAGATTCCAATAGGTGTGGTGGACAAGGTTGAGGACAGTCGGAGCGGTGGTTGTGGCGCTCGCCTCCCAGATGAGTTCGTTTTTCTCCGTAAGCGTGTAGGTCACTGTCGCCGTGAGAGTGCCGGGGTAGCCTTCCTCACCATCGGCAGAAACATATTCGAGTGTGATGCTGTCAGATCCACCCTGCTCAACAACTTTCCACAGGCGTTTGTTGAAACCGGCCTCCCCGCCATGCAGGTGGCACGGGATGTCACCCGGCGAATTGTTCGTGGCGAGCGTGTATTCCTTGCCCTCGAGGCTGAACTTGCCGTCGGCGATCCGGTTGCCGTAGCGACCGACCGACGCCCCGAAATATGGGTTCTTCGCCCCGGCGTAGCCTGCGACGGAATCGTAGCCATGGGTCACGTCAGCGGATTCCCCATCCTTGTCCGGCACTTCGAGCGAGACCAAAGTCGCGCCGAAATCACTGATCTTCGCGACCATCCCCTTGCCGTTGGAAAGGGTGTACAACTGGGCTTGACCGCCATCCGGGAGCTCGCCGAACGATTCCGCCGGTGGAGCCCCGCCTTCAGCGGTATTGGTCTTGGTTGGTTTGCAGGAAATCATGGAAACGATTGCCACCGAAAGGGTTATGGGTCTGATCATGCGGAGCATTCCGAATGTGTATTGGTTTTCCCCCGGAATTGGAAGAAATTTCCAAGTGCCGGGTGTGGTTTTTCTCGGTGTATTTACCTGACGCAGCCCAAGCCATTCAATCATGGTAGGGCTGATCCGGCTCGGTCAGCCCTGATCAAAAACGCAAGCGCTGTATCTCCGGAAAGGGAGTAAATCCACGGACGTTGGGCTGAGACGGTGCCCGGCGCAACTACACTGGCAAAGAAACTGGAAGGAGAGCCGTGAGGGATTCGCGGCGCAGCTCGACTCGATGTTCCGCCATTACTGAGAGGTGCGTCCCTTTGCGAAACCTTTTGCGAAATATCTCAGCAACTGCCCGTATGGCTCCGTGCCGAGAGGCCTTTTCCTCACGGGTGCTTGTTGGGATCGTAGAAGATGCGCACATCCGCCTTCTTTGTCCCGAGAAGTTGCTGAGCACGTTTGAGTGCATCGCGGGTGGAGATGTTCGGGTTCGAGGGCATGGTCAGGAAAATATTGCTCTCGCCCTGGGTACGATCCGCACCTTCCTGCAGTGTCTCAAGGATCCCGGAACGCTTGAGCACCTTGTAGACCTGCTTGGTCGCACCGGAAACGAGAAGATGGAGATCCCTGCGGCGCATGAAATGCACGAGGTCTTCGAGAGCCATCACGCTGGTCGCATCGAGGTGGCGGGCATTCTTCAGCCGCAAGATGATCACCTTGATCGCCGGATCGGCGACGGTGCGCTGGATCTGCGTGCGGAACAGCTCCGAAGCCCCGAAAAACAAATCTCCTTCCACATGGACAATCGAGATTGCAGGGATGGGGCGAGCTCGTTTCTCACCCATTTCCCGCAGCTCGCCGACTTCGTTGAATTCATACTCTGTGAGGTAGGGCTTGCTGGCTTTCCTGAGGAAAAGGGTGATGGAAATCGCCACCCCGATGAAGATCGCAACGTGCAGCGGTGCCAGTAGGGTCGAGCAGAACGTAAGCCCGATCACCACCGCGTCATCGCTCGTTGAGCGCAGGCAGATGCGGATCTGGTGGGCGTTAAAGAGCGAGAAGGAGATCGCGATCACCAGCACCGCCAGCGCAGATTTCGGGATGTAGTCGATGATGTTGAGTCCCGTTTCCCTGGACCATGCGATCAGGATGACGAGTACCAGAGTGAACAGTCCGGAGTAAACGGGGGCGGCCTTGGTCGCCGCGCCGGAGCGGAAATTCAGAGACGAGCGAGTCAGCGAACCCGAAGCCGGCATGCCCCCGGCGATCGACGACCCAAGATTCGCGAAGGCAACGGAAAGCATGTCCTGGTTCACGTCCGACCTGTCCCCTGTCTGCGAGGAAATCGATTTCGCCATCAGGGTGTTCTCCAGCGAGGCGAGGAACGAAATCGCCAGCGCAAGCCCCAACAAAGCGGAGATATCATCGAAAATATCCGGCCGGATCAGGTCGGGCATCGTCGGAATCAACTCAGAGAAGCCGAAGGTGCTGAACGTCGCCTGGCCTGCGAAGGGGCCGATGTCGCCATGGATCAGTGGCCCGAAGATCGCGGAGCCAAGCACGAGCGAGATCGAGAATGCGGGCCACGACTTTTTCCATTTTCGGAACGCAAGGTAGATGAGCAGGGTGACCGCGCCGATCAGCAGCGGCACCCAGTCGGTGTGGATCAGCGACTTGATCAGCTCCCAGATCAACCCGAAGAAGGTCGCCGTTTTCTCCGGATCGACGAAGTCGCCGAGACCGAGCAGTGGCTTCATCTGGTTGCCGATGATCAGCACCGCCGCCCCCGCCATGTAGCCGACGAGCACGCTGCGCGAAACATACTGGAGCAGGTCCGCGACCTTGATTATCGCCCCGAGCATCGAGCACAGCGCGATGAGCAGCACCAGCAGCGGCAACAGCTGCGGGATGCGCAATTGCAGCTCGGGATTCACCGAGAAAAAGCTAAACAGCATGAAAGCCGTCGCGTTCGTCGGGCCGAGAACATTGAAGCGCGAACTTGCGAAAAACGGTGCGACCATCGCTGCCACCGCAGAGCAGACCACGCCGTAGATCACATCCAGACCGGCGATGGCCGCGTAGGCGATCGCCTGCGGAAGCGCCAGCAGGGTCACGTTCAGAGCAGACCTCAGATCCGCGCCGAGCTTCGGCTTCGAATAGGCGGAGAACGGGCCGATGCGCGGTACGAAGTCGATTTTCTCCGTAGCGAAATATTCCCGAGTGTTGCGGGACGCTTTTCTGATGAAATGGCCGAGACTCATGCAGTAAGGTTCGTTCTACCTGAATCTCGCCCGCCTGAACAGGTACAAGCCCAGCAGACAGCACACTATGTTCGGTCCCCACAGGCCGAGGGTGGCGATCGCATCGGTTTCGAATTCTTCCGCGACGACGGTGAACAGGAAATAGACCATCCCGATCACGATGCTAAGAACCAGCCCGCTGGAGGTATCCTTGCGGCGCGACTTGATCCCGAGAGGCACTGCGACGCAGGCGAACGCAAGGCAGGCCAGCGAGAACGTGTAGCGCTTGGTGATCTCCGCGCTGAACTCCACCCGCTTTTCCTGCGGGAGATCAGGATTCTCACGTAGGTAACTGCGGATCTCGGAGTTCGTCATCGAGCCGGACCGGGCCTTGCGGTTGCGTGTCGACCCGAAATCGAACAGCCACGGCTCCGCCTCCTGAGCGAAGGCGAACTCCGACATCTCGCCCTCCTGTTTCGTCTCGATGAAGGCGTCCTGGAGTTTCAGTCTCAGTTGCTTTTTCTCCTCATCGACTACCAGCGAAACCTTTCCCGCATGGACATACGCCTCCGCACCGACCGGCTCGCCGTCGTCGTCGTTGGAAACCTGATAGAGGTGGAAACCGTTGAGGGAATCCCCATCTCGCTCCTCCACAAACACCTTCTGGTTCTCGAACCTCGACTGGACGATACCGGGATCCAGCAGCGAACGCGGATCGCGCTTCACCTGCTCATACACAAGCTCTTGGAGCGAGGCGGTCGCCAGCGGCACCACGTTCACATTGATCCAGAGGCAGACCCCGGAAAGTGCCGCCCCCACCGCGAAAACCGGCAGCGAAAGCCGCGTCAGGCTGATCCCCGCGACCCGGAAGCCGGTGATCTCATGCTCCCCGGACATCCGCCCGAAAACCAGCAGCACCGCAGAAAGGAAGCCCCACGGGATCGTGAACATCAGCGAATACGGAACCACGTTCACCACGAACCGCAGCACCAACCCGATGGGGGCACCCTGCTCCACCAGCAGCGGGCGGATCTGCTTGAATAGGTTCCCCATCACCAGCACCACGCTCAGCACCACGATCGCATACAGCGTCACGACAATCACCTGCCTGGCAATGTACCGATCCGAAATGCGCATGGCAGAGACTCACGATCCACAGCGCAAGTTGCAAGTTGCAAGATGCTCCGATACCGGAGTTGTGATTTTACGGTTTGAAAAACGGGATTCCGCCCTAGCCTGCGGGCGTGCCCGCCGTGCTAATTATCGAAACCTCCACCAATGCGGCGTCCGTCGCGCTTGCGGTCGATGGGGAGATTGTGGTGGAGAAGGGCTTTGTCAGCGACAGGCGGCACAACGCCCTGCTGTTCACGCCACTCGCCGAGATCCTGGAAATCCAGGGCAGCCGGTCATTTGACGCCGTCCTCGTCGGCAGTGGCCCCGGCAGCTACAGCGGGACGCGAGTGGGTATCGCCGCCGCGCAGGGAGCCGCCCTTGTCGCTGGCTGCAAGGCGGTGGCCGTCCCATCCATACTCGCCACACCCGAAGCACTTTCCGGAGAGCCCTGCCTCGCCGTCGGGGACGCCCGCCGGGGCTCTTTCTGGCTGGCGAAGATCAAAGGAGGAGAACTGCTCGACGAGCCGAACCTGACCGACAAGATAGGTTTCGAATCCGCCCTGGAAACCGCAAAGGCGAACGAAACCACCGTTTTCTGCATGGATCACATCCGCGGCATGGAGATCCCTTTCTCCAGCCCCACCGCAGCCGGTCTCTGGCAGGCATGGCAGGCTGCCGATCCGCAGAATCGGGCGATCTGGGCAGGCAAAAAGCCGCAGCCGATCTACCTTGCGCCGCCCCACATCACGCCCTCGAAGAAAGAGGTATTCGGAAACGCGGCGCGAGCGTAAATCCATCTGCAAGCATGGTTTCATCGCCTTGATGGAAAAGTATTATGAACCGCGAAGACGGGGTGCAACGGATCGTGACTCTTCCCTGGACTGCGGAAGCCTGAATAAGCTAGGGGAATCAGACGCTCAACCTTCTGGGTAAAGGATAAAGACCACCTTTGAAGCGCACAAGTGATTGAACCTTTGCGAACTTTGCCTCCTTCTGTAAAAAAATCATTTCGGTTTTTTGGATCAAGCGGCAAGGATTCCGCCAAACGAATGAATTGGCCACGTCACTTTGCCTCTTGGCGTATTGGCGGTTCAATCATTCCGGAAAGGACAGGCATTCGCATGCTTCATGTGCCTGATTGCCCGAAGAAGTGGCGGATTCTGTGCACCAGCGATGACGGATCGCCCGCCGCACCCACCGGGCTTTTCGGAGACTCCGGCTCGGCTCGGTGAAGACATTCCTCCCAATTCTTTTTCCGCGCCTCTAGCACTGCCCCGATGCTATCCACCAGCTCCGGCCTCTCCGACATCAGCGGCGAGAGGTGCGCCTTGGTGATCTCCAGCACCATCACATCGCCGACGGCGCGGACGGTCGCGCTACGCGACTCACCGGTAACCAATGACATTTCTCCGAAAGAAGTGCCTGCGGGAAGTGTCGCCAACACCACCCGCGGCCCCTGGGCGGTCTTGCCGATCACCTCGACGCCGCCCTCCAGGATGAGGAACATGGAATCGCCGGACTCGCCGCGGGTGACCAGCGCCTCCCTCGGCCCGAACACCTGGAAGCGCCCCTCGGCAACGAGACTTTCCGCCTCCTGCTCGCTCAGGCAGCTGAGCATCCCGCCGCCCCTGAGTGTTATCGCGGCGTTCTTCCGTGCGGACACAAGCGACGGCGGCACATTTGACTTGCGGACATCGAGGCTGCGGATCGGGAACGGGATGCGCATTTCGCGGCGACCCAGCTCATACCAGAGCGCGGTGCGGATCTCGTCGCAGGCGACGTTGTAGAGCCTTGCGTGGCGCATCCAGAAGCGCAGCTCATAGGTGATCGATGAATCGCCGAAATCCCGAGTAAAGACCACCGGGGCAGGGTTTTCCAGCACCCCCTGGGCATTTTTCGCGACCTTGATGAGCACTTCTTTGGCTAGAGCCGGAGGGGTGTCGTAGTCCAAGCCCACCCGAAGCCTCACGCCGTGCTCCGACCCGGGGTGGTTGAGGTTCACGATGCGGTTCTTAACGATGTCGCTGTTCGGGATCTCGTAGGATATTCGGTCATTGTCGATGAGCCGGGTGGAGCGCCAGTTGATCTCGGCCACCTCCGCCCGCTTGCCGTCCTCGCCGAGCAGCAGCCAATCCCCCACCTTGTAGGCGCTGGTCATGTGGATGCTGAAACCGGCGATCACGTTCGCCAGGAGATCCTGCATCGCGAAACCGACGATCACCGCCGCGATCCCGGAGGTCGCCACCAGTCCGGTCAGCTCCAGCCCGTATCCCCATTTCAGTATCGCCGCTCCTACTCCGAGCACGATCATTACCCCACCGAGCTGCCGCAGGATGATGGGCATCGCCACCTTCCGCCGCGTTTCCAGCCAGCCGACGGTCACACCGCGGTCGAACATCACCCATCCGAAAAGCGCCCCGCAGAAAACCAGCACCGCTCCGAGATGCCCCATCCATACCTCATCCTGATAAAACACCCGGCCACCCACCCAGAGACCCAGCGCGATTGCGAAAGCCTGCAACGAGATACCCGGCGGCTTGTCCGCTTTTTTCCAAACGAACCGGAAGCCAAGCCAGACGATAAGCCAGATCGCCACCGCCAATCCAACCGCCTCCGCCGCCTGTGCATCAAATCCCATCACCCGACACCTAACCAAATCGCCGCCCCTTGTCACGCAGGCAGTAAAGATGGGTGTGATTTGTATCGGTGTATTCGCCTGACGCAGCCCAAGCCATTCAATCATGGTACAATCATGGTAGGGCTGATCCGGCTCGGTCAGCCCTGATCAAAAAACGGAGGCGGCGTATCTCAGGAAAGGGAGTGAAGACACGGCAAGACACGGCATTTCCCCCGGGATCCCACTTCCGTGTGGGTGAGGCGGGCTGCCAGATTTTCAAAGTGGGCTGACAGAGCCAGATCAGCCCTACCGTGTGAGAAACACCGATAAAATCACACCCCGCCAAGTATGACCGGAGTCGAAGCCGAAGACTTCCGCGCGCTCAAACCCGCTTGGCATTGCGACCTTCGTCGATGAGCTTCCAGAAATGCTTCGAGTTCGCCAAGGCCTCGTCTTCCCCCAGCGGCATTTTTGAGCGGAATAGGAAATCGGAGAACGTCCCCTTGTGGAGGACGCGGTGGACGATGACCGAGCCGTCCTTGACCTCAAAATAGAAGCGGTAGTCCT
>Ga0206131_10005577_pt1 | contig 13220 bp, 7 predicted proteins | sample Helgoland_Spring_FD_148636 | JGI IMG/M metagenome (GOLD analysis project Ga0206131, IMG submission 148636) | Pelagic subsurface seawater microbial communities from Kabeltonne, Helgoland, North Sea - Helgoland_Spring_Bloom_20160517_1 | ecosystem: Environmental > Aquatic > Marine > Epipelagic ...
TATATTAATTTGATATTAACTGTATTGCTAAAGATAATGAAGAACGCTCCGAATTGAAATAAAATGGAGCTACTTGGATTACAGAATGACAGTAATAAGAAGCCAATATATGTATTATAACACAAGGAGTGCTATAAAGATTCAAATGTACGTAATTAAATTGATGAGATTAATCATTTTTTTATGAATTCTAAATATTATCTAGAATCGATTGTTTTCTCTTGATTTATAAAAATCATATTCATAATCATTTTTAAAATTATCTTCGCGGATGATTTCGAATATAACTAACTCAGCCAAACTATATACACCAGTATTTATTTTACTTTGTCTGAGTCAAGCTCTGTTTTCTGCTAGTTTCAATATGATAATTCCTGAGCTGCCTCAGTACTTGAGATCAATGGGTGGTGAGGAATATATAGGATTAATAATTGCTCTGTTTACGGTCACCGCCGGATTATCACGACCATTTAGTGGCAAACTAACAGATACCATTGGCAGAATGCCAGTTCAGATAATTGGTGCCTTGGTTTGTGTTTTTGCGAGTTTATTATATCCATTTGCTTCATCTGTTTTCGTTTTTTTACTTTTAAGACTATTTCATGGATTCTCAACAGGATTCAAACCTACTGCGACTTCTGCATATTTGGCAGATATTGTTCCAGTCCATAGAAGAGGAGAAGCTATGGGTATATTGGGTGTAAGTATGAACCTGGGTGCATCTATTTCACCACCAATTGGAAGTTACATCGCCAATAGCTTTGGTTTAGACTCTATGTTTTTTGCTTCTTCAGGTGTTGCGCTTTTGTCAGTAATTATTTTATTGAATATGAAGGAGACCCTAAAGGGGAAGCAAAAATTTAAACTGGAATTACTGAAGATTAATAGACACAAGATAATTGACAAAAGTGCAATTCCACCAGCAATGCTAGCTTTTTTTATATATGCGGCCATTGGTGTATTGCTAACGATTTGTCCAGATCAGTGTGATTACTATGGTCTTTCTAATAAGGGTATTTTCTTTACAAGCTTTACACTTCTATCAATTGTGTCAAGATTAATAGCTGGCAAAGCTTCAGACAAATATGGAAGAACGTCGGTTTTGATGTGGTCAATGATACTTCTTATTCTTTCAATGATATCTTTTAATTTTATTAATTCAGCTACAACACTATTGATAGCTACTGGAGGATTGGGCTTTGCAATGGGGACAGCATCACCAGCTGTTTTTGCTTGGGCGATTGACAGATGTGAAGATAAAAACCGAGGTAAAGCGCTAGCAACTATTTTCATTGCGTTAGAAGTTAGTATTGGTTTAGGCGCTGTTATGGCTGGGTTGATTTACGATAATAATCCAGAAAACTTTGGGAAAGTATTTTTAATATTAGCTGCATTTACGTGTATTGGGTTGATGTACTTGATGAGATATAGAAAAATCGCAAATAAATAGATTTAGAATTATTAAAATGAAATTATTAATGACTATATTCATTTAATCAATTCTAAATCTATTTTGAACAAAGGTCTTTATACAACGTTTATTAGCATATTTTTTTGCTTTAGCGTCTTGTCACAAACGGGTGTGCAAAAAGATTCAATTGATCAACTTATTGAATCTGAAGTCAATGATACTTTTTTATACAATCATATATCTTTCGCCATTTCCAATATAGGGTTAAAGAACGTGCCCGAAATAGAATCTTACTTTCAGAAAGGTATTACTATATGCTCAAGATTTGAGGATAAAGAATACTTACTCAGACTATACATCATTACTTCACGATATTTATACTATGCTGGGCATGTTGAATCAGCGATGGAAAAGTATAATGAAACAAAGTCTTTAGCTAGAAAATATAATTATAAAGAATTTGAAGCGAGTGCAAATGTGGGAATTTCTGAGTTTCATATAGATGGAGGAAATAAAGATAAAGCCAAACAATTATTAAAGTCAACAATCGATGACTTGAAAGATAGCAATCTTCAACAAACTTTATCTGAATTAAATAACAGATTGGCTATCATATATAGAGATGAAGGACAGTATCGACTAGCTCTTAATTATATGAAAAAGGCTTTGAGCTATCATTCGCCAGATGATATAAGTAGATTGATGTTTTCAAATTATTCCACACTTGGACGCATATATAGATTCATGGGAAATAATGATTCTGCCAAGATAAGTTATAAGAAGGCTGAGGAAATTACCATAAAGGGTAATGACGAACAAGCACTCTCAACGGTTTTAAATAATCTTGGAAATATTGAGCATGTGAGCGGTAACTATGACAATGCAATTTCATATTACATGCGATCTCTTAAGATAAAAGAAAAATATGGTAATAGGCGTGGTACCTCTGTGGCTCTCCATAATATAGGTGCTATAAAATATGATATGAAATCTTATAAAGATGCAATAATTGATTTCAACAAATCAAATAGGATATGATATTAACTACAAACCTATTATTGTTTATAATGAACAAAAAATTGGAAATTGTTACAGAGAGTTATCAGATATTAATATAGCGTTAGAGTACCATAAAAATGCTTTGAAAATTGCAAGAGAAATAAAATTTGACAACGGCATTATTGAAGCCTTACAGAATATTGGCCAGGATAACATTATTCTAAATAATTTTGAAGTTGCTGATAGGAATTTAGTTGAGGCATTGTCTATGGCAAAAAAATCAGGAAGCAAGCCTTTTGAAAGTTCTATTCTTGTTCATATTTCAAATAGCTATTTAAAAAATAAAAAACTGCGCGATTTAAAGGATGAAAGTATTGCTGATAATTCTGCATTAAGTAAAAATGTTGAATCTTACTTGTTGCGCGCTAAAGAACTTGCGGATGAAATGCAAAATGTCGATAACCAAAGGCTAGCACTGGAAGGCTTAAATCAATATTATAACACAACAAAACAGCATCGTAAAAATGTTAAGATAATGGCCTCTCTTTTGTCGTTAAAAGACACTCTCTTTTTGAAAGAGCGTACTGAAGCAATTGCTGATTGGGAAACAAAGTATGAAACTGCTGAAAAGGAAAAGGAAATCATTAAACTTGAAGTTGAACAGAAAGTATCAAAAGCAAGAGTAAAATTGTGGTCTATCATATCATTCTTGTTGCTAACAATAATTGCTATTGGAACCTATTTGTTTTTACAATTGAAGAAAGCAAGATTAGAACTGCAATCGAGAAATATAAAGTTGAAAGAATTGAATCAAACCAAGGACAAATTTTTCGGAATAATTGCTCATGATATCAGAAGTCCGATTGTTGCATTAGAAAGTGTTGATGAACAAATGAATTACTTTCTTGAAAAAAATAAAATAGAAAAATTAACCAATCTTGGCTCTTTGGTGGGCCGTACTGCTAGACACCTTAACAACCTGCTTGATAATTTATTAAACTGGGCACTTCTGCATACCAAGAACATTCCATTTAATCCAGAACCAATAATTGTCAATGACATTGTAAGTGAAGTCGCTCAGGTCATGCAGGTAAATCTTGAAATTAAACGTATTAATCTTGAAGTGAATATTCCTTCTGAGACAACAATTAACGCAGATTACCCTTCATTAAGCACCGTTTTTCGAAACTTAATAAGTAATGCAATTAAGTATTCGCAAAATGACAGTAAAATTTCAATTGGTTATTCGGTAAAGGGAAATAGAAACTACTTTGAAATCAAAGATCAAGGACTTGGAATTTCCGAAGAAAAAATCAAAGCCCTTTTTACCTTAGACAAGAAAAGTCAAAAAGGCACTATGGGAGAAAAGGGTACTGGACTTGGATTAATACTGTGCAAGGAATTGGTTGAACTGCACGGTGGTGAAATAAAAATCAATAGTTCAATTGGAAATGGAACAACAGTTACTTTTTATATTCCAAATGAATTGTCTTAATCCAGTTTTTACTTTTTTCTCATTGGTTGTTAACTGATTATTATCTTAAGAGAGTTACACTTCCAACGCTTACCTTAATCTGTCCATTCTCACTATATTTTATCATGTACGTATAAACACCCTGTACAGCAAACTCATTGTTGAATCGTCCATCCCAACCACTGGTTGGATCATTAACAGTAGGGTTTGTTTGCACAAACACCAAATTTCCCCATCTGTCAAAAATGGAAAATTCTTGAATATTCAAAGCTGAATCAGCTGAGGACTGTATGTAAAATACATTATTGTTGCCTTCGTTTAAAGAAAAAATATTACCCAAATAGAAATCATTTTTTTCTATTACATAGACTGTAATTGTTCGCGATTCAACACAATCACCAGAATAGATAGTTAAGGTATACTCAGTCGTTTGATTTGGAGAAACTTGTGCAATCAACTGATTTGGATCAAGTATTTCTTGCATTGGTGACCATTCAAAACTATCGATAGTAGATTCATTGATGAGTGGATTTAACGTTACCAAGTCACCTTGGTTTATAGGCTCGATTTGAGGTAGATCTAATTGCAAATTGTAATTTTCACTTACTGTTATATCTTTAGAGGCAACACATCCATAATTGTCTTCAATGATTACTTGATACTCATCCGCAGTAAGGTTAAAAAACACATTCTCGTCTTGAAAATTTATACCATCTAGTGAAAATTGAAATTGACCAGAACCACCTACAATATTTGAAACTTCAATAGATCCTCCTTCTTTACAGTTTGCATCAAATGCCAAGAGTGAAAAATCAATGGGATCATAACTGCCGATAAATACAGAATCTACCTGTGTACAATTTCTATAGTATTCAATTTGATAAGAATACCAGCCCGTTGTTAAGTTCTCAAGCAGAAGAGATTCAGAACCTGTGGACCAAAGTATTTTGAAATCTTCAGTAGTAAAAAAGCCATTTATACTCACTACTTCTATTTCTCCAGACATAGAATTAAAACAATTGGCATCCGTAATAACTATTTCTAAATCCAGATCATTGCAAGGACAATCAATATTTTCAATTTCAAACGGTAAGGTAGTTTGACATTCAGTAGAAGTTATATTTCTTATTATTACAACATAGTTTTGTGGGAGCAATCCAGAAAAGATACCGTTGCCTTGCCAGGTACTGCCATTGTCAATTGAAAACTCAACATCACTCGTACTTGTTACAATATCTATTGCGCCATCATTTGTAATACAATCAGACACTCCAGTAATATCAAAACTTATCAGCTCAGGTGTATTTGGAGTTTCCAAATTTACACTTTCTTCGTCATTGCAATTTATGGCATCTTTTTCTCTAACCTGAATAGTAAATAAGCCAGAATTAAGATTGGAGAAAATATTATTGTCTGTCCATGTAATGCCAGTGTCAATTGAAAATTCTAAATTATTGCCAGTAGCCGTCACAATAATTTGTCCATTTTCAATGCCACAGTCGGAAGGCTGAGTAACTTCTAGGTTTAGCAATTGAGGTGCAATTGGAGACGATATATTTACCAATTGAGTATCTGTACAATTGGGGCTGTTTGTTATCCTAATTAGCACGAGGTAATCCCCTTCACCTAAGCTGTTGAATAGGTTGCTTGTTTGCCATTCATTTGAACCTTCTATTGAATATTCATATTCAGGACCTAAGGGTAAAATTTCTAATGTCCCATCAATTTCTCCACAATTACTAATGTCAGTTACAATGACTTCTAGTATAACAACATCCTCTATGTTTTCTATTTCAAAAGCTTGTTCTGTTGAACAGTTGGTATCGCCATTGGCTCGCACAAGTAAATTATAATTACCAAAATCCAAGTCTTTAAAAGTACTGTCAATTTGCCAAGTGGCTCCACCATCAATTGAATATTCAAGATTGTCTCCTTCAGCCGTACATACTGCCATACCGTTAGATTCTCCACAGTCAGAAATCGGAGAAGTTTCTATCATTAATATTACTGGCGCAGAAGGGGCCGTAATAGTTGTTTCAAATTCCTGACTACATATAGTATGTATTAAATCACGAACAAGAACTGTATAATTTCCAGGGCCAAGATTTGAAAAAAGACTTAAGGTTTGCCAGTTCAGTCCATTGTCAATGGAGTATTCATGACTCGCAATTGCGACTATGTTTATTTCGCCATCATTGGCAGAGCATGAGGATGCGTCAGCGTTTATTAATTCTACATCGTCAAAATTTATAATTGGAATTACAACACCTATAACTTCGTTGCAATCAACATCTAATGGTATAAATTCATTTACGAATTCAGATTCTGAAAATGTTGATATATCAAATTCACTTATAGACCAATTGCCTTCTACATTATTTAAAGAAGTCGTTGGAAATGTAAAGATGTTATTGTCAAAACAGAATACTTCAGGAAGATCAAATATTGGTGTAATTATATTGTTAATTGTAAACGTTACTGATATTGGATTTATGCAAGCATCAACATCATCAGGAGTGAACTCAGAAACCACTTGACCATTTATCATATTGGGTTGTACCTCAGGAATTGACCATGTCCCAGAAATATTATTGTCAGAAACAGTAGGCAAAACTAAGTTCTCGTCAGAAGAACAAAATTCTGTATTAAAATCAAATTCTGGATCTATAAGATCAATTATTTCTAGTACAAGATTAATTGGAAGTGTACATTCTGAATTGGTTGGTGTAAATGTCAGATCAACTGAAGAAGACATAACACCAATTGGATCTACAGATGTTAAATTCCATTCTCCCGTAACACTTCCTGAAATATCTTGAGTTGGAAAAACCACTTCAGCATCATTTCTACAAACGGATGGGGGAATATCAAAAAGCAGCGACAATTCATCCTCAACTGTTATAGTCAAATTTGTGGATCCACCACAAGTCGTTGCTCCACTTAATGCAGTCCATTGAATGTTGAAATTATTTCCAATTATGGTATCTGGATTTATAGTCAAAGGTGACCAAATTCCAAGTACACCTTCGTTAGATAGACTGTCAAAAACTATGGCTCCTCCCATTCTACAAATTGTATCCGGAATACTAAACGTAGCAGTAAGTGATTCTAAAACACTGTAAGTATGCTCATAAACTTGATAACAGTCATTTATGTCTTCAGGGGTAAAAGATATTTCTTCATCTGAATCAGGAGTCGAAAGATCGATTTCAGAATATTCCCATGTTCCAACAATACCTTCTAGAGAGGATGTTGGCAATTCATAATTCTCACTTGAGATACAAAAAGTATCAGGTATTTCGAATGACAATATTGACTCTTCATATATCTCTATTTCAGCTTCAAAAGGAAATGCACAATATTCTTCATTAGGTTGAAAGACATAAGTAAACACACCAACCCCTAAATCGGACGGATTAAAATCATTTTCTGACCATTCTCCTTCTATGTTTTCTATTGATTCATCTGGAAGTGCATAATCATTATCATCTATGGCACAGTATAAATTGTTGTAATCAAAATCTAATTCTAGAGCAGCTAATATTGGAATTTCATATGTATACTCTTCTAGACAGTTATCTTGATCTGGATCAATAATAAAAGTGTATTCTTGCACAGTTCCTACTAAATCTTCAAAGTCAAAATCGCCTGTCCAAGATCCAGTATAACCATTTAATGATGTAAGAGGAAACACATCTCCAAATGCCAATTCACAAATTATAATATCAAACTCTGGAACTTCATTAGGAATTACATTTATAATGATTTCTTTAATTTTTATACATTCATCATCTTCTACTGTTACTGTAAATTCATATGTTCCACCTGGGTGATTTTCAGAAAAAGGAAATAAAAAGGTAGGATCTATGATGTAAGTTTCACTTAAAAAGTCGAGGCCATCAGGGGGATCACAAGTCCATTCTATATCAACTGACCCTTCCTCATTGTCAAAGGAGGCAGGAATAACATATGGCTCATCTGCACAAAGATCAATTTCTTCATCAAGAATTTCAACAATTAGGGGGCAACATGGAGTAAGGTCTTCACAGATTGCAGTATCAACAAGGATTACACCACCCATACTGGTTGTGGGTGAACCAGTTATTATAATTTCTATCGAAGTAGAACTTGGATCAATACATAAATCGATTAACTCCCATTCCTCTGATCCACTGAAAGTATAATCAGTCCCATCTATTGTTAAAAGAAGCTCTGTAGGTCCAAAAGTAAACAGGGATTCACAAGAAAGGGAATAATGCCACCAAAAGCCAAAGTTGTATGTCAATGAAGGATCCAAACCCGAGACCGTTGTTGAAATAGATTCAAAAAAAGCAGTGATGCCGCCCATCAATGCCATATTGCCTCCACCGGGTGACTCACCATCTACATCAAGAATGCACCCTACGCCCCAGTTGCCATCTGGATCAACGATTCCTGGAGATGGTACTTCCATTACCCATCCTGGAGGTACGCAGTTTTCACAAAAAGCGCCTTCAATATCAGGATACTCAATACAGTCTTGTGCATTCAGATTGAAAACAATCAGCATGAAAAAAATTATTAAAAAAGCAGGTGTTTTATATGTCACTACGGACAATTTTTAGGTTATAAATTCTATCTAAGATAGGTTAAATTTTTAAATAGCCAATTGCCATAATTCAAATATACAACTGTGTTCTTTCTACGTTGCAGAAAGCTGTAAAGTAGTACACCTTTAATTATCATTTATAAATCTTTATATTTGAAGAATGCAGAAGGTTAAAAAAATTATAGTTTATCCAATTAAAAGTCTGGGAGGTGTTGAAGTCGAATCCGCCTTGGCCATTGTCAAAGGATTTAAAAATGACAGGCGTTGGATGTTGGTTGATTCTGAAGGTAAGTTTCAAACACAGCGTGAAATGCCTAAGTTGACTTTGTTTAAAACACGCTTTGAGAAAAGAGGAATTGTAGTATCTCATAATGCTCAAGAAATCTTAGTGCCGTTTGGACTTAACAGTAAGATTATACGAGATGTAAACGTGTTTGAACACAATTTAAAAACACAAGAAGTTAGTTCAGAAATTAATAAGTGGTTTTCTGATCAACTGGATAAGAAAGTTCAATTGGTAACTATGACTGACATCTCTGATAGGGTCAAGAGTTTTGAAAAACCACCCTATAAAACTTTTGTAAGTTTGGCGGATGGTTACCCGTATCTTATTTTAGGAACAGCAAGTGTGGATGAGTTAAATTCTAAATTAGACCAACCAATAAAGTATGACCGTTTTAGAACAAACATATATTTGGAAACCACTGAGGCACATTCAGAAGATGATTTCGAAAGCATCCAAATAGGAGGGGCTCAATTTAAAGTTGTGAAAGCATGTGCCAGATGCAATGTGACAACAATCAATCAGCAAACATCGGAAACCGGGAAAGAGCCATTAAAGACACTTGCAACTTATCGAAAAATTGATCATAAAATACTTTTCGGGGCCAATATGATTTTAGAAAATATTGTATAATATCATTGTTTATTTTCTTATGTATAAATATATCAGAAGCCCAAAAAAAAGAAGGTTTTTTTAATTTTGAATGGAACGACGCAACAGGTGAACTGTTATTGGATATTCCAATAGACAGAATCGGTCAAAAGTTTTTATATGTTAACGCTTTAGCAGCAGGTGTTGGATCTAACGACATTGGTCTAGACAGAGGTCAATTGGGAAAACAACGTGTTGTATATTTTTATAAGTCTGGAAACAAAGTGTTGCTAATTGAAGAAAACTTAAAGTACAGAGCCAACAGCAATAACCGACAAGAGAAACGAGCTGTCGAAGAAGCTTTTGCCAAATCAGTTATTTGGGGCTTTTCGATCAAAGAACAAAGTGCAACCAATTTAAAGATTGACCTTGACAGTTTTCTATTGAGAGATGCACATGGTATCATCGAAATACTAGCAGAAAAAAAACAAGGAAAATATAAAGTTGATAAAACCAAGTCTGCCATTTACAAAAAAGGTTTGTTGAATTTTCCCTTAAATTCTGAATTTGAATCTATCGTAACCTACACAGGAGTTCCTAAAGGAGAGTTTATAAAGAGTGTTGCACCAACACCCAATATTGTTTCCGTTCGCCAACATCATTCTTTTATTCAATTGCCTGATGACAAATACCGCCCTAGAGTATTTAAACCAGAGTGTGGCTTCTTTCCACTTTCATACTTAGATTATGCGACAGGTATTGACAAAGACATAAACAAACACTTGATTTATCGTCATCGATTAGAAAAAAAGGACCCTAACGCTCCTTTAAGTGAAGCTGTAGAACCTATCGTTTATTATTTAGACAATGGTTGTCCTGAGCCGATCAGATCTGCGTTGATCGATGGTGCAAAATGGTGGAATGAAGCCTTTGAGGCAGCAGGTTTCAAAAATGCGTTTCAAGTCAAAATACTTCCAGAAGGTGCACACCCACTGGATGTACGATACAATATGATTCAGTGGGTTCACAGAAGTACAAGAGGATGGTCATATGGTGCAGCTGTTTCAGATCCAAGAACGGGTGAGATATTGAAAGGACATGTTTCATTAGGCTCATTGCGTGTTCGACAAGATTACCTAATTGCTCAAGGTATTGTATCTTCTTTTGATGAAAAGAATGATGATCCAAGAATTCTTGAAATGGCATTGGCAAGACTGAGGCAATTGTCAGCGCATGAGGTTGGACACACAATTGGGCTGACGCATAACTTTGCAGCTTCAACTAACGAACGGGCATCTGTCATGGACTATCCACATCCATTCATTGAACTTAATAATGGCAAATTGGATTTTTCTAAAGCTTATGGTGTCGGAATTGGAGAGTGGGACAAAAGAGCAATCGTATATGGATACAGTACAACAAATAAAGATGAAGATCAATATTTGAACTCTCTTATTGCTAAGAATAACCAAGATGGGTATAAATTTATTACCGATCAAGATGCTAGATCAGCAGGTGGACTTCATCCCAAGGCACATTTGTGGGATAATGGAAAAGATGCAATTGAAGAATTGTCTAGAATGACTGTACTAAGAAAGCATGTTTTGAACAATATTGGTAGTGGATCTATTCCAGATGGAATACCGTATTCTGAAATTGAAAAAGTATTGGTGCCAGCATATTTGATGCACAGGTTTCAAGTTGAAGCGGTGTCAAAAATTATTGGAGGTGTAGATTTTTCATATGACGTAAAATCTGAAGGTGCACAAATGTTACACCAACACATTTCGAGTAATAAGCAGAACGAAGCGCTTGATCAACTGCTCAAAACTTTGGATGTTTCTTTTTTGAAGATGCCTGAATCCTTAATAAAGAGTATTCCTCCTTTGGCGTACGGTTATCCTCGTAATCAAGAATCTTTTAAAGGACATACTGGATTCCTACTTGACCCATTGGCTGCAGCAGAAGCGTCTGCAAATCACACTATAGCATTTCTATTAGATCCAGAAAGGCTTTCAAGAATTTACAACAACTCGGATGCGAAATGGAATCTGGGTACTTATTATAAAAAAATAGTGAATCACATACAATTGCAAAAGAAAACGGATGTTAACTACGGGTTAATGCTTGAAAAATTATGCTTTGTTCATTTGTTGAAAATAGCCAGCAATCAAAAACTCAACAAACAAATTGCCGCTATGAGTTTGATGAAGTTAAAACATTTTCTAATAGAAAAGGATAATTCGAACATGTCTGAATACGATACTTTCCAGATTTCATCTCATCAATTGTATTTGTTAGGATTGCTAAACTCTTTCCATGATGATGCCAGTAAATTGAAATTGCCAGAGTTTATGAAAATGCCTCCAGGATCACCAATTGGATGTGGACACTAATTAAGAAATGATGTATAAAACATAATTCAAGACTGCTATGAAAAATTTATTATTTCTTTTCACTTTGCTTTTAGTCTCTTGCTTCAATGGAGAACGACCGAATAAGGTTAGGACAATGAAAGTATTGGAATATAATGTTGAAATTGGTGCCCCTTCAAATATTGTTTACGATATGATGATTGATAAGGATCATTTTAAAGAATGGGTCGCTGTATTTGGTCCAAATTCTTTTTATGAGGGAAGCTGGGAAAAGGGTCGAAAAATAATATACAAGTCGCCTGATGAGAATGGTAACATTCAAGGTATGATCAGCAGCATCAAAAAAAACATTCCCAATAAGGAAATCTACGTTCAACCTATTGGTATTGTCGAAAATGGTGTTGAGATATTTTCTGGTGATAAAACTAAAGATCTTGACAAATCATTTGAAAATTATCTTTTTACTGACAATGGAAATGGCACATCTGAATTAAGAATTCGAATAGCTGTATACGAGGAATTAGAAGATTACTTCAATGACACGTGGCCAAAAGCTTTGAAGGTTGTTAAGAGGATTTCGGAAACATCAAAATAGGATAACCTTTCTAACTTAATTGAAAATAAAACACAAATTAAATCCTCATAGATAAACCTAAAGCAATTGAGTATCCAGATAGACCAGTATTTCTAGTGTATCGTGCTACTCTTAATGATGCATCTTTTATCATCAAAACACTTTTAGAAAAAGGCAGCTTCATTCTTGCTAAGCCATAAAGAGGGGAGTAAGAAAACCCTAACCCATACTTGTGACTAGTTAATTCTGATAGATCATAATCACTTGTATAGAACTCATCCGTAGAAATATGTTCTGCATAAGGAAGAAAATAATCAGCACCAGTTTGAGTATGAAATCTGTAATAAGGAGCAATGGTCAAATTGTCACTTATATGAATAGGAACTTCAATGTTTGCGGTGTGTCCAACTATTCCAAAATCATCAGAATAGAATCTGTAATATGTTCTAAGAATTAAATTATCCATAGGCTTATAATTTAAACGTAAGGCCAAAGGAATTTTTATTCTGGAAGAGGGCAGTCTCTCAATATCTGGAAGTGTTTGGTCAGAAAAATATACACGATGAAACGGAGTTGATAGTAAACCTTCCATATAAATGGCTTCTAATGAAAATGACATTTGTAACCTCCTGTTTAAAACTTGAGACCATGTTAATTGACCATTAAATGAATTTCTTGATTTTGTTGGAACAGAAACAACACCTCTTAATTCTATTGGGTAATATGTAATCCAATTGTCGATAAATGCTTGGCCACTAAATGAAAATTCAGTGTTGCCATTGTTAAATTCTTTTGCAAGATTGATTCCTCCGTTAATTGAATTGTAATCGTACTCAGTTGAAAAACCGACCCTTGCCCCATAGGTAAAACCTTTTGCCAATTGTTTCTTACTGTAAGCTACATTAACATAAGATCTTGCATCCAT
>Ga0206131_10005579_pt1 | contig 13215 bp, 11 predicted proteins | sample Helgoland_Spring_FD_148636 | JGI IMG/M metagenome (GOLD analysis project Ga0206131, IMG submission 148636) | Pelagic subsurface seawater microbial communities from Kabeltonne, Helgoland, North Sea - Helgoland_Spring_Bloom_20160517_1 | ecosystem: Environmental > Aquatic > Marine > Epipelagic ...
TACAAATATAATGTTTACACCTAATCAATTTAAAGCTTAAAAATTCGAGGAAATAGCGTTGAGTTATTTTGAAATATGGCAAGTATTAGTAGCATTCATTTGTTATATTCGTAGAACTAAGAAATAAAATATGGCTAGACAAATAAATTTTGTATTCAACGGGTCAAAACTCAATGCCGCGCTTAAAAAAGTAGATCGAAAAAAAATCTATGGTTGGTCGAGTATAGAAATCAATGATGACCAAGGCGCGACTTGTAGTTTGGCATCGATTGCAGATGGCAACTTGATTATGCCTTCGGGCTCGACAGCGCTGGTTGCCTTGGATGAAAAAGGCGAATTGATTGACAAAAGCACCTTGATTGGTATTAACAAAGATGGAAAAGAAGTACAAAAAGTACCCTCGGTATATGACCAAGAGGTGGTCTTACGCGAAGCATCTATGGAAGAATACTTTGATTTAGGGGTGAAAGCGGTTTATCAGTTAGAATCAGAACAGTTTGAGGGAGGTATTGCTGAAGCACTTAAATCTGGGAAGATTCTTTATTTTGTTTACAACTATAGGGCAGATTATGAAGGAGATGATGCTTTTTTGATTTATGCTGAAGAAACCTTTTTTGCCATTACGGGAAAATGCGCGGAATTTGAATACATAGGTCTAGAAGACAATGAAACCGAATTGGTAGTAGAAGAATCAACCCAGGAAGAAGGCGACGATTTGGATTTTGCCATGTTTTAATACGAAATTATGATACGATATATAACATTAGCCAACGATAAAAAGCGAGACGCGGAAATTACCCTTAAAGCGATGAACCCAAAACCTCTGGTTTCCATGGTGTTGCCAGGTGGTCAAAAACCGATCAATAAAAAGCTACTGAAAGGCACAATTGAAAGTGAGTCTGATTTTTTAATGGCTCAATACAACGAGAAACCAGTTGAAGGCCAGGATTTTCAACTCCAATTGGCCGGAAAGCTTGCTCAAGATTTGATTGATAGTGATCCTGAAATTGATATGGAAACTTGTGGGAAATTCATTGAAGAATCTTCTCGAATTTATGTGAATCCAGAAAATAAAGCCGTTTTCAAAATATCAAAAACAGAGAAAATCTTTACACCTGCTGGTGAACTCAAGGAAGAGCGTAAGCCAAAATACTTGCAAAACAATATTCATGGAGAATTTCCTGTAAGCTGGACCGGAAAATTAATGCCAAAGGATAAGGTTTGTAATAAGCTGGTTTTCAGTAAGAAATATCAAATCAAACACATCAATGGTTTAACTTATGATTTTCTTTTTGATATGGCCAAACAACTAAATGACAAAAAAGCTTTGATGATGATGGCTGGTGGATCAAGTGGTAAAGATCCGTTGGTGATGAATGATGGAGGAAATCCCTACCGTGCTTTTATGGAAGGAAGAGTTGATGGAAATAAATATTGCTTAATACTTCATCTTACCGATCAAGAACTTAAACCACTACCAAAAGCCTAATACAATGAATGAATTAGCAATCGCTTACAAAAAGCAAACGGCCTCTAGATATTTGCCTATCAACAATACCGAAATGAAGTCAAAAATTATGGAGGCAGAAGAATACGCCGTCAGTACCAAGTACGATGGACATTTATACCTATTGCATTTTGATGGAAAGTCTGCCAAACTGTACAATGCAGGTCAACGCTGTATTGATAATGCTCCCTTGTTAATTGAGGCGCAAAATACCCTAAAAGGGAAATGTGAATCGGTCGTTTTCGCGGGGGAATTGTATGTGGATAAAGCCGGAGAGCGTTCACGTTCTTTTGACTTAGCGGCTTGTCTAGACGATGGTTTTGATCAATTGTCATTTGTGGCATTTGACCTTATTCAATTAAATGGAGCAGAAAGCACAGGAAAGATCAAAGAGGTCGATGAGCAGCTCAAATCCTTATTAGCGGGTGGAAAAGCTGTACATGCTATTGAGCACACTTTTGTCAGCAGTAGAAGTGATATCGAAACACTCTACAATGAGTTAGTTGTGGAGAAAGGGCAGGAGGGCATCATTGTGAAGAGCGATCATGCACCAACGTACAAAATCAAACCGCTCATCACGCTTGATGCTGTTGTTTTGGGATATGCCGAAGGCGAAGGTAGTCAGGAAGGAATGTTACGTGAAGTACTCGTTGGACTGTGTACTGATACAAACGAATTTCTGAATATTGCGCGCGTCGGTAATGGTTTTTCTGATGCCGAGCGAAAGGATTTACTAGCCCATTTTGAAGCAAAAAAAATGGATTCCAATTATCTGGAAGTGGCGGGAACTAATGTGGCTTTTACTATGGTTAAGCCGGAAGAAATTATTGAGTTTACCTGTCTTGATGTAATTACAGAAAACTCCAAAGGCACCATTAAAAAGATGACTTTACATATTGAGGATAGTGTATATGCCCCCAAATTCAAAAGTCCTTCAGTCAGTGTTATTGCACCAGTTTTTGTGAAATTTAGGAAGGATAAAAAGGCCAATACTGAGGATGCTGGCATTTCTCAGGTAGACAAAATTATTTCTTTAACGGATGGCCAAAGCCAATCTGTTACACTTGAAAAAAGTACGGTTTTACATCGTGAAGTATATGTCAAGGAAAGTAAAGGGAATAAAATGGTCCGTAAATTTGTCGTTTGGAAAACCAATAAAGAAAATTCAGGTGAATTCCCAGCATATGTCTATCATTACACAGATTTTAGTCCGACCCGCAAAGACATGCTCAAAAAAGAGGTAAAAGTCTCTTCATCGAAAGCACAAATTGAATCCTACCTAAAAACCGAGGTTTCCGAGAATATCAAAAAAGGCTGGGAAAAAGTATAAAAATTGAGAATTAAAATTGATGGAAAATAAAATTATATGCCCAAACTGTAGCTCTGAAATTAGTGTTGAAAAGGCGCTAAGTTCTCGTTACAAAGACCATTACGAACAAGAGTTCAAAAAACAGCTCGCTGATCAGCAAAAACAAATTGCAGAAAAGGCAAACGAGCTGTATTCCGAAAAAATGAAATCTGTTAAGGAGGAGTTGAATGACAAGTATCTCAACCAGATCAAGCTTCTACAGGCAGACAATGAAAAAAAGAAATCTGAAAATCAGCAATTAAAAGGTAAAGAAATCGAGCTTCTCAAAAAAGAAATCGAGCTTAAAGAGGAGCGCGAGGAAATGAATCTAAAACTTCAAAAAGAAGTCATGAAGAAGCGCGATGAGTTCAAGGCTTTGGGATTGAAGGAAGCTGAAAGTAAGTTTGAATTGGAAAAACTTGAAATGCAGAAGCAGATCGAGGATCAGAAGAAGCTGGCCGCTGAAATGAAGCGAAAAATGGAACAAGGATCTATGCAAATGCAAGGTGAAGTACAGGAATTGGCCATTGAAGAGTGGTTGCGTGAACATTTTCCATTAGACACCATTGATGAAGTAAAGAAAGGGGCTAGGGGAGCAGATTGTATTCAGATTGTAAATACGCGTTCTGCGGTGGCATGTGGAAAGATTTGTTACGAGAGCAAAAGAACCAAAGACTTTCATCCTTCTTGGATTGAGAAATTTAAGGCAGACATTAGAGACAAGGAAGGGGACATTGGCGTTTTAGTGACCGAAGTGCTTCCAGCGGATATGGAGCGCATGGGCCTGAAAGACGGTATTTGGATTTGTACCTATGAAGAATTCAAAGGTTTGGTAGCGGTTCTGAGAGAAACGATTATCCGTGTTCATTTATCACAAGCTTCTCAAGTGAACAAGGGAGATAAAATGAACTTATTATATAATTATCTCACAAGTAATGCATTTAAGATGCAAGTAGAAGCCATCGTGGAGGGTTTTTCACAAATGAAGCAGGATTTAGAATCAGAAAAAAGGTCCTTACAACGCATTTGGAAACAACGCGAAAAACAGATAGATAAAGTCATCACCAATACGGTGGAGATGTATGGCTCGATCAAAGGTATCGCTGGAAATGCCATTCAAAGTGTTTCGGCCTTGGAGTTAGACTCCTCTACTTTTGATGATGAAGACTTAGAAGATAACGACTAAATTTAAAAGTAAAATTCATCGTTTCTAAATTTACTAAACATATGAGTTCGAAGGTTCCAAATTTGCTTTCCATCGCCTACGGTCTTTAAAATATCATCTGCACGGCAGGATTCTGAGATGGACTTTGTGGCGTCAAGAAGCTCTCCATTTTTACAACTTAACTCCCAAAGCCATTCTACTTTCTCAAAACGGAGTTTGGGCTTTTTAACATTTCGTAATTTTTGGTCCTGTACCCACTCATGATTAAATTCATTTTTTTTAAAACTTTCGAGGGTATCGGCGGACTTCACGGTAATCTTTCCAGTGTATGTCTTTAATGAAAAATCGATGGCATTACTAACCCGAGTAGGTGTATCATAAACACCTTGCCAAATAATGGGACTATTCTGTATTGGATTGTATATTCTTCTTCCCAAAATCGTTCTTTTCTCCATGTCCAGATAAATGCTGACATTTCCTTTTTTCGCCATGTCTTTGAAATCTAAATAAATGGATAAATATCTTCCCCATTCTGGATTATAATCAATAAACATGTTTTCTGAAAAATCAATCTTGGGAGTATGTGCATCTATATTTTCTAATAATAACTGTAATACTGTTTGGACATCTTGGGCGCCGTTCTCCTGGAGTTTATTTAACTTTTCAAATAACGATGCCTCTTCATGTTCTTTATTTATTTCTTTAATTCCAATTTTCAAAATATTAAGGGCTTCTTGCACCTCTCCTTTTTCATAAAAATAATCTGATAAAGTACCCCAATCACCACGCACCGAACCTTTTGCTTTTTCAAGTAACTTTTGAATTTGTTTTGTGTCATTTAAAGAATTTATCAATTTCAAAATCTCATGTACTGTGGGATCATCAACTTGACAGGCTTTATCAATAATTTTATTTTTGAATTCTTGATCCCCAAGTTTATCAGCAATTTCTATAAAATTAGTTATGTAGCCCATTTTACTAGAACCACCTTCAGAACTTAATATTGAGGAATTGAATAATACACTCAATGCCTTATTTATTATTTCTTTTGCATAACCTTTATCATTCAGGAAGCTTTCATTCAATACCGATTCAGCTAATGAACTTAAGTAAACAATATTCTTTCCAGGACCGTAATAATCTCCCGGCAATTCAATGGCTAAATTGACGGCCTCCTCGTAAAAGTTGCGTGCATATTTATTTTTAAGAAGTTCATTAGCACAAACAGCTTCTGCCAGATGTTTGTAATCATGGCTGGTTTTAGCTTTTTTAGTTATTGTTTTAATTTGTTTTTCGATAAAATCAAACTGTTCTAACTTTATGAGTAATTCGAACCAGCGTTTGCGGTCAGAGAACTGTTTGCTTCCTTTCAGTTGTTCCTTAGATACTTCAATTGCCCATTTTTTTGCGCCTGCATCAATCAAGCTTTCGGCAAAGTGGTTCCATTCATAAAAGTCTTTTTTTCTTTTGCATTTTTTTTCTGTCTTTGTGAATTCTACAATTTGAGCTTCACTTAATCCTTCATGTATTTGCATAATCTATGAATTATATATTTAATGGGTGTTTGCTTAATATTTTTAAAATTTTCAATACTTTTTTAGGCATGTCTCTAAGGTCATCTATTAAAACATCTCTCTTGAAAAGAGTAAATGATCTGAATTTACCCTCTTTGTTTAATTTGACTTCAGTAGTTTCAATCTCTTTGCATACTTCATCTTTTAAATCGTTGAGCGCTTTTTCTCTTTTTGCCAACCAACCTAAAGTTGGTGTATTTTCGGATTTTTTATCACGCTTTTTATTCTCCTCATCCAATTTTTTCTTATCATTTTTCCAATCAGATACTAATTTTCCTTCAGGTTGAATAAATACTTTGACATTGCCGGCTTGCCATTGAATACCATAGCTTATAGTTTCATCTTCATTAGTCATGACTAAACTCATAGAGGCATTGCCGTGCGTATTGCCAAGGATAATGAAATTGTTTTCTGGATCTGGTTTTTTCCAGACCTTTGCTCCATCGTGCAGCTTTTTTATGAGTTCACTTTCGTTTTTTATTTCTATCTGCAGATTTATTTTTACCTGATTCATGCGGTAGCCTTCAAAGACTCCTTTTAGCTTGATGTTTGATAGGCATGATTTTATGTCTTCTTTTTCTTCTTTAAAAGTGATTCGATCTAATGGATTTTTATTTTTCTCAAATAGATTTAATATTTCTTCTAACCCTTCTAGGTAACTCTTCCAAAGTATAATGAGTGGCGTACTCGGGTCGTCCTGAATTTTTTCCCAGCGGTCCTCTGCTGCAAGTCCTTTTAGGTAATCAAGAACCTCCTTGGTGAACCTAATTTTTTTAAACTCATGAATTTTAGCCTTTTGTTTAGACTGTATCTTTAAGTCTTCTTCTTCCTCGGGAAAAAGTGAAACTACGAATCCATGTTCTGTCTTTGGATTATTTAGTGCATACTTTTCGAGTTGGCTTATCTTTTCTCCTTTGTAATTTGAATAATGAAGCCCAGTTTTAAATTTAGACTCTATTATAGCAAAGACCTCCCCATTACTTTTGCCTTTTTCATTTTTGGGCAACTTCTTAATGACCAAATCCACCGATTTTTCTTCAAGACAGGTCTCAATTTCTTCAACTTCTGCCGTATACAATTCATCAGCAAAACTAGCTCCAAAGATTGCTGCATAGGCGTCTTTCTCAAAAAGATCCAAAGTTAGTTTTAACATGCCTGTATGAAACTTCTCCCGATCAGATAACTGTATTTGGGTAAAGGGATGATCTTTAATTTTAATTACGTCATTTTTATTTTTTAGCATTGTCTTTATTTAAAAACTTCATACCCATCACTAAATTGAAAATTAAATTTGAGAATAAAAAATTTGAGAATATAAAGTTATTCAATACCTAACCTATCATTTGTTTTTGCCTAAAGAAACCCTCCAATGCTCCCATATAATCACCATAGCTAAGGTGTCCAGTTTGCAATAGTTGAGTAATCCTTTTTTGTAGGCCTCTAAGGCTTCTTGGTCGTTTTTTCGTAGTCCAAACAAAATATCTTGATAAGCGGACATGGCACCCCCACCGTCTTTTAAATATTTTTCGCCTTGATCGAAGATATCTAAGGGAGGCAATTGCGCATAAGGGTCTGTAATTCTGCCATCTTTTTCATTTAATAAGGAGAATTTTGAATCAAACTCTTTTAGCCATCGAGAGATGCGAGTACTGCTGTTTTCGTACAACACAGCGGGCAATACTTTTTTAATGGATGTTTTGCCCTTCATCTTGGGATGAAAGTAATGCTCTAAAGTAAAACGATTCATATCAAGAAGTCTGGTTTTATCGTCTTTGCCAAATTTCACAATCCCTTTGAGCCAATTTTTGAGTGCATCATCCTCTATGTTGTATTTTTCCATTTGGTTAAAGACATTTCGCAAAATGGTATTTTCATGGGTTGCCCACATTAAAACAGTGCCTTCTGTTCCAATACAATCCATTAAGGCACCAGCAAAATCAAAATTTGGAAATATTTGGTTCATGTTGATCCACTCAAAATGCTCGGGTTCAGCTCCTGGTTCTCGGATGGTATGACAGGACCACTGAAAAGCTACGGCCTCATATGGGTTCATCCCTTTGTGATAGGGCAGGGCAGCAGTGGCGGTCTCAAAGTCAATAAAATGCAATGGATAGTCCCATTTAAGATCTTCGGTCATGTTATCTGAGAAATATTCCTGCTTACGTTCTGTAAATTCCAATTGTATGCGTTGTCTTTGTCCCCTAGATCCATCGCCGATGAATTCCTCTGGTATGTCATCTAGAGAGAGCCGATTGATCTCAATCAGATGATCCACTAGGTTTTCAATACCCAAACTCTTTTTCCCTAGGGATCCCGCATAATAGAGATCGATAATGCTGTGTTCTGGATCATCCTTCTCTTTCCAGCACAACTCAAATCCACTGTCCTTAAATTCTTCATTGGCTACATTGTACTCACATGAAAAACAGCCTTTATTGAGTTTGGCTTGTTCTTTGATCAGCACTGGATTAAGAGATTTTAAGAATGCAGTGCTTCGCTGTTTGATTTCTTCTTGAAGTTCAATGACTTCGTCGTATAGATCGACCAATACCAATAGGTCTTCTTTTTCAATGTCTTTTCTGTAGTTTTCGTCAATATCAACAGCTACGGCTCTAAATGTTTTGCCTGAAAACTCCTCCTCTCTTAGTTTAAACAGACTGTTCAAACCTTCCGTTTTACTTCGCTTTGATTTATCTGGCAAATACAAATAAGGGGTAATCGTAAACGGTTCATCCTTTTGTGCAAGATATTCATGTAAAACAAGGTATTGGTAGGCCAAGTCATAAATATATTCCTTGAGTCGTTTTTTTTGTGCTGTGGGATCTTCTTTTGAATTATAGCTTTTTGATTTCACCTCAATCAATTGGTAGTGATTTCCTTTCTTATTCAAAATATCAATTCGAATGATCTTTTGATCACTCTCAATATAGGGTTCGAAAAGCGTAATGTTTTCTTCCTTTAAATACAAGGCAGTTTGTTTTTTGGCCTCTTTATGATCGTTTCCAGTATTGATGTCTATTCCATCTGGAAATTGCATGGTGGCCAATTTACCTACTTGATGACCACCATCTGCCAAGAACTGCAAATAGTCGTTGCCTTCATTTGAGCGCGAGAAGCCTTTCTTTTTGTAATACAATTTTGTTGTGCAATTACAAGCGGTCTTAAAATCAGATTTAGAAAGCCTTCTCATATGCCCTAATTTAAGCACTTTTTACTATATTCAAAGCTCAAAACCAATTATGTCCTCACTTCCAGAAGGTCTACCATTAGAAATCAAAAAAGCATTACAAGCTATTGATTTTAAATTTGATGTTGAAAAGCAATCAAATCCTTTTTATTTTGTTTCTTATAGCGAGGTAAAAATGAGAGGGTGGAATACTGCAGAAAAAGATTTGGAAGGAAATCTCAATAGGGTTTTAGAGATTTTAAAACAGGATGAATATATAGGTGACCGCGATAAGAAGATTCAGAAACTGACAAAAAATATATCTGAATTAGATACAAGTTTAGGGTTCTACAGTCCAGCGTTTTATTTAGCGTATAAATTAAAGTATTTGAGTACAGTTAGGGGATTAGCGAGAGCCGCACGCCCGAAATCATATAGTCAATTTAGATTTGATGAAGTTGGCAAAATTCGAAAATCAGAACCCGCCAAGAAAACAAGACGAAAAATCAATATTTCGGAACAAGAATCAAAACAGCTCTATGAAAAGTATTTGATTGATTTTGAACGTCAAAATTATAACCCAAATATGGAAAGTTATCGAAACCTTTACAATAAAACCAATCCGCAAAACCTAGTTCGATATTACATATCAGAAGTTCATCAGTTTTTCAATAATGAATTGACCATGGTTTACGAAAAATCAAATACTGAAAAAACCAATGATGAAAAAGCGCACCGATTACTCAGAAAGCTTTGTTATAATAAATCTCGGGGCCTTACAAATCATCGATTTACTCCTTTCTCTTATATTGGTCTTCCCAATTTTTTGAAAGGGGATGAGCAACAAATCATAACTTTTTACGGACAGCAATTTGATGGAAAGGCTGGAGAAGGAGGAAGTGATTACTATAAGTTAGAAAATGGACGATTCACTCATAAGGAGCGAATACGTGCTTGGTTTTCATAATGCATAAATGAAGAGAATAAACAAACAGTGAGATATGGAAACAATAATAATTGGAAATCAAGAGTGGAGCGTTAATAATTTAAACGTGGATAGCTTTTATAATGGTGATTTAATACAAGAAATTAAGAGTCGAGAGGATTGGATTGAAGCAGCTCAGGAAAAAGTACCGGCATATTGTTATTACAATAATGATGCATCCAGTGGTAATATTTATGGTAGACTTTATAATTGGTATGCTGCGGTTGATGGAAGGGGTATAAATACTAACGGTTTCAGAATACCAACAAAAATGGATATTGAAGATTTGATAATCAATTTGACTGGAGGGCGTCGGAGTCGCGAAATGATTCGTGAAAAAGGGGTAGCAGGTAAAGATTTAAAAAAAAATATTTCTGAATGGGAGACTCCTAAAATTTCAAAGTCCAAATTAAAACGATCATTAAAGTTTATAAAAAGTGAAATTGATTATTTGGAGATCAATGAATTAAAATGTGGTTATGGATTTAATGCTTTGCCCGGAGGGCAGAGGAAAGCATTAAGGCTTAGAGATTTTCGCGAGATTTTAAATCTCGCTACATTTTGGTGTTCAACACCAGATGATTATAAGTACAGCGAAGAACAAATTACTTTCGGAATAGAGGAAAAAGCTTACTGTTTTAGTTTAAATTATTTTTCAAGTCTAGGTTTATCAAAAGACCCCGTTCAGTTTGGTAAATCTATAAGGTTGATGAGAAATATTTAGTTGTAAGCAGGTTCAGTAGTATTATTGACCATTCCTTAAATAAAGTGGAAAATTTTTGTTGTAATTCCTGTAGATTAGATGGTTATTTGTGTTAAAATCATCTTCCCCCTTTTCTTGTGATTTAATCCAGAGGTGCTTATCAATAATCCGCATTTTTATCGCCTTATTATCCTTGCTTATAAGTTCTTTGCAAGAGTGAAGGATCTCCTCTTGAAATTCTTCAATAACAAGATTCAACTCTAAATCAACATCTTTTGTTAACAGTTTAGATAATTCATAAAATGTTTGATAATTTTCTAAATCTTTACTGCGTATGTTTTGATTATTTCTGGTGTTCAAGTTTTTTCGAAATTTCTTTATTGAGGATTTCGCGAGAGAATCATAAATGAAAAATTGATCCGGACGAATTATGAAAGCAATTTTACTCAGTAATGATTTACAGTTTTTTCTATTAGTTAATTCGGTTTTGTTGCACAAATATTCGCTCAATTGATCAATCACCTTTTTGTTAATTTCCTTGTTCTCGTGATTCAATTCCCCGAAAAAACCTTCCCTACGAAGAGTTTTTAGAAACTCGAAAACATTTTGGTCTCCGTTTTTTATATTCCGCCGAACGGAATATTCTTTAAGAAATGGATTAAAATACTTTAGGATAAAAAATTCTTGGTAATCCATCCTTTTTTTATTTAGAATAGAATTGATTTCTTTAAATTGATAGTGATAAAATCGTTCAATATTTTTCCACCAGAAAATTGCTTCGATTGTTGCATTTTCTAATTCTTCTTTCGTAATCAATTTCATTTTATTAAAATTTTAGCTCACCCGATAAGAGCCTGTATATCTGGATCATTTTGCAGCTCATCAGTAGCGAATTTTAGAGCATTTTTATTACTCAAAACTGCTGCCATAACTAATTCTTTATTTGACTTAAATTCATCTGATAAATAATTCAATGAATATCCATTTTGCTTAACAGCAGCCATTGCCACATCCTTATCTGCCTTTAATTCATCCGAGGCGTTTTTGACAGCACCACCCTCATTAGAGACAGCAACCAATACCAACTCTTTGTCTGATTTCAATATATCTGATGCAAATTCGAGAGCGCTTCCATAATTAGAAACAGCAGCCATGACAATCTCCTTATCTGACTTAAATTTATCAGAGGCATATTCAAGTGTATCTCCAATTTTGGTGACCATTGCCATAACTATTTCCTTATCTGTATTGAATTCTTTAAGTGCATGTTTTATACAATAAGCCCAAGATGATAAACCCTCGCAAGAAATGGCCGTCTTTACAATATCTTTATCCAATTTCAATTTATCCGCAGCATTTTCTAAAGCATTACCATCATTAGAAACGGCGGCCATAACAACATCTCTATCTGCTTTTAAACTATCCGATATATAACTTAAAGTTTCATCTCTAGAATGATTCATATGTGATTTATTGGCTAATGCCCTTAATACTATTTCTTTATTGCCTTTTAAGTCATCTGAAGCATATTGTAATGAGCGCCCAGGATTACCATATATATCTTTAATATTAGGGTTTGAAACAGCTGAAATTACAATCTCTTTATCCGCCTTTAATTCTTGAGATGCGTATTTCAGTGCTCCTCCATTTTGATTAATTGCAGACATAACTATCTCTTTATCGTTTTTAAATTCTTGAGATAAGTCTTTCAGTACAAAACCATTAAGTGATACTAAAGATTTAATAAACTCCTTATTACCTTTCAACACCTCAGAGAGATACTCTAAGGTGTTTGTATCCCATTTCACATCAAGTTTGCCTATGTATATCCTGTATATATCAGGATCTGATTTTAGAGAATGTGCGATAAAGCTGAATGCATTAGCATCATTCGTAATTGCAGCAGTTACAATGTCTCTGTCTGCCTTTAATTCTTCCGAGGCAAATTCCAAAGATATACCTATATGTGAAACAGCAGAAATTACAATTTCTTTATTTGATCTCATTTCTTCAGGACAGAACTGAAAAACAGAAGGGTCTTCTTTAAAAAGGTTTTTATAGAATTCTTTATTATTTTGTTTAAATGTTTCAGGCAAAAAACTTAAAACTATCTTCGCCGGTTCATTTAATTTTAATAGTTCGATTATGAAATCAGTATCTTCCCACAATTCATCATTAACAAAAAGAGTTTTTACCGAATCACCTGATTCTTCAATTCGCAAAGAATTGTAAATTTTTTCTGAAGTCGAATAAATATTGTTGTATTCATCAATTGAGTCAATCCTCTGATCTGTTCTTTTGAAATTCAAGTGCCATATTGCATATGCAATAAGATCTACGTAACGAGCATCATTATCATCAATCATCTCCCATAGGTAGGAGGGGAGAATCTCATTTTTATAAACTAAATCAAATGATTCTGTATCATAGTAACGAGTTGAATAATCTCCAATGATCATGAAACCATTATGGAAGGAGACATATTTACCAATTCCGTATCCTTGAAGAGATTCTTTTACCCAATCACCATAGCTCGGTTCATTGCCATTCATCTCAAACGAATCTTGAACGGCTTGATCATAGTCTGTGTAATGATCATTTCTGCAAGATGTAATGTAGGTATAGCCTTCATTTTTTAAGTCAAGAAGTTTTTTAAATAATGCATTATCTATTTTCATTCCTACTTTTTTATTTTGTTTGAATCAATAAATAAAGTTAGTAATAACATTAAATTTAAATTATAATTTATTTTAAGGAAAACATAGGT
>Ga0206131_10005583_pt1 | contig 13204 bp, 10 predicted proteins | sample Helgoland_Spring_FD_148636 | JGI IMG/M metagenome (GOLD analysis project Ga0206131, IMG submission 148636) | Pelagic subsurface seawater microbial communities from Kabeltonne, Helgoland, North Sea - Helgoland_Spring_Bloom_20160517_1 | ecosystem: Environmental > Aquatic > Marine > Epipelagic ...
AACGCCAATCCCGCAGCCGCAAAGCCATGGGCGGAGCTCGGTGAGCAATATCGGAATGCCAACCGCGCCCAGGCGGACCATATCGCAGCGAAGCTTCGGTTGGCTGAATGCTCCATCGGACCGGATGCAGCAGACACAGTACCCTTCACACCCCGTGAGATCGAACACCTGGCAGCAATTGAGCACCGGCGCTGGATGGTGGAGCGTTTGGCGACTGGATGGCGGCTCGGCCCACGTGTGGATCGCCGCCGGACCCACCCCAATCTCATCCCATTTGCCGCACTGGATGAAGATACCAAAGCAAAAGACCGCTCAACCGTGCATGAAATTGCTGGCCATCTGGGTGCGCTCGGGCAAGGCATCCGGCGGGACCGGCGCGTCGCACTCCGGGCCAGCACCGGTCAGGCAGAACTCGAAGCACTTGCCGCCACGCATCCGGGCGACTGGATCGTCATATTCAGTGCCGGGCTGCTGGCAGGCCATCGCACAGCCATTCGCCACCTGCTGGACCAAGGCTTAGCCGACTTCGTCGCCATCCCGCTTTGCCACGATGGCCTGTCACTCACCGATGCGCTGCCGGGCGAGGCCGAGCGCGATCTCAAGGATATCACTGCCCGCGCCCGTTACAGCCTCCTGCTGGACCTTGGGCCGAATTTTGACGCACCTGCAGATGATGCTGCCGCCATCATCGCTGCCACCGATGCCGCCGCTACACTTTTGGCCGCCCGTGTGCCAGGCGCTGAGCTGCTCTAAAGCGGCTCCGCCAGCGTCACGATACCGTCGTCTATGGTGAATTTGCAGCGATCCAGCACATCTCCAACGCAGGGACCGTCGATACAGAGGCCAGTGTCCGGTTCAAAGCTGGCACCGTGGGTGGCGCAGAAGATGAAATCGCCGCTGCGGTCAAAAAACCTGTCTGGAATCCAGTCGAGCGGCGTGCCAGCGTGGGGGCAACGATTGCGGTAGACGATGGTTTCGCCTTTCCAGCGCAGCACCACGAATTTCCGCATCTTAGCGCCATCCCGAATGGTGACGCCGCGGGCGTCATCTTCCGGCACGTCAGCCAGCGCCATCAGCGCCATGCCTTCAAAGCTCATGGTTTGACCCCGCCCATTTCGCAGAGCATCGTCCAATGCTCATCCGATATTGGCACGACAGATAGGCGCGATTGGCGCACCAGGGCTAAGTCCTCGAAGCGGTCATCAGCCTTGATATCCGCTAGCGTCACCGGCGTCTTGAAGGGCTTTACGGCTGAAATCCCAACCATGCCGAACTTACCGCTTGCATCCGAAGGGTCAGGATGGAATTCCTTCGCCACCTTTACGATGCCGACAATCTGCTTCTCTTTGACGGAGTGATAAAAGAAGCCTTCATCGCCAATCTTCATTGCGCGCATATTGTTGCAGGCTTGGTGGTTTCGCACGCCGTCCCAGCCTTCAATATCCGTATTCATCTGATCGTCCCAGGACCATGTCCCAGGCTCGGTCTTGAACAGCCAATAGGCCATCGCGTACCTCCTCTGATATGCAGTACAGAAAGCGCGAGTGCTGGCGCGCCGTCAACAGGGTTTGGAGTCCGACATGACAAGCGGCGATGATGCAGCGGCCAAGATTGCCCGCAAAGCGGCGGATGGCGGATTGAAAGTCGCGGTCGTGGGCCTTGGCTATGTGGGATTACCGCTGGCGCTGGCCTTCGCGGCCAGGGGTGTCAACGTGCTCGGCCTCGATATTGATCCCGCGAAGCCGAAGCGCCTGCTTGCGGGCGAGAGCTATTTGACGACAGCCCCAGCAGCAGCAATCCAGGCGGCCAATGCCAGCGGATGCTTCGACGCCTCCACCGATATGGCCCGCGTGAACGAGGCAGACGCTGTGCTGATCGCCGTTCCAACTCCGCTCGCCGCCGGGCGCCAGCCGGACATGGGCTTTGTCGAGCGCACAGTTGAAAGCCTGGCACCACATTTAGCTCCAGGCGCACTGCTCAGCCTTGAATCCACAGTTTATCCGGGTGCGACACGGGCATGCGTGCTGCCAATCTTGGAGGCCGCAGGCCTGACCCCAGGCCAGGACGTTCTGGTCGCCTACGCGCCAGAGCGGGAAGACCCCGGCAATGCCACATTCGGCATTTCGGACATCCCAAAAGTGCTTGCGGGCTTGGACGATGCATCGCTGAAAGCGGCGGAGGCGGTTTACGGCCTCGTCTCACCGAAGCTGACGCCGGTATCTTCACTGGAGGCAGCGGAGGCCACGAAGATCACGGAAAACGTATTCCGCGCCGTCAATATTGCACTCGTGAATGAATTGAAGGGTGTCTATGCAGCCATGGGCGTTGATGTGTTTGAAGTGGTGGATGCGGCTGCGACCAAACCCTTCGGCTATATGCCGTTCTATCCAGGCCCAGGCCTTGGCGGACACTGCATTCCGATTGATCCGTTCTATCTGGCTTGGCGGGCGGAAGCGCTTGGCCTGCCAACGCGCTTTGTCGAACTTGCAGGCGAAATCAATGCGGCCCAGCCCGCAGGCGTCATCACTGCATTGGCGGAGGCGCTTAGCCAGAAAAGCCGGATGGCGCTGAATGGCGCACGGGTGCTGGTACTGGGGGTCGCGTATAAAAAGAACGTCAACGACATCCGCGAAAGCCCCGGCCTGGAAATTCTTGACTTGCTGCAAGCCAGGGGCGCTGAAGCTGCATATCACGATCCGTTCGTGCCAGAGATTGGCAAGACCCGCCGGCACCCAAACCTTGCAGGCATGCGCTCAACATCGCTCGATGATCTATCCCAGTTCGACGCTGCCCTTGTTATCGCGGACCACACAGACGTCGACTACCGCCGCATCGCCGAGACCATCCCCGTCGTTGTCGATTCGCGTGGCATTTATCGCCAATGGCCAGATCTATTGCCGAAAATCACGCGTGCCTAACCAAACAGTGTGAGCACGCCGGTGTAGCCGTAGATGCGGTCGTGGGCGATTTCACCGTTGGCGAAGAAGCCGACAACAGGGCAATCGCCGCCAATAGCTGCGTGCAGGATGGCGAGCTCCTGGTCGCCGGGGCCAAAGAGGTTCGGGCCGCGAGCGAGGCACGATACATAAAGCGCGCCGCGCGGCGGACGGCCTAAGCGGCGGCGGGCGTCTTTGGCCATGCGGTTCAGGTCTTCGGCAGCGCTGGTGCGGTCGCGCCGGCAGAACATGGCCCGATCGCCATCCGCCAAGGCCTCAGAAATGCCAACGAGGCCACGTTGCACATCAATACCTGTCAGATTGCGGACCAGATAATCCTCCCGGTCTGCACCTGCTATCGGCAGCGCTATGTGAATATCACGCAGCGCCTCCCGCAGATCAGCCACATCAGGCTCTGCTGAAAGACCAAGCTCCGCCAGGAGCACGCTCATGGCAGGGGTGTCATCCATGCGGCCAATAACACCATCGCCCTCGACCGTGATTGTGCGGGCCGGGCCAATTGGCCGGCAGCCTTGGCTGACGCCTGTCGCAACGCCGCTTTCAAGCGCCACCAATGCGCCGCCCACTGCCCGCGCTGCCAGGCCTGCAGTCGCGGCGATGGGCATGGCGTCCCGGCCTGAGGCCAAGCCGCCGACGAGATACAGCCCGCCAGCGTCCGCAAGCATACCCGGCAGTGAGCCAAGACCCTGGCCCAGCGGATCGCCCGTCGGGTCCATGTGGATGATACCAAGTGCGGCACCCGCATCCTCAGAAAAACTTGCGGCTTGCTCTACTGCCACTTCAAAGCTCGCAGCATCAGTGATTGGGCCGTAAGGCTGGACCGCATCATCAGGCAGATCCAGCAGCATCACGGCGAGTGCCGGGCTCTCGAACAATTCTTTCCGGCCCGCGATCACGCCAAGTGCTGCCGCACCCGTCCATTCTGCAACGCCGGTGGCGCTGGAAAGAATCTCGACTACGGCGTCCATGTCATCCGCAAACAGGTCCGAGATATACAGCAGGCCAAGTTTGGGACGCGGCCCCTGTCGCATCTGGCCAACCAGTTCTTGTGCCACGGCGCGGGCCGCGACCGCAGCATTATCAGCTTCAGACCATGCGAAGGGAAACGGTGTTGCGTCACTCATCGAAGCGACTTCTTGCGCAGGAGTTTCAGGATATCCGGGAGAATGCGTTGCACGATAATCGCCACTCCTTTGACGTTCGGGTGGATGCCGTCCGGCTGGTTAAGCTCCGGCTGGAGCGCCACGCCTTCAAGGAAGAATGGATATAGCGCCACGCTTATGCCACCGGAAATATCGCGGTAGATATCATCGAATTCATCAGCATAGTCATCCCCAAAGTTCCGGGGGGCACGCATACCAGCAAGCAGAACAGGCACATGCGCCCGTTCCAGCGAGTCCAAAATGCGTTGGAGGTTTTTCTTCGTTTCTTTCGGATCCACGCCACGCAGCGCATCATTGGCACCAAGCTCCACCAGCGCATGGGTTGGCCGTTCGGTCAGTGACCATCCAATCCGAGCACGCCCGCCGGCTGATGTATCCCCAGATACGCCGCCGTCTATCAGCACAACCTCATGCCCGGCCTCTTTCAACGCTTGGTCAAGCTGGGCGATAAACCCGGCCTCCCGCGGCAAGCCATAGCCCGCAACCAAGCTATCGCCGAAGATCAGCAGGCGCTTCTGTTGGGCGTTGGCAGGGTTCACGAAAATGGCAGCCATCATCGCCGCAAAAAGCGCTATATTGAAAACGCGGCGCGGCGCGCCATATCCAAGCGCATCACCCATTCGTCTTTTCAGGCCCAGGAATTTCATACCAAACATGCCGGACCTCGCCATTGATTTGCAGGACGTATGTCTAAACTTGGAAAGCGACGCAGGAGAGGTCAATGTCTTACGCGGCGTTAATTTTAAGGTAAACGCCGGAGAAACAGTTTCTCTGGTGGGTCCATCGGGTTCTGGCAAGTCATCCTTGCTGCTTGTGACAGCAGGCCTGGAGCCTGCAACATCCGGCCAAGTGCATGTGGGTGGACGGGACCTAACAGCGCTTGGCGAGGATGCCCGCGCCCGCTTTCGTCGGGAGCGCATCGGGTTCGTATTCCAAGCATTTCACCTGATCCCATCAATGACCGCACTGGAGAATATCGCGACGCCGCTGGAGCTTGCCGGTCGCCGGGATGCCCATGATCGCGCTGCTGCTGCCCTTGCGGACGTTGGATTGAGCCAGCGCGCAGGCCATTTGCCAAGCCAGCTTTCCGGCGGCGAGCAGCAACGCGTCGCCATTGCCCGCGCCTTCGCTGGGGACGCAGATATTCTATTGGCGGATGAGCCCACCGGAAATTTGGACGGTGAAACAGGTGCCGCAATCGTCGAGCTTATGTTTGCGCAAGCCGCAATAAGAAAGGCGGCTCTCCTGCTCGTCACCCACGACCCTGCCCTCGCAGCCCGCTGCACACGGCAGTTCCGTATGGCTGATGGCCAAGTGAGCGAGGCATGAGCGAACCAAGCGAGGCAGCAAATGATTGGCGCTCCGCGTGGACGATCGCGCGCCGAGAGTTGCGGGATGGATTAGGGCGCGGCCTTGCCGGATTTAGAATTTTCATCGCGTGCCTCGCACTTGGCGTCGCAGCCATTGCTGCCGTAGGTGCAACGCGGACGGCTGTTGAAGATGGTATCGCCCGGGACGCACAGCGCTTGGCCGGAAGCGATCTGGAAGCACGGTTGCTCTACCGCGAGGCCAGCCAGGAACAGCAGGACTATATAAAATCCCTTGGCCGCTCCACCCGGATCGCAGAAATGCGCAGCATGGCACTGGTCGGCGAAAAACGGCAGCTGGCCTCATTGAAAGCCGTAGATGGCGGCTACCCGCTATATGGCGGGTTGACGCTCTCTCCCGATATTCCGGCAGAACAGGCCCTGGCTCAGGCAGATGGCGCATTCGGTGCCGCCGTCGAGCAAGCCTTTCTGGATGCCACCGGCCTGAAGATTGGCGACCAGTTCCGATTAAATAAAACCAATCTCATCGTCCGCGCTGTCATCACCGAAGAAGCAGATCGGGGCGTTGGTCTTCTTTCACTCGGGCCACGGGTGATGGTCTCCCACGCAGCATTGGATGCAGCCGGATTGGCCGTGCAGGGTGCGCTGGTGACGTGGCGCTATCGGGTGGCGTTACCGCCAGGGCAGAGCGCAGATGCCGCACGGGATGCCCTCAAAGCCGCATTCGATGATCCAGGCTGGCGGCTTCGCACGGCAGCAGAGGCAGCACCAACGCTCCGGCGGATGATCGAACGCCTCAGCCTGTTTTTGACCTTGGCGAGTTTGGCCGCATTGCTGGTCGGTGGTGTCGGCGCCGCCAATGCAGTTAAGGCCTACATGGATGGGCGCGCGCGGACGGCGGCGATCTTGAAGTGCCTTGGCGCGCCGGCCCATGTGATTTTCCGGGCCTATCTGATGCAGATCGCACTGATCGCTGCTTTCGCATCCATCCTGGGTGCCGTAATTGGCGGCCTGACCCCCATGGCACTGACCGGTCTACTGGCGGATATCCTGGGTGTGCGGCTGGCAGCAACGCCTGCATTTGCCTCCATGGGTTTGGCCGCTTTGTTTGGCCTAGTGACCGCATTCGTCTTTGCACTTTGGCCGCTTGCAGCGGCTGAGCGCTTGCCCGCAGCCCGCCTGATCGGCGCTGCCGCACTTGGCATCTCCGGCACTCGTCCGGCGCGCGGCAGGCTTTGGCTGCTTGCGCTCGGCGCGATTGCGCTTGCGGCATTGGCCGTCCTGACAGCGGCGGACAAAATAGTCGCTGCAGCTTTTGTAGCGGGCGCGCTTATGGCGACGCTGCTGTTTCTTGGTTGCGCAACTTTGCTGATCCGTGCCGCCCGCAAGATGCCGCGCAAAGGCGGGCCGTTATTCCGATTGGCGATTTCGGGCATCGCCCGCCCCGGCGCGCCAACGCTTTCCATCGCACTATCGCTTGGTCTTGGGCTGGCCGCGCTGACGGCTGTCACCATGACAGAATCTGCGTTCTCCAGCCGCCTGGACCGCACGGTCGCGACCAAGGCACCGACATTCTTCTTCATCGACATTCAGCCGCAACAATTGGAGCCCTTCCGCGCCATCCTGCAAGACCTTCCCGGCGTAACGCTCGACGGTGAGGCACCGATGCTGCGTGCCCGGATCACCCACATCAATGGTGTACCCGCCGCCGAAGCCGTCATCACCGATGACACCCGCTGGGCCATACGGAACGAACGCGGGCTGACCTTCGCCGCCGAACCGCCAGCAGCGACCCCCATTGTTGCCGGTGAATGGTGGCCAGCGGACTACCAGGGCAAGCCGTTGGTTTCGTTCGATGCCGCCATTGCGGAAGGCTTCGGCATTGGCCTTGGCGACACGCTGACCTTCAATGTGCTTGGGCGTGCAATTACGGCAGAGATCGCCAGCCTGCGCCAGCTCGACTATTCCAGCTTCGCCATGAATTTCTCCACCATCCTTGATCCCGCCACCCTAAAACCGGCACCACACACCATCCTGGCAACAGCATCTGCCACCCCAGAAATGGAAGCAGAGACAACCCGCCGCGTCACCGATGCACTGCCGAACGTCACTGTCATCCGCGTCAAGGATGCCGTCGTGATCGCCCGGCAAATATTGGACCGGATTGGCGGTGCCCTTGCTGCCGTCGCTGCAATGTCCGTTATCGCGGGCGCGTTAACGCTCGCAGGTGCCGTCGCGGCCAGCCAACGTCGACGGGTGTATGAAGCGGCCTTGCTGAAAACGGCAGGGGCTACACGGGCGCAAATCATCACGGCGCAGGGGATTGAGTTCGCGCTGATTGGCCTTGTTACAGCCGTGCTGGCTGTTGGCATTGGCGCGCTTGGTGCCTGGGCGATTGTGACCTTCCTGCTGCAGACGGATTTCGTATTCTCCATCCCAGCCGCAGCAATTCCGGCTGGATTGGCGTTGGCACTGGCCGTATCTGCTGGCGCATTTGGCGTCTGGCGCGCATTGCGATTGCCGGCCGGGCCAATGCTGCGTAACGCATGAGTATGCATGCCAGAAATTTCGCCTTATTCCCGCCTTCGAATTTTGGCTAAGATTGCGCATCAACGTTTGGGGAAAAGACTTTGAGCCGGAAATTCATTGCAATCGCTGCACTTGGTCTAGCCTTCAGTATCGGAGCAATCGCGCCCGCCATCGCCCAGGAAGGCAAGCCCGCCAGCCGGGAAGAGACTGCCGCCGCGGTCTGCATGCTCGCACCCATGACAGCAGAAAAGCGGCTTGAAGCGTGTGATTACATCATCGACAGCGGCTCCGTGGGCGGCAATGCACTGGCGGTGGCGCTGATCGGCAAGACCAACGCCTATCTGGAGATGAAGGAGGACGAGAAAGCCCTCGCATCCGCCACCAAAGCCATCGCCGCAGCGCCGAACCTGCCGCTCCCCCACGTCACGCGGGCTGCCATCTATTCCCAAATGGATGAACACCAGAAAGCTATCGCGGATGCTTCTCGCGGTATCGAATTGGACCGCCGCAACCCAGGTGGATACGCCATCCGTGCTGAGGCCTATATCGGCCAGAAGAACTATGCGTTTGCGCTCGGTGATATCGATGAAGCGCTGACCATGGCACCAAAGTTCCCGCAGCTACACCTGCTGCGCTCGATCACACTGCTTGGGCTGGACAAAGATGACGAAGCATTGAGCGCAGCACGGTCAGCGCTCCGCCTAAACCCAGAATTGGCAAGCGCGCACCTTGTTCGGTTCGATATTTTCATGAACCGCAAGCAATATGCCCTCGCCGCCGCAGACGCCAATCGTGCGGCAGAGCTAGAGCCGAAGTTCTACGAAGCCCAGCACGCTGCCAGCACGGCCTATGCGCATGACGGCAAGTTCGAGCGATCTGTCGAAATTATGGATGACCTGATCGCGAAAACACCGGACAGTGCCCAAGCCAGAAACGGTCGCTGCTGGGCGCTCGCTCTCATGCCGGACCCCGAACGCGCACTGCCAGACTGCCAACTGGCCATCAAGAAAGACCCGGAGCATTTCCAGGCACTTGATAGCCGCGCCTTCGTCTATTGGCAGACGGGACGGATCGAAGAAGCCCGCGCAGACTTGAAAGCGGCAAAGAAAATTGATCCGGACTTTTGGGATTGGGATAAACGGGAAGAACGGTTTGTGACCGTCCTCGCACGCCGATATCTCATCTCACTCGGCCACTATACCGGCCCGATTGACGCGAATTTCGACGATATGACGCCGACCGAAAACGCTGTCAAAGCGTTCCAAAAACAGATCGGCGTGACGCCAACCGGCAAAGCAACCCTGGCGCTCGTAACCCGCATGGGCCGGGAATTGCGTTAGAGCAACCGGCCAGATTGGGTTAGTCGTCAAAGAAGACCAGTGTGCGGATTTCAATGCTCTCGCGGGGCCGCGCGTCCGCCGGGGCATTCGGGTCAAAGAAGGCGGAGTGCGCGGTGAAGCGGGCGCGGCCATCTTTGGCACTGTCAAAGCATTTGATCAGAATCGCTTCATCCGGCGTCTGCTTAGACAAATAGACCCAGTGATGCGCCTCTGAGTGCTGAACCAAAGTCGTCTCACCAACGCGGTCTGCATAGATCAGATCCTGCTCGATGAAATCCTTTGGTGGCACGCTCTTTGCGGAAGCGATTGCGAGCGGTGCGTCTTCAACCGGATGGCCGATAGGACGCCACAAATTGACGATGGCGAAGCGGCCTTTCAGCAGCGTTTCCGCCTCATCGCCCATGAGGTCCCGTACCCGCTGTGGCCCGGATTTCTCTGTGTAGTCATTATGGACACGGGCGACCGGCGCGCGGTCCGCGCCTGGAACAGCGCGGCGGATCGTGTGGTCAAATGTGATGACCCGCGCGGCACCCGTCGCCTGGGCGACAATGGCCTCACTTTGGGCGTAATAGGCCGTGCGGATCGCCTCTACATCCGAAAAATTCTGAATAGCAGACGGAGCGTTCACAACGGCGAAGCCTTCAGCATCCAAAGTCTGCTGGCCATCCGTTTCCCGCAGATCATGCACCCGCATCTGGATCGGCGCGTAGGTCGCGTTGGTTTCCAACTGGCCAGGACCAGGCGGATCCATACGCCGATATGGTTTTTCGCCAGATGGAATCGGCTCAATATAGTTGAACGCAGCCTCAATAGCGGTGCTGGCGGCAGATTGCTGGTGCGAAAATGCGGTATCCGGCATGGTTCAATTCTCCTTCAGCAAAAACATATGCGCTTATCTTGAACATCAATATGACCATGTAAAGCCGGATTGATAATACAGCCAGGAGCGAAAGTCGCTTTGCGCTTAGCGCATAGATGGCTGGATATTTGATCCATTATTGCGCACTTACACACCAGAACTGACACACCAGAATTGGCACATATGGCGAAATATATCCGGGTGCTCCGCTTCGATAGCATCCCATCGCCTGAGATCAGCCATGGCTGGATCATCGGGGAAGCGCTGACGGTAAAGCGATGCAGCATCGGAATGCGTGAGCTCCAACCCTAGAACACGGAGCCCGAGCGCCTCTGTCATATCAGCCAGTTCTGCTGGAGAGAGTTCATGCTCTTCGGCGTGAAACAGGAAATCGCGGGCACCGCTCGCCGCATAGAAATCAAGCTCATCAGCAGCCTTGCGTGCGTCGCTGCCATCCGGCTCTGCCATGGCAAAGGTGCGAGCAGCGCGAAGATCAGCATCTGATTGGCCATGGAAACCAGCATCCCGAAGGGCAGATCGCGCGGCCTCGATCCGGCTCCGCCCGCGCTTGCTGTAAAACCCAACCCGCATGGACCCGCCCGGCTTCAACAATCCCGTGAGGATGCGCCAGCCCGCCAACGGGTCGGCCAGATGATGCAACACGCCAACGCTCTCGATATGGTCGAACCGTTGTTCCCAATTCCCCAATTCCATAATGTCTGCCTCAGCGAAGGTCATGCCCGGGCGGTTTTTCAGCATCCTTGCCGCATAGCCAAGCGATGCGCGTGAAAGATCAATAGCTTGGATGCGCGCGCCCTGAAATCGGGTGGAAACATCGGCTGCATGTTTACCGGTACCGGAACCGGCAATCAGAACGTCCAACCGCCGCGCGGGCCAATCTGGGAGGTCCGCATGGGGAAAAAGGCCCGCAGCAATCTCATGAATTGGCAGCGGTTTGCGGCGAACAGCCATGGACCAGCGGGGATAAGGGTGCGCTTCATACTGCGCTTTAACGGCAGCGGACGCGCCCTCGGTCGATACTGCCCCGCCGACCCGCTCTAACTTCGCAGCAAGGCGGCGCTCTTCGCCAGGGTCCTGGATCAGCAGGCGCGCCGCATCCCGCCAAGGCCCTTTCACCTGGATATCTGCAAGGCCGGGGACATCCGCTAACGGACGGTAGAGCGCGTAGACGATATGCACATAGCCAAACGGCAATTCCGGCAAGCGTGGCGCCAATATCCCAAGGGCTTGGGTTTCGCTTGGAGCCTCCGCCCACATCCACCCGTTCAACTGCGCTTGGGCGGCCATAGCTTGGGCAAACCGCACCGCTTCGGCCTCTGGTACAAAGCCTTCCGCCGCCAGTTGTAGAAGCTGACGGCGCGCCGCGATCAACATGGCTTCAAGCTTCGGGCTCGGCAGCATAGTGCGTTCAAGCAATGCCAGCAGGAGCGGGTCTCGCGCCATAGCAGCACCAATAGCAGGCGCATCAGCCGACAGAACGTTGTGTGTCGCCAACAGAAGGGAGATTGCCGCAGGTGCGAGCGACTGTGGATTGATCCATGGCGCATGCAGAGCATGTACGACAGCGCGGGCCACAGCTGGGCTGGCCTCTTCAAACCGCATATCGCCCAATAGACGGGAGAGTGGGGGATAAAGTTCCGGCGCGTCTGGCTTATCCAACACACCTTGCAACAGTGCTGAAAGGGCCGCGTCGCCATCCCCCACACGTTCCGCCGCTGCCGCCCGCGACAACGCATCCCGCACCTTGGCGGAACCGCCTGCTGCTTTTCGAGATTGACCTTTGGCCATGGTATGGTCCTTCTACGCCATCGGCGAATTCTATATCTGGCAAATCGATAGCACGGGCAGGCGATGACCTACGATCAAATTGCGAGCGTGAGTGTGCTGGGTTTAGCCCTGGTGCTGTTTGCCTGGGGGAAACTTCGCTACGACATTGTGGCGCTGTCCGCATTGTTAGCGGGCATTATCCTTGGCGTTGTACCCGGTGGGCAAGCGTTTGTGGGGTTTGGCCATCCAGCCGTTATCACCGTCGCTGCTGTACTGATTTTGAGCCGGGGCCTTGGCGAATCAGGGGCGACGCAAATTATTGCGGACGCCTTGGCACCCTTGTTCAAAAGCCGCTTCGCCCATACCGCCGGTCTTTCAAGCGTCGCTGCAGCTCTTTCCGGATTCATGAATAATGTGGGCGCTCTGGCGTTGTTGATGCCGGTCGCCGTGCAGTCAGCGGCGGATGCAAAGCGGTCTCCCAGCCTGCTGCTGATGCCATTGGCCTATGGCTCGATCCTCGGCGGCTTGCTGACACTGATCGGCACGCCGCCGAATATTATTGTCGCCACATACCGGGATCAGGCGCTTGGTGAGCCGTTTTATATGTTTGATTTCATGCCGGTGGGCTTCGTCGTCGCCGTTGCTGGCCTGTTGTTTGTCGCACTGATCGGCTGGCGGTTGATCCCAATCCGCAGGCCCGTTAGCGGCGATGCAGCGTCCGCCTACGGCATGGAAGATTATCTGGCCGAAGTGCGCGTCGTTGAAGGGTCGCAGGCGATTGGGCTGACCGTGCGCAAGCTTGATCCACTGATCGGTGATTTCGATGTGAAGGTTGTTGGATTGATCCGGGGCGACCGCGTCTTTCCCGCCGCCCCCCGGTTCGCGCGCCTAGAGCAAGATGACATCTTACTGATTGAGGCAGCGCCCGGCGGGCTGCAAGACGTGGTGGCCGCACTTGGGGTTGAGTTGATTGACCCAACCGCGCCGCGCACAAGCCTGCTGCATTCCGAAGATGTTGAATTGGTTGAGGCTGTGGTCGCTGAAGGCTCCCGCCTCGCCAATCGAACGGTTATGGCAGCGCGCTTGCAGCGGCGCTACGGCGTCAATTTGCTCGCAGTGTCCCGCCAGGGCCAACCACACAGAGGACGGCTTAGGAACTTCCGCTTTGCTGCAGGTGACGTATTGTTGCTGCAAGGCGAAGGTGAACGCCTGACAGACGTGATCTCGGAGCTTGGATGCA
>Ga0206131_10005599_pt1 | contig 13176 bp, 7 predicted proteins | sample Helgoland_Spring_FD_148636 | JGI IMG/M metagenome (GOLD analysis project Ga0206131, IMG submission 148636) | Pelagic subsurface seawater microbial communities from Kabeltonne, Helgoland, North Sea - Helgoland_Spring_Bloom_20160517_1 | ecosystem: Environmental > Aquatic > Marine > Epipelagic ...
AAAAGCAGAACTTATTTTTCTTGTTTTACCAGAGGAATTATTCATTGAACTAGAACTTTTGCGCTCGCTTCTGCGTCTGCTACCGCTGCGTCTGCTACCGCTGCTGCTTCTGCTTCTGCTACCGCTTCTGCTTCTGCTACCGCTACCGCTACCGCTGCTACTACTTCTACTTGACATATATTATTATCATTATAAAAAAAATTAGTTAATTATTAAATATTAATTATTAACCCTACTTTACCATAAGACGAGGAGCAATACTCATGCTTTCAAGTTCTTGGATAAGCAATTTACAAGAATATGGCAACCTAATTTCTGAAAAGTTTGTGTAGTTATTACATTTTTTACACTTGAAAATATTCTTATCAGGATTTACTGGTGAAATCAATCCACATTCATTACAGGTGAATACTCTGAAATTATCAGAAACATCAATAGTGCGCTCTTTCAAGAATTGCAGACTTCCATGCGCAATCATACAGTCACGTTCCATTTCTCCAAAACGAAGACCACCATCACGTGTCCTACCTTCGGCTGGCTGGCGAGTAAGCAACACCATTGGTCCTGTTGAACGCGAATGAACCTTATCTTCAACCATATGTTTCAATCTCTGATAATAGGTAGGACCCATAAATAGTTTTGTTTCCATCTGTCTTCCAGTAAAACCATTATGGAGAATTTCATTACCAAAACTTTCAAATCCCTGTCCTTCCAGAATATCAGCTATATCATGAACATTTGTATTCATAAACGGAGTTCCATCACCATGTGCTCCAATCAATGTACAACTCTTTCCAAGAATACATTCAATCAATTGAGCAATAGTCATACGGCTAGGAATAGCATGTGGATTAATAATAATATCTGGCGTAATACCATCTTTTGTATATGGCATATTTTCAGCAGGATAAACCATACCTACTGTTCCCTTTTGTCCATGCCTACTTGAAAATTTATCTCCAATCTTTGGTGTTCTCTGAGAGCGAACACGAATCTTGCAGAATTTATGTCCCTCGCCATTAATGTTAATATAATTACTATCAATAAACCCACTCTCATTATTACGCAAGAATGTACTAGAATCCCTATAAATTTGTGATGTTTTAACCTTATCTTTCATTGGGACAACCTTACCAATAATAATATCATTTGAATTAACTGGTGTATTAGGTTTAATAATACCCGATTCATCCAATTTTTCATATGAACCAGGTTTCATTCCTTTTGTGATTTTAGGATCAGGTTTCATAAAACGTTCATCTTGTCCAGAACTCTGAATTTTCTTTTCATCGTCTTTATATGTCCTATAGAATGTTGAACCAAATAGTCCCCTATCAATACTACTCTGATTGAAAATAATTGAATCTTCCTGATTATAACCACTATAACTTCCCACTGCTACAATAACATTAATTCCATTTGGAATCTCACTACTAGGAAGAAGGCGACCAATACGTGTATTAATGATTGCCTTTTGTGGATAACTAAGAACATGCCCCATTGTATCCATGCGTTTCCTATAATTCAACGAGTAAATCCCCATTGCCTGTTTTCCCATAGCAGACTGGTATGTGTTTCTTGGAGACTGATTATGGTTGCAAAATGGAATATGAGAACCAAGAATTCCAAGAATGAGACAAGGATGAATTTCACAATAATCATATGATACTGTTTTACTTTTAAGGTCAATAGGTCTCATAGCAATCATAGCATGCCAAGATTCTTCAGTATCAATATATTCAATAACACCTCGTGAATCTTCGCTTTGTGTCATATTTTTAATTCCACCTTCCCTTGAAATATCTCCAGGAATATTTCCCAACAATAGATTCTTCCATTTATAACTTCCATTTTCTAGACGATGAATATGTGATTTTGTAATTTTAAGATTCTTGTTTTCTACAATAAATAGGGGACGACTACATCTACCAGCATCAGTGAAAATTACTATTTCATTCATATCAATATTGAATACAATACTTGTGAAGATATTAATAACCGCCTTCTGTTTTGACATTTTTAACAGTTTATACAATTCTACTGGATTTGTATGAACACCAAACCACCTTCCATTTACAAAAATCTTTGTGAGATTATATAGACTCTTGATGTCCAAAATATCTTCCAATGGAATCATAGAATTTTCATTCAAAATCTTAATAATGGGGTCAATACTTGAACCAATAGTGACATAACATCCCAATGACAAATTCTTAACTAGACCAACTGAACCACCTTCTGGAGTTTCACTAGGACAAACAATACCCCACTGTGTAGGGTGAAGTTTTCTAGGAGCAACCAATTTACCAGTTTTCTCTGTAGGTGTATTAATTCTGCGAAGATGTGATAGGGTGCTAACATAAGTAAGACGATTCAATACCTGTGCAATACCTACTTTACTATTTGTTGATTTAATTCCCCAGTTTCCTGTAGCCAAACCATACTTCAATCCAGATTCAATTGTTGTTGAACGCAAAATCTTATAGAGATTTGTTCCATTAATTACATCTTCAATCTGATTGGTATTCCTCCAAGGACCGCTATTGAGTTCCTTCATAATACTGTTTCTCATATCTTTAACCAATTTTGTAAAATACTGACGGAATAGGACTGCCATAAGATAACCTGAAGTTTCTACACGTTTATTACAATAACTATCCCTATCATCAAATCCAATTTTATTAAAGAAACACATACCCAGTTTCTTTACCATATAACCAATGAAAAGTGCTTTGCTTCTGAAATCAGGTCCAACATGAGGAAGAAAATCTCTTTCCAACATTCCCTTAAAAATTTCAATACGACGCTCCTTGCTAAGTTTAATATCTTTTGGTTGTCCAAGAATAGAGCCATTCTTTAGCATAAATTCAAGAGCCTCTTCCTGGGTCAGAATGAAAGAACCATCTTCAATTGTTGCCTTCAACCAATTTACCATTTCATAGTTTTCTTCAGCAGAAATATCGTGTAGAATGTATTCCAAGATTTTCTTATCACTTTCGACACCTAATGCTCTAAATACAATGAAAAGTGGCAAGTCTAGTTTAATATGTGGAACTGCAATTTTAATAGTCCTTCCAGAGGCATTTTCACGAGCGGTCAATTTAATACTTACATTCTTAGATGTGTTAAATCCAGTAATAGAAGTTGATTTTACATCACAAATATGTGAATATTTACTTGAAACTTTGTTGTTTTCAAAAACATGCACCTTATTTTCTGTCATTTTTTCCTGACCTACAATTACCTTTTCATTACCATTCACGATAAAATACCCTCCCATATCATACTTACATTCATCATTCTTTCGTGTTTTACTTGGATTATTATGGAGACTACAAAACTCACTACGAACCATAATAGGAATTTTACCAATACTAATATTCTTTAAAATCTTCTTGAGAGTAATAGTAGGTTCATTACTTTGTGGGTCTTTTACAACCGTGACCACCATATCAACATTAATAGGCATACTATAAGAAATGTTTCTCAAACGTGCTTCCTGTGGATACATAATTTTAGTGCTACCATCATTCTCATAAATCATTGGTTTTGTAAAATATGAGTCGGTGAATTCAATACGAATTTCATAATTATAGGTATTTGTTTCCTCCTGATATCCATGATAAATAGAAAGTGGATTAAATTGTCTAATAATAATTGGAATCTTATTTTTCATAAAGTCATTATACGATTCTAAATGATGTCTAACAAGATGTTCCCAATTATCCTCATTAATCAAAGACTTGATAATTGTCCATGAATCAAATTCATCAATGAATGTAGATCTTCCACCAGTATTACTAGATTTACTCATTATTTTATTTATATTAATTAAATTTTAAGTGAAGTCAATTTTAAAATTAAAAAAAATAATACATTGTCTATTTCTTTAACTTAAGAATTAAAAATACGACTAGAATTATTAAAAGTGCAATACTTGAATATTTGAATACACATAATGTATCGCAATTTTTAGATATATTCATATCCATATCCATATCCATATCTATATTATTTTGATTATCAAATTCTTCAATAGAATTGTCATTGTCATTGTGCTCTTTAAAAGTTTTTTCAGGCATTATATTTTTATTAGAATATAATGAACTTCTTGATATATCTTCAGAAGGAAATTCTATCTCTATTTTTTCTACATTAAAGTTTTTTAAATGTATCGGTTTTCCAGTAATTTCATCAACAGTAGAAATGAAACAAAGTTCAGGTTTATCTTTTATTATTTCAGTATATTTTTCCTTATGTCTCAAATATACTTGTTGTTGAATATATGTTCTTATAGCTTCATTTTTTTTGGTTTTGGGAAAATAACTTAATGACTTTATTAAATTATTACCATTATTATTTGTAGTTAATAAGTCTGAACCTCCATTTACTAGAGACATTATTATTTTAATGTCTTTCTTTGGTCCCATAAGAGATGTATGTAATGCATTTTCTCCAAGTCTATTTTTAGAAAGTAAATTACCATTATGATAAATTATTAAATTGACTATTTTGAGATTTCCACCTCTAACTGCTGAATGAAGAACGGAATCTCCTAAATTATTACGTTTGTCTAATCTTGCACCTAATTTGATAAGTCTATAAGTAAGATATTCGTTTTCTTTTAATACAGCTAAATGAATAGGAGTATTTCCATCTTTATTTTTCAAATTTAATTCAACGCCAATATTTAAGATAAAATCTATACATTTTTCTGCTCCAAGAGAAATACACTCATGAAGAATAGTATTTCCTGGATAACCGTTTTTTAATGGTTCATTTATTGTTTCAGTACCAACATTTTCATAATATTTAATTAAATCTTCAAGATTATCATCTTTAACAGATTTTAACATTTTTAATTCTTCAGCATTGTCGGGTTCAACTCTTGTATGATCATAAATAAAAGGGACACTTCTTGAATTACTACAAAGGCTAGAATAACAATCGGGAATTATATCATAAATTCTTGTATTTGGATCTAATGTTTTATCGTTTAATGAATCCACACTATTTGATAAACGACATAAATCATGTGCATTAAGTAAATCAAAATTCTTATCACAATCGTCTTGTAATTCGGGATTACATATTTTATAACCAATTACTTCTCCATTTTTTATAATTTGTTTTCCCCTTTTATTTATTTTATTAACATCTAATCCTTTGTATAATTTATTTTTGGAATCACAGCACTTTTGAACCTCTAATGTTTCATAATTACATAAGTTATTTAATTGTTCCATTTTATCAGCTTTTTCATCTTCAGTATATATATTTCCAGTAGCTGGATTTCTACCAAATTTCAAAATAGTTTCAGAAAAAGGTTGGATTTCATTACATTTTTTAAGATTATCCGCACATGTTTCATTTGGAAGAACTTTTAATAAATCCATTATATATAATCGTATAAAATATTTTAAAAATAAAAAATAAATAAATACTTACTTACTAGGCAAGTTTTTTAATATATTATTTGTTGCCTTATTAAGGTTAAAAGAATTATTTTTCATTAAATTGTTAGATTTTTTTGTTAATTTATGTAAAACTCCAAATTTATTTAATAAAAAAACCACCAATCCTAATACAGATAATGCTACTAATATAATAATTATTTTAAGTGTTAATGAAAGTCCCTTTTTTTCAACTTCTTCTTCTGGAGATTCTACAGATTCAGAACCAGTCTCATCCTCATTCTCATCCTCATTCTCATCCTCATTCTTCTGTTCCTCTAATATTTTATTAGCTTCTTCACTAGTAACCTTGACTTCTCCTACTGTATTCTTTGGTGAATTATTTATTTCTGTATTCAATTCTGGATGTTCTGAATTTCCAAAATCATTCGATAAATAAACTACATCTTTAGTATTGGAATTAAGAACAGGAAAAACTAATTTATTTCTTACATCATTGGAATTTTTTAAGTCAATACTTGTTGCATCATGAACAGTGTCTTCTAAAAATTTCATTCTATCCTCCATTTTTCTTACTCTCTTTTTAATATTTTTACTATCATTAAAACTTGTTAATGAATCTGTATATGGGTCATATAAATACTGAAGTCCAGTATCATTTGTAAGCACTTTTTTTCCTAAATGTCTATCATATGAAGCTTCAGAAGCATTTTCAATATCTCTACGTTCTTTTAAAGCTTCTTCGTTATTAAACTGATATTCGTATAATGTTTCTCCATCTTCACCTTCTTCATGGAAAAAGTAAATTAATTCACTATTATCAGCATTATTATTTGCGTAATTATTCATATCATCTGAATTACTACCTTCTGGTTCTTCGGTTGTTCCATTTCCTGTAGCAGTAGTAGGAGCAGCACCATCTCCAGTAGTAGTGACATTAGGAGTAGTAGTAGGAGCAGTAGCATCTCCAGTAGTAGTGACATTAGGAGTATTAGTAGGAGCAGCAGCATCTCCAGTAGTAGTGACATTAGGAGTAGTAGTAGGAGCAGCATCTCCAGTAGTAGTGACATTTTCTTCTAAACAAGGATCATCTAATTGTGGAATATCTCCGCTACAGTAATGATTAATAGGTTTTTTTTCAGTAAGTGAGTTAGTGTTATCTGGAGAAATAACACAAAGACTATTATAAGATGCGAAAGTCTTAGTACCATTATCATTTTCTAAACATTTACCATAAACAATATTACCATTTCTATCCCTATTACAAAATAGTTCAGAATCCTCACAATTTAAGTCACTAGGAGTTCCAATGTCCAATGGACGAGATCCAGGATTAACACATTTAAACTCACTAACGTCTAAACCTCTATCACAACCTTTAGTAATACAATCATATCTATTATCTATACTTGAACAAAAAGTATTTTTTAAATCACAGTAATCTAGCTCACAATCACAATTACCTATATCTACAGATTCTGAACAAAATTCGTCAGCACAAGTTTTACCACATTTTTCTTTCATCATTTCTGTAAAACCTTCATTATTTACTCCACCAATACAAGTTCCACCATTATTTTCTTTTAACGTTTCACAATTAGTTTCATTATCTCTTATACAAGCTTCGTTTATATTTGAACATATTTCACAACAATTTTCTATATCACCATATCTTAAATTAGTAGTCATTAATATAAATTAATAAAAGATTATTATTTGGATATTTTCTCCAATTCTATCAAACAATATGGACATTTTTTATTTGATTTGAACCATTCTTCACAACAATCTCTACAAAATTCATGACCACATTTAGTTTCATAAGTATTAGTTTTTTTAAAATTGCATATGTCACAACTAAAAGATTCTTCAGACGAATAAGTTTTTTCTAAAAAATATTCACTAAAATTTTGTAATCCAACTTCAACATTGCCTATAGAATTACCTAATTCTGTTAATTCTGAATAAGTCTCTGGATTATCAATACCTAGATTAATTTCTCCATAATTGTTTTCAATTTGTACTAAAACATTGTCTAATAAACTAAAAAAATCTATTTGTCTATCAGAATTATAACCCTGTTCGTGTCCCTGTTCGTGTCCCTGTTCGTGTCCCTGTTGTATATTGTCTGTTGAAACTAATGGTGTTAATGGTGTTACTTGACCTCCAGGAAAAAAACTAAAATTAAATCTAGGAAATTCACAATTTTGAATATGATTAGAATAATCTCTAAATTCTATTAAATTACTACAATATTCACATGGAATTAAATCTTTAAAATCATCATTGCTTATTGTGTTTCTGCATGTTAAACTATGAATATTTCTATTACATTCAGGGACTTCATTTCCACAATTATTACACGTGTAATTTTCCATATAATATTATATTACTATTAAAATTATGGAAACTAAAACGATAAAGGTTAATAGAATAGAAAGAAAAGAAAGAAAAGAAAGAAAACTAAAAAATATTGATCCAAATTTAATAAATGCTCTAAAAAATAAGGAAACTGTCAAAAAAATAATACAAGATGAAAAAATAAGAAATATAATAATGGAAAATGACCTACTTTCCTTAAGAAATCAAATAAAAAATAAAACAAAAAAGAAACCAAGTTTTAGAAAAAAAACAATTAATGCTGATACAATAGAGTCTATTATTTTTACATTTAAAAAAATGTACGACAGAAACGAAAATACAAAATTTTGTCAATATCTAAAAAAATTAAAAAAATATCAAATAGTTCCTATTCTTTTTCATATTAATATTCTTCATAAAAAAAATAGCAAAGCTCCAATACCACTATTGAAAAATATATTATTTAATATTTTAACTAGCAATATTGTAATCCATAAAAATTAATAAGAATACACTAATGACCCCATTCCACTAACTACCTTAAAAATATTATAATTTACTAAATAAATATCATAATTTACTTTATAGACATAATCAGTAATATTTGGAATACTAGATTTTATTTCCATATGAACTTCATTAAAAACACTAAAATCACAGCTACCACTTGGTTGAGTTTCATTTGCTGATAAACAAAAACTATAGCAGTAAATACCATCAAGTGTAGGTGCAATACTGAAATGCTGTAAAGGTTGTTGGTATAAAAAATATTCCTTATGCCTTTCAGAAAATCTTTCACTACCATTTAATTTTAAAACCATTGATTCAATTATATCTTTTTTACTATTACTTGGTGTTAAATCCGTTTGTGTAAGGTAATTATTTGTATAAAATGGAAATATTTCCTTATTAGTGTCGTAATATTGGTCTGAAAATTTGAATTGAGGTGAATATGGAGGGATTCCATTTATCCAATGAGTAAAATTACCATGCTGATTAAGGGCAATTTGATCTTCGCGCTTAGGTGCTACTACAATATATTTTACAGGATTAAGTCCTGATATTTTAAATGACTGACTTGGAGTATCAACACCGACAATAGGCGATTGCTTATTAACTTGAGTGATTAAATACTCATGTTCAAATGATGCAAATCTCTTTCTTTCTTCAGTATCTAAAAACGCATATAATGTTTCTATCTTTGCATTTATATTTAATCTACTACTACTTAAAAAAGTATCATCTTTAGTAAAATTGGAAAATCCCAATTCATTATCTAATGAATCAGTCACCTTAACTCTTCTACCAAAACTATCTCTTCCACCAACTGGGTCAATAACAGTAAATAAATCATATAATGGAGCCAATGTAAATTCTAATTCTACTTCGTGATATTGTAATGCTATTAAAGGTATTGATAATCCGGGATTACCGGAAAAGAAAAATGGTAATGGAATTTTTAATGTAGTTCCATCAATTGATGGAAAAGTAGTTCCTTCAATTACATCATTAATTGTTAAACTATTAAATCCCAAAGCATCATTACGAGCATGTTGGGCTGTATTATCCCCTCTGATATGTGGATAATTTCCATTATTTCCATGTGCTGATTCGGGTTCATATAGTTCTTTAACATTTCCACTTAATTTAGCACCTAATATTTTTTGATTATAATCAGATGTTAATTCATTTTGGATATCTATCCATTCACCAGTTAATGTATCTATTTTTTGACTACCTATAAAAAGTGTAACCTCTTTTATTATATGAGCTGCTATATTTCTTACCCATTTAAAATTATATGTATTACTATTTGTATTAGAAAACTTACCAGAATAAATTGTAGGAAGAGTAAATACAAAATACATTCCACATATTAAATCACCATCTCTAGGAATTTTTATTCTAAAACTAGAATTAGATGTTTTTCTTAATTCTGTGTTTGTTCCCGATTCATCAATTGATTCAATTGCAAATCTGGTATGTTTTCTAAAAACATTCTTAAAGAAAGATATTTGTGGATTTGATGTTAAAAAACTATCTGCGGTAGAAGTTGCTGCTAATTGTAAAAAACCTCCTGTCATCTTATATTATTTAAATATTAGTATATTTTTTTAAATAGATAATTAATTCATCTTAAAATTGATATTCTTTAAAAAGTACATTAAAAAAATATTAATAATGGAACTAGATTTTTCAACCGACCAATTAGAAGCTATTGAATCAATAAAACAATTCCTAGACAAATCTAGTAAAGAGAAAACACTATTATTTCAAGGAAGTGCGGGAACTGGTAAAACTAGTGTAATTAATCATATCTTTAACCTAAGTAAATATAAAGAATGGAGGATTTGTCTTGCCGCAACAACAAACAAAGCAGTTGCCGTTATGCAGCAAATGAATAGTTCAAAAAGGGACACATTGGAATTTTCCACACTTCATAAATTATTGAAAACTAAAAGAGTAATTGATGTTAATGGTGATGCTCAGTTTGTTGTTAATCAGAATGCTATTTTTGGAAAAAAAACCAAAAAGAGTGGAAATCCTGAAACAAAGAACATAAATTCATATAATGTAATTGTTATCGATGAAGCGTCTATGATAAGTAGTAGTCTATTTAATAGTCTAATGGAGGTGATCCATAAAGTTAAGGGTAAAATAATATTTACAGGTGATAGGATGCAGTTGAATCCAGTTAATGAAGATGAAAGTGATGTTTTTAAGCTATCTAATAGTATTGAACTAACAACTATTCATAGAGCAAAAAATGGTATTCTAGGTATAAGTAATCATATTCGAGAAAGTGTCGAAAAAAGAGATAAAATTAAAATTAAGAAATGGTGTGATGACAATGTAATTCTCATAAAAAATCGCGATGAATGGTTTAATAAATTTTTAGAAATGAATGAATCAAATCTAGAGCCTATAGTCCTAGCTTATACTAATCAGTGTTGTAATGAAATTAATAGTAAGATTAGAAAAATGGTGTTTAAAGATACAAAAGACCTAGAAAATCATAGATTTCTAAAGAATGATAGAATAGTGTTTAATAATGGTTATACTCCTGAAATGAATCAGGAAACTAGTTCAGGTGAAGAATTACAATCTATTAAAAGATATCATACTTCTGAACAATCAACTATAAAATCTATTGAAACATCGGTATCAACAACAAAACCACTTGATTATCAGGATTTAGTGTGTCCAGATTCGCCCACCAAGAATACCTTTGGAAAATTGTGCCATATTTGCTATAAATTCCCAATAAATTTTCAAATAGAAGTATCCTGTCTCCATAAATTCTGCAATGAGTGCTATTTGAATTGGATTCATATTACTAAAGAATGTCCTAAATGTAGTTTCTATGAGAAAAATGGAGAATTTATAGTTGCTAACCGCTTTTATAAAGCATTGGCACCACTCCTAAACAAATTTCTTAGATTTACTGTAAATTCATATAAAGTTTATCATATTACATTGGAAGACGGTTGTAGTATTCATGTTCTTCACGAAAAATCATTTGATAAATTCAAACGAGACTCTGAAATGATAAAGTCTATAATTGAAAACGTCAAATCTATTAGTAAAAGCAGTTTTATTCACACAATATCACGACATCTTTGGGAATACTATTATAAAGAATTTGTAGATAAATATGCTGATATTTCATATGGATATTGTATTACTAGTCATAAATCCCAGGGTTCTACCTATAATACTGTATTTGTAGATATTGGTAATATTCTTAACTATAATCGTTCTGTGGTAGATGGACTAAAATGTATTTATACATCTGTAACTAGACCATCACAGAATTTAATAATGACTTATTAATTACTTAATTATTATTTAAATATAAATATTAGAGAAATCAATATAAACAAATAATTTTTAATCTGTATTAACTTTATTGAAACTAAATAAAAAAATTTTTATATTTGAATTTGAATACACTATTGCATCATTTTTTATTAAATATAATAGATATTAAGATATAAATAATGCTTATTTAAATAGATTATCCATAATTTCATTAGCTTGTTTTTCAGCTTGTATAATATTATCTTTTAGCAAATTAATAATTGTTTCTTTTGAATTGCATTCTGCTACAATTTGCTCCTGAATTTCTAGAGGAGGAACATTAATCTTAAACTTATTAAATATTTGAAGATCAAGAGTTTTTTTACAACTACCTTTTTGAAATCTACTATCAAATATTTTATTAATTGATTTAAGATAAAGATATATAAAACGTGTTTTATTAATAGTCTTATTATTTAAATGATAACATAAACAACTAATATTACATTTACCATCATAATAATTTATAGGCAATAATCCAGTTCCATCGCCGGCATATTCAGTTGCTATAAATATATTCTCACCATCTATTGTGTATGTATCAATGTATTTCCAATGTTTATTATCTTTTCCCTTTGAAATAATTGGATATTCACCATTATTAGTATCTATTTTTGAAGTCTGAATATTTCCTTTATTAATTTCAAATATATCAGATATTTTATAATCTTCTAAATCTTTTCTCATTAAAGTATTTTTTATAATACTTTCAATAGATTTTTCAAGTCCTTCTATAGTTTTTTTACTATATTCAATCTCATTTTCATAAATATTATCAAGTTGTTCTACAATTCTTTGTTGTATTTCTAGAGGTGGTAATGGTATTTTTATTTTACAAAAAGATTTTTTATCCAAATTTGGAATAGTTGAACCATTACAGCATTGTTCTTTTAAATTTAATTTAATTCTTATAAAATAATATAAATATTTAACTAAACAATTATCCAATGTTGAAAATATTGTTGTAAAATTAGTAGCATTAAATCTACCATTGTAATAAAATGTATTATCATTAATACCAGACCCAGATGTGGCTTGAACGATATATTCACCTTCAAACATATATGTGTCCATATAACCAATTATACCATTTGAATTATAATATGGATACAATGAACCACTTGTATTAGGAATATATTTACCTGAGTTAAAATCTGGGATCAAATCTGATATTTTAACCATTTCATAATTTTCACAATTACCAAAAACAACTTCTTTATACATATTCATATTTAATGAATATTCATTTTCTTTAATTTTATCTATAGAAACATCCATAAGCGGAATCTCTTCAATCTTATTTCCTACTTTATTAACTTGAACAAATTCTACATTTTTTGTTGATTCGCCAGTATTTTTAAAGAATAATACTGCCGTTTTAACACCAGTATTTTTAAAGAATTCACCGTTACCAACTTTAATAACCTTTTCTAATTCAAATTTATCCATTAAATATTTTCTAGTTTCTTTATACATTTTTGTAGAATTAAATAGAACTCCATCAGGCACTACAATAACGCAACGTCCTTCTTTTGCAAGA
>Ga0206131_10005600_pt1 | contig 13175 bp, 15 predicted proteins | sample Helgoland_Spring_FD_148636 | JGI IMG/M metagenome (GOLD analysis project Ga0206131, IMG submission 148636) | Pelagic subsurface seawater microbial communities from Kabeltonne, Helgoland, North Sea - Helgoland_Spring_Bloom_20160517_1 | ecosystem: Environmental > Aquatic > Marine > Epipelagic ...
TGTCCATGAGCGACGAGTTCCACGACCCTATCGAAGATCATTTAGCGTACAACGTGTACCGGTATGGTCCCATCCCAGTGGCAATCGACGCGACGTCCACCGCGTTTGAACACTATGGCGGTGGCATCCTACAAAAACACCAATGTGGATCGGCGGTGGACCACGCGGCACTGGTCGTCGGGTACACGCCCACGTATTGGATACTAAAGAACTCATGGGGTACCTCGTGGGGCGAGCATGGGTATATTCGCATTGCCCGTGGACACAATGTCTGTGGAATCAACAGTTACGCATCGTTTGCGACCGACGTGCAAGTGTGATCAGCACACCAATTTCTTCAGCTTTCGCTCGACGGCATCACAACCCCAGCTTCTTCAGCTTTCGCTCGACGACAGTGACATCTTGTTTTGCGTTCCGCTTGAGTACCTTCTTCTCCTGATTTTGGACCGATAATGCATACACCGCGGCACGTTTACGCAGTTTACATGCCTTTTCTTCCAACTTCGTAGCGCGTCGATTTGCCTCTTTTATTTTCTTGCGCGCATTTCTCTTCGCGCGAAGTACCTTTTGATCTTCGTTGTATATTTTTACGATGTGCGTTCGGTCCATTTAATAGCATATGATATCATGCGATACTATATATAATAGTTCATATTTGTTTTTAGTTCAATACGATGTACACTATTTAAGTACCGTCGTCCATTAGTTAAAATGCTCGAAGAAGCCGCATGGTTTATCGTTTGGGTTGTTATTCTCTACGGCGTTCATTATCAATTCAAAATTTGTATCCCGACGACGTTGTTCGTATTGAAACTATTGGAATCATTCTTTCTACTCTTCCTCGTGAAGCTGTTTGTATTTTATCAGATCCATGGGGACGGGATGGATTTTAAACAGGCGACCTGGGAACTGTACAACTACACCAAAGTCCAGTTAAATACATTCGAGCTGTAATAAAAACGTTCAAGCTCAGAACAAGCAAGGTTTGTTAAAGTCCACCTGTTCCGAGCTATCGATGACCAGGTCGGCGTAGTCCATCAGAGTGCGCATGTTTTTTTCGGTGGGATGTGTCACCCAGCGGAGTACATCTTCAAACGACACGTCGCGCGCTCGTTTATTCATCGACGATTGCCGTTTCAACGAAGCCTGTAGTCGCTGCAGGCGTGTTTTCATCACGGCGTCGACATACACGATGTAAAACCCAAGCTCACGGAGCGCCTGCAGTTCACTTTTGTACAAAACACCGTCGCACAATATCATAGAATCATGGGGAATCGATTGAATATACTCTTGTATTTTTTGTTTCCATATCGATGCATCGACGTGTTTCTGTTGGACCGCGCGGGCGACCACATTCATATCACCCTCGGTTTTAAATGCGTCGACGTGGTCAAAGACGGCATTTGATAGAATGTCATTTAAGTCCATTACGTGAACACGAAACCCCGATGCCAATAAAATAGAACGCTCTTTTTGCAACCGATATGTCTTGCCCGACCAACGTGGTCCAACGAAGGCGCATTTGTGTATACACGGCAATCTGGGCTCTTCGAGCAACTCTGGTTGTGTGGAGATCACGGACATGTTGTATTTTGATAACGTGCGTGCCCGTGACGCGGACCCCGGTATGTTCACTCTGTAGTCGATGTCATACAGATGGACCACCGCGGTGACAAAGTTTACAATATTATACCATGTGACAAAGTTTACATCCATGTGACAAAGTTTATATTCTACAATAAAATAATGTTTGTCACCGACCATATCAATTTATTACCACTCGAACATACCGTGGCGTTCGTCTCGTTCAGTTTGGGGGTATATAAGTCTCCCCTCGGTCACGTACAGTTGATCAAACATGGAAGTCCAATGTATTACATCGAAGAAAAAGTGGTTGAAAATAGAAAAGCGCGAGGATGCATGGCTTGTTGGGAATTCGCACACACAAGTGCAAAAAATATACATTAAATGGGCTACACTATCGTCAATCTTCGAAATGATATGGGTCGATTCTTCTGGTCAATGCCACTACTTCAATCGCGATTGGACAAAAAAGCCAATACATAAAACAAAAGACGACGACCAATGCGTGTACGATATAAACAATGCTGCTAAAATACTTGTCGATGCGGTTGATGTAGAATGTACGATTCTTGAAGAGCGTTTCAAATTCGAAGGCAATTATGGCAAGTTTGGTACATGTTCGTTTTACGCACAAGACCAACACGTCATTTCCCCAGACGGGCGTATGCGTTTGCCATACGCAAAAATCGAATCGATATGGTTAGAGCGTGCGCAGCCATCGACGGTGATTAAAACGTTCGACGTGACGTTTATCGTCGATCGAAAGCCCATCACGCTGGGTATGGTATCGAAGGTGTTATACCGACATAAGTTTGTTCACCAAGCGCCGAGTAAAGCGATAGTACGTCACAATACACGCCCGAGTCGTTCTACAAAACCTCAAAACATCGACATGACGAAGATTTTCAGCGAATTTCACGTGTACGTGACCGAGGACGACGATTTGAATTGGAATGTACTACTGAAGATGAAACAGCAACAGGGGTATACGTGGGATCGCGTGTATCAAGAGTACGTTGGTCAAGACGAGCTATCGGAAGATGATCGCGATAGCGACGGTTGGGAATCAGAGGACACCGAGGACGATGGAGAAACGGAGGAGGAGGAGATAATCAGCGAGGACGATGAAGAGGAAGATTACCCATCCGGCGACTCGAGTGGCGACATCAGCGACGACGACGATCTCCTGGATGACGAGGAAAATTTCACGTCCGGTGCCTCGAGTGGCGACATCAACGACGACTCCGATCTGTCGGATGATGAAGTTGAAGTGGTCGGGAGAAAACGATTGAAACACCTGCAGTCACCACCCGCTGCGAAACGACCGCGTGTTAATGCCACGATTGGGGAGTCGTTTGCCCTTACCGGTCCCGAGCCTTCGTTCGATACTGCCACTGATGAGGAGTATAGCGAAGACGAAGCGTGTAGCGTTGTATAGCGAAGACGAAGCGTGTAGCGTTGTATAGCGAAGACGAAGCGTGTAGCGTTGTATAGCGAAGACGAAGCGTGTAGCGTTGTATGAACATATTGGCTCTCGTCACAGTTACTACCTGTATAATTATTACAATAATATGTATGAGCTACGGGCTATCTCTACAAATTCCGCCAAACTAGCGTACACTCCTGTCAGTAGACCATTGCATAACGCAGGTAGCTTTTCTGTGTAGAATATACCAAACTTGGTCGGATCAACCTGTGGTGTTGGGTGCACGAGTGTTTGCGCATATTCCGGGGTAAGGTAAAGACCAAATAGCAAGTATGCGTGCTTTGCGGAGCGAGCATTGTCGGTCAACGTCCGCTGACTCAATGCCTGGAACCGTGCAGATATGGTCGGGAATCGTTGTTGTGTGATCTCCATAATTTCTCGGTTGATTTTATCAATTTCTTCTGTACCTTCTGACCAAAACACTCGCAACAGCAAGTCTGCTTTCATGCGTTGCGCGTCGTATTCTTCGCACGCCTCGTACATTGATCGGGACATGATGAAGTTTGACAAACGGTATGAATACGTGTAGAACGACGTGTCTAGAATGCAGGACTCTGGTCTCGTCGCACGCAGTGTACCGACCGAGGTGACAAACTTTTACTGCATATAAATACATATACCGCAGTACCAAAATGTCGGATCAGCGTTCAAAAATTGAGCACATGATTGATTCCTTGGAGGAAATGGTGGACATAAGAATACACGAGCTCACACTAGATGTATCGAGATGCGACGCAAATGTTAAGCGAATGGACGCATTGCACGCGTACATGACCGCGATCGTCGCCGACATGGTGGAAAATCCAAAGAAATGCGACTAATCGACCCTATATATAGTACATTGGTCGTTTGTAAAGATGTCTTCCACGGTCTCTGACGACGAACGGGAGAATATGCTCGACACACAAATTGAGATGGGACAAGACGAAGACGTACGCACATTTGAAATCGACGACAACCGCCACTTGCTCGACAAAGTCCCCAAAAAAATTAATAAGCGGTGGTCATCGATGTTGGGCAAAGCGTGCGTGCTGTCGGTTGCCGGTGTCCTCTTCATCCTCATGCTCGTCGAACTTTGGTCCGATTATGGCACCGCAATAAGTACACAGACGCTGTTTCCACCAAAAGTGCATAATGTGATGGAATCCTGTCCCACGAAAGACATGTCGACCCAATTGTCAAAGATGTACAATGCATTGAAATGCGAATGGGGGCACAATGGTACCACATCCACCTTGACGTGTGACGGGAGCTTGCCCAAACACCCGATGGTCGTACCGTATGGTACAAGTCCGTACTACGACCTTAGTGTTGACGATGATCAACTATGTCTCACTTGGCACAGTGAAATAACCGAATGCGTGCGATTGGTTATTTGGAGTATATAATATATTTATGTTTATGTAAAAATGGACTCCTATATAAAAAGTAAAAGTATGTACATATCCGTGGGGCTTGTTGTCGTAGGAGTGTTATCGTACCTTGCCATCCGCGATGTTTTCGATTTCAAAACCCGGGGGGACGAAGAGGACCGAGCAGTCCAGTAAACGTATACTCGTCGTCGCTATCAGATGTCTCCTCTTTAGACGCTGGCGTTTTTGCTCTCTCGGGCAAATTCATCAACTTTGTAAACAAATCCAACCGTTCCATCAAGTCCTTCGCCTTCTTCTCGATCACAACGTTATCGGTGGTCGCATCGAATGTGCGAAACCGACTTAAGTATCCACCACGGTGCGCATCGTACTTTAATTTCGTTCGCTCGATCGCAATCTGCAAATCACGGACTCCGTCGCGTACTTCCCCCATTGCCTTGTATGCTGGGTGGCGTGGCTTTAAGTTTTTATAAACGGTCAGCATGGCATGTATCGACTTGACCGTGTGTGTCGCGGTGATGTCCGGCGATGCTTGTGAATTCAATAACCAGTCGATAGATGCATTCGCCGACCGCAACAGCACGTTAGACCCCAGCCAGTACGCAGCAGCACTGCCACCTATGTAGTATAATACACCTGCCATTTCATACTGACGTGGGACTATTTATAATAAAATTATTCTTTCACACTAGTCTCTACCAGCGCATTATTCTTTTACGTACGTAAAAATATAAATCTTTGACTCGTCGCAATGGGTAGACATCAGGCTCTGTAATTTCGAACCTTCCACGACCATACACGTGGGGACGTTACCGAACACCATGAGCACCGAGTTTTCAAACGATTTGTACACGACACACAACACTGTAGATGGGTTGGCGCGACAGAGCGAGACAATGGCGCGCAGGTTCTTATCGCTTAACTTATTGTTGGCAATCGCTTCCATAATAGTATCGTACGACGCGTCGGAGTGGATCGACATCACAGACCGTGGTTTTCTAGTGATGAATTCCATCGTTCCACACGTATTACAATTTCTTTATATACCCTCCACCCACGCGCGCAACTCGTTCCCATCGGTTCCGACGTACGCATGTGTCTGAGTTTCATCGAGGTACGCATGGAAAGTTGGCAAATCGTCCACATCCGCCGCCGCGTCGTGGCACATGTTGACGTCCACGGTGATAAACTTACATTTGCTACCGTGTTGCTGGGCTAATGCCTTAAAAGCTGGGTACATTCGCTTACAGGGGTTGTTCCAATAGGCGATAAAGAATACAATTACTTTACGATGTTCTGCTAATATGGTGCGAAACGTATCATCGTGGCGGACCGTGTGCATTTGGAGGGGGGTAGAATTTGTATTTATACGTAAACTTATCACAGCTTCAATAGCCCCACGCTCTTTTCACCATCCTTGAACAGATCATCGGTAGTATCCGGCGTAATGTTCAGTAACGATGTATACATCCCATCGGGCGGCGAGAGCATTCGAAGGGTTAAATCGCCGTTGGTCACGATGCTACAGGAGTTGGCGATTAAATGATCATAGCTAACGTCGCATAGATTCGCGATTTCCATCAGATCGTGTTGAAACTGCGACAGCATCATATCAGAGAGCATACGTACCGCGCTCGACGCTGTCCCGTGTTTCATCACTGGTATATTGGTACGCGTAAACTTCTGTCCGTCCAACGGGTAACATACCATCACATCCACGTGTTTTTTCCCCGGCGTGCGCCGAACCCAATCTTTGATTTCTTGGACCGGTATGATATGCCGCATTCCACCGTCTTCGTATTGGTTATTGCCGATGGTAACGGTCGGTAGCATTGTGGGCACCGCCGCTGATGCTAAACACGCTTTGCGCATGTCTTGCGTCGTATCGGTAGACGATATCGTTTCGTATTTCATAGTGGTCTTATTGTAGACGCCAATGTGTAATGGACGCTGAATGTGTGATGGGTCAAACCACATGTGAATCAGTTTTATCATTTTATCGTTGGAATATAGTGAATCATGGAACAAGAGGGCGTCAATCGCATTGATAAACGGTCCACCCCATATCCATGGCGAGACGACATTGAAATCTTGGGTCGTGAAGCCGTCGTGAAGTCGATCGATCATCCCGAGGAACGTTTTTGGTGTAGTCTGTGAGATATACGCGGCACAGAACGCACCGGCAGAAATGCCGGCGACTTCGTCCCATTCGACGTTCTTGGGATCGTTCAGAAACAGCTGTTTCGCCATACCCGTCAAGATAACACCACGTTGACCGCCACTGGAACATGCGAGGAAACGTTTTGGTTGGTTGATCGAGTCTAGTTGACACACTACGTGTGTGAATGTTTCTTCCTCTACCAAGTGCTTCGTCCACCGGTCGTGGTTGTTGGTTGCATACGGACAACCTTCAAACGTACACCGGTACATACTCTACGTAAACCCCGGATGATATATATATCCACTTTATTCAGATTGCACGGGGGTATATATATGTGTGTATCCAGCATGTACAATCATGCGTTCCTTACTCGTCTTCTTCGCCGCCGTTGTCGTCGGTGGTTATGCTATGGACAGTACATCAATTACCATGATCGAGTCAGAACCATTGTATGGTGACACGTTTGACCAATCAGTGTATGGGAGAGATATTATATTCCTGTTTTGGGACTCGACCGTGACCAGTGCTCGGTTGTACAAGACGAGTAAGTGGGATATGCTCGCGACCGAGAAAGACAAATGGGTCCGTAGCCGTAACGTGACTGTCGCCGAGGTGGATTGCGCCCATCGTAGAAACCGCAAGTGGTGCAAAAACTTCGTCGCGTTTGATATTTCAGAGTTATCGTATCCCATTGTCGCCTATTCGATCAACAACGAGCCGTACAAACATTATACCGACAGTATGGAATATCCCGCCTTGACCAAGCTACTGTTTGAATACTTTGAACGCAGCTGCGTGTACAACGCGATGCGGTGTACCGAAGAAGAGATCGCATGGGTCGAAGCGTGGCGGAATCTGACCATACCCGAGCAGCTACAAGTACATCGTACGATCAATGAGGCAACGAACGAATCCATTCGGGAATTTGAACAATACGTGTATCGCGTCAAAACCGAAGTGCGCCGCCAACAATCCGAATTGCAACATCTTGTAGACGCGCAAGATGCCAAAGCGGTATTGCTGAACCAGGTGATCAGCGAAAACGATTCCGAAGAAGTGCAACGGGCAATGGACGAGTTGTAAAGTTTGAAAAAAGTAGTACTATTTATTATTTTATACCCGCTTACGTTTCCGACTACCGTTACCGTCGCGTTCCAATTCCAAATGATGATCAAACAGCGTCATGTCTCGATGCATGGCATTCGTATGGGAAATCACCAATGTACTTCCACCCACTCGTTTGATCATTTGAAAGAGACTTTGACACGCGGTTTGATCTAAATACACGTCTGCTTCGTCCAATATTAAGAGGTTGGATTGCCACCCGGTCGTATTCTGCAATAGTTGACGATATGCCAGAAAACACGCGACGGACAGCTTTTGGAACTCACCACCGGACAACGCGGACAATGGGTTTCCATTAAAGGTCTTCACCAGCTTTTCTCGGTCGGACACGCGTATATCAAACGATTGATCGTTGGAAATGTAGTGGACGAGCGAAACCAAATGTTTGGTCGTCGCTTCCAAGATAAAAGATTGAATACCGCACGGTCCAGTGTGTTTCAGTAGCAGGGACAATTCTTCGATCTTCCGTGTGGTCGTGCGTTCCAATGACTCGTATTCTTCCTTCTTCTGTCGCGCCGTCTCGAGTCGGTCTAACTGTGGTCGTAAGTCAAAGGGACATTTCGATGCTTGAACATGCGTGATCTGGATGTCCAATGCGGTCCGCTTGGCGTTTTGCTGGTTGTATAATTGTACAAGGGCGTTCATTTTCACACCGGAGGCAATATTTCGTGTCAATGTTGCGATCTCCTCACGCAGCGTGGTGGCGGTGCTATCCATCTCCGATTGCTTCAAGTCCACGTATGATTTAAATTCGTCTTCACGGCGTCGTTTAAGACCAGTCAATGACTTTATCGTGCCCTCTAGTACGCGTTTCCGTTCTTTGACTTGTTCCGGTTGCACTTCGGAGAGGCACGTGTCGCATACCAGACCCGACACGTGGATCTTTTTTAACTTTTTCACAATTTCCTCATTGTGGTACGTGGTGGTAATCCATTCACGTTGTAGGCTTTCGGATGGTTTAAATTGATGTGCAGGTACTACCCGGGTGATCAGTTCCAATGCGGTTTGTTTGTGGTGCAGTAACATCTCTTTCGCATTCACATCCACTCGGGATGGCACGGGATAGGGCAACCGTATCGACTGAAGCTGCCGTTGAAGATGCAATATTTTTTGAGCATGTTCGGACTCCCATTCCAAAATTTTAAATTCGAGCGCACTTTTCCGTCGTTCCTCTTCGTGTAGTTGATTCGTATACACTTCCAACAAATCTTTGGCACGGCGCATGTCTTGTTTGCTCTTTAAATGCTCGCTACGTAAGTACTTATCGATGTCATGCCAATAGTCGACGTTGGCGATCATGGATAACTCGTTCTTGGACGCGGTGTCGGAGGAGTCCAAAAACCGTGGGCAATTGCGTTGCGTCCATATGGTTGTCCGAGTGATGAAATCAAAGAGTGTGGACGCGGGCGTAGAGTCGCTGACAATGCCAAAGATGATTCGGTTAATACGCTCTTGTGTCATTTTAAGGGTGTTGTTCCCCACGTCGGCATCGTCGATGTGGAAGTTCAACGAATGCGTATGTTTCTTCCCCTCCTGCGTCATGTGTCTCGACACGGTGAATTGTGCGCCGTTCACAGTCCCATTTAAAATCACGTACGTACTTTTGCGTTCAAACGATATAATCCCGTTCGAGACCTGCATGGTCGCACCAAACCGCGGATCCGTACGACCCGTACAGACCCACAAGAATGCACCACTGCTAAAAAGAGATTTCCCCACACCATTTGAATCCCCAGTACCTTCACGGTCGTACTTGCCCGTGATAAGCGTCATACCAGTGTGAAAATTGACTTTGTGATTCCCTACAAATGGACCAAAGTTGGATATTTCCATCTGTTCAAACACCACGTTGGTCTGGTTGATTATCGGCGGGGTGGTCTGTGGGATGGCTTTAAAATAACGCATCGACACTGGATGTATGTCCGCATGGCATCGTACTAGTTTTAAATAGCGTTCCCAGAGCTCCATGGGCTTGTCATCGGTGGTTTCCAACCGCGGCTTTTCTTTCACCACGGTCGACACTGCCTTGGTCTCGACGACAATGCCACGGGCACGTAATGCATCAACATGACACCGCGTCATTTCATCCATACGCTTGGAATCGTCTTCAATCACAACGCGATCGCCTCCTTTCAACGTGGGGAGACGTTCAATGTCCACCGCGTTGATTTTATAATGTTTCCGCCCGATGTCTATTGGTACATCCTCAACAATCGCGCCGTTGGAACAATCAATGACGAGTAACGTCTTCTGATCACCCGCCTCGCTCAAGTGGACTTGGTAGGGCGACCCAATGTATGTAACATTGCCTTTCTTTGAGCGTGAGTGATAGTGTCCACTGTAGGTGGGACACTGGAACATCTCGTGCCCACAGCCCTTGGTAGATAATTTGGCACTGTTCATCCGCGCGCCAATGACGTCGAGGTGTCCGAAAATGACCGTGAGAGGCAGCGAAGAATGACTATCGATCGCGGTTTGAATTTTCTGGCTGTCCCGACAAAACGGCAAGAAAAGCTGCCCGTCGTGGTAATGCGGTGCATTGTACACGGTAAAGCCAGGTAAGTATTGAAAGGGAGTGAGTCCATGTATTTTTTCGGCACTGTCGTAATAATCGTGATTGCCGGGTATCATGACCGTCTCAACCCCCCATTCGTCGCTCGCAAAAAACATTAACATTTCGTCGAGTAAATCGACTGGCAGCTTACCGTCCTTGTAGACCTTGTCATAAAAATCACCTAAAAAATAGACGGGAATGCTTCGCTGCTTTGCAGCTTTAGCGACATAGCGGAGAACCTGCAAACAAGTCTCTTTGGTTTGCCGCGAGTAATGGAGATCGGAGAAGAGGAGAGTGTGCATGTTGCGCAGTCATACAAGCGTTGCAAGAGCGAGAGACGCACGCATTCTGGTAAGAGGGACTCCTTGCATACACTAACCTGTTTGTAGACTACGGTGACAAAGTTTATACATTATACTTATACTGTATATATCAAAATAAATGTACCTATCAGACCCGAATTGGACGTATTCAGAGTATTCAAACTTCGCGTACAATCGTCCGGTACGACTCGCACCACATCCACCCATTTCTTGACCGTCACAATCCGTAGATTCTACAAAGGGGGTATCAATATTGCCAGTACAGTTGTATGCTAGAATAAAACAGCTTATGCCAGAGTATTTTGGTTTGACAATTGATCCGTTTGGAAATATTTTAGTTTGTCCACACATGGATAATCATGGAAACAAACAATCACTCCTCATGTTGCACTCGGCGGACGGGGAACTATTTTAGTTTACCTATTTAAAACAATATAATACCGAGCCACATGACCGACAGTGAGTATGACCCAAAGCGGTTGACCCAAAGCGAGTACCCAAAGCGAGTATGACCCGGTTGTTTGTGGTGTTGGGGTTAGCTGTTGGTCGGATGCGCTGTGGGTCGGTTAGCTGTTGGTCGGATGCGCTGTGGGTCGGGGTCTTTGACAGCGTGGGTGTGGGTTGGACTGAGTGGAGGGAAAGTTTGTCTTCCTCTGGCTGCTGGCGGCACGTTTGAATTTAAAATCGTAAGTTAAAATCGTCATGTCCAGGTTGCGCCGGTATTGCGGATTGCGCCGCTTTTGCGGATTGCGCCGCTTTTGTGGATTGGCGAGTCACTCGTCCTCGTATTAAGAAAGCTATTTTATAATCTCCGTTTCTCCACGCAATATCCCACGCTGTGTCGCCCAAGGCGTTTTTGATTTCTGTATCTATTTTACCATCGGCAAACTCTTCCACAATATTATCTTCTGTTTTACCCATAAGTTGTTTCACCATTTCGTAGTGTCTGCTCAGCGCTGCGAAGTGCAATGCAGTGTAATTTAATCCATTGGGTGAGGGGTGGGTCTGGATGTTTATTTTAAGGCGTTTATCATACATTAACGCCCTGACAACATCAATATTGTCACTTATGACAGCGATCATTAACGCTGTGCGCCCCCATACGTCTTGATGGTTAATATCATCCGTGTTCGCAATAATTGTGAGAAATAGTCTCATACCGCGGTTGGTCATTGCGACTAGCTGTAATGCGTTCAGACCTCCGTAGTTTACTGCATTAACGTCTGCACTATTCTCTATCATCGACCTGATGTATTCATCGGTCGTGGTCGAATAAGGCAGTAGTGCTTCGAGTAAGGCTTCGTCCATTGAGCTCATTTTGTTAACAAACATGCAGTGACATTTATATGTCTCACACGTTGTTTCAAGATAGGGAGCCACGCGACCAAGAAAGTACGGACCATACGAGGTGACAAAGTTTTGGTAAAAAAAACTTCACCTACCACATTCCATTTGACACCGCCCTCTCGTACTTGGTCTTAACGCCTCAATTGTACGGTCATTTATACCAGGAGACGGATAGTGACGACGAACCATTTTTTGTGTACATGCATAGTTTAAAATTATAGATTACAGAACAAAAACATCTAACATATTTAAGTCTATCATTTTATATACAAATGGATACGAAAACACTACAAGTTCCTACTATCCTACGGTTGCGCTATATTTTTCCACGCTTGTCAAAGTAGCGTATGCCGAAGGACGTCGTAAACATCGCTTTTCTCCGCCGGAGGCTATTTCGAAAGCCTTTCACTCATTTGGCAAACTTATAAAAAGGGGGTAGAAAAAAAAGATGTTTGGATGAGAATTGGTTTAGCACAAAACTTTGTCACATGGTCAAAAATAAACTTTGTCACCGCGGCGTATACTTAGTTTCGTATCCATACACTCCCTATGGTATAAGTGGATCAATTTTCAACCAAAAAGTAGAATTCATTTTTGGACCAACATTTTCCAAGAGATGAAATATTTTATCCTCTTCGAACCTCAATCCTGAAATGAGCGGGACGATCGTCCCGCTCATTTGGCAAACTTATAAAAAGGGGGTAGAAAAAAAAGATGTTTGAAAAAAGATGTGTGAAAATATTTTCTATAAAATAAACTTTGTCACCTCGCCATACTTAGTTTCGTATCCATACACTCCCTATGGTATAAGTGGATCATATTTTCCACCTATTTTTAGAATTCAGTTTTGGACCAACTTTTTCGAAGAGATGAAATATTTTTACCTCTTCGAACCTCAATCCTGAAATGAGCGGGACGATCGTCCCGCTCATTTGGCAAACTTATAAAATGGGGGTAGAAAAAAAAGATGTTTGGAGAAGTTTGGATGAGAATTGGTTTAGCACAAAACTTTGTCACATGCCTAAACATAAACTTTGTCACCTGGTCAAACATAAACTTTGTCACCTGGTCAAACATAAACTTTGTCACCTGGTCAAACATAAACTTTGTCACATTCATCAAACATTATGTATAATAATTAGCTATATAAGCATACACCACGTACACTACAATGCTCCGTCTCGTAGTCTTCCTTATTTTACTACAACATGCACACAGCTTC
>Ga0206131_10005607_pt1 | contig 13158 bp, 15 predicted proteins | sample Helgoland_Spring_FD_148636 | JGI IMG/M metagenome (GOLD analysis project Ga0206131, IMG submission 148636) | Pelagic subsurface seawater microbial communities from Kabeltonne, Helgoland, North Sea - Helgoland_Spring_Bloom_20160517_1 | ecosystem: Environmental > Aquatic > Marine > Epipelagic ...
AGAGGATGAAATAGTTAAAAATACAAACATTGAAAATTTAAGTAAATATGTAAAAAAATTTGATAATGCTAATAGTAGTGAGTTTAATTCGTCTTACTCTATAGGATGGTTAAAGTCTATAAATGTTTTATTATTGGATATTGTAAAACAACAAGATAAGCGTATAACGCAGTTAGAAGATAAATTAAATACGATTAACTAATCTATTAACTAATCTATTAACTGATATTATATTTGTTTTTAAATCCGTCTATTAATTCTAGAGGAATCATATTAAAATCTATAATTTTTCTATTTAATTGATATTTTTCTTTAGAATCCTCTTCTTGTTCTAATTTTGTATGAAATAGTTCTTTATTATCGTAATATTTACATGCTGTCTTAGGGCCACATTTTTTAAATACACTAGAAATATTGTCACTTTTATCTCCAGTGACAATTTTTACAAATAAATCTTTTTCAGCGTTATTATAAGATGATTTCTTTTCTGTCAGTTTTTTAAACTTAAGATCATAAAGAGAAATTTGGCTATTAGCTAGTTGTAGATAATCCATATCACTTGTAATAATGGTTATATTGGCTTTTGGGAATTTGGTAAGTATATTTTTGGCTGTAATAGCAAGACAGTCATCGGCTTCTAATTCTGGATAACTTAAAATGATTTTTGCTCCTCCTTTTATAAACAAATCATCATTATAGGCCATTTTGAAAAAGGGACCACCTAAGAAAGTGTCATCATAAACCCTATTAGCTTTATATGTAGATAAATGTTTCATTCTCCATATAGTTTCTCTAGGACAATCGCGTCCTATAAGCGTGATAGGGTTTTTTATTTTTAATTTTTTAGAAATATTTTTTAGCTTATTGATAAAAGTTGATTTAAATTTTTCTTTAAAGAATTCATTTTCAATTGGGTTTTCCAATGTTTCATCTTTTTTAGCAAGTTTAAACCAGTTAAATATAGCATAGTATCTATAGAATATATAATAACTACCATCTACAAGTATAAAATTGGGTTGTTCAGGTAAAAATGTGGTTTCAGACATGTTATTAAATACTAATAAATATATTTAAATAATTAATTTCAATTTAATATATAATGGGTCATGGTTGTCCTTTTAAAAAGTCTACAGCAAAAATGAGATGGAAATGGAGAAAAAAACGTGTTAGAAGACTACAGAGAAAAAGGCGTAAAATGAGAGCTAGAGCTAAATAACTATTTAACAAACTAAATAAAAAGAATGATAATACAATATATAATGAATAATGTATTATCAAATATAAATCACTACGTAACTCAAAGAAAAGAAATTAAAAAAATACAAACAGAAAATTTTAGAATGAAATTTAGTTTTGAAAAACGTTTAGAAGAAGCTAGTAGAATAACCGAAAAATACCCAGAACGTGTGCCTATAATATGTGAGAGAATAACGCCAAATATTCCTGAAATTGATAGAAAAAAATATTTATGTCCGCGAGATTTATCTATAGCTAATTTTATGTATGTAATAAGAAAAAGACTTAAGTTGTCTAGTGAAAAATCTATTTATTTATTTATAAATGATAAAATTATACCGACTACATCATCACTTTTAGGCGTAATTTATGAGAAGTATAAACATGAAGATGGTTTTCTATATATTAGTTATGGAGAGGAATCTACATTTGGGTAAATTTTTATATTAAGATATATTATATGTCATCATCAAGTTCTCAACCGGGTGGATATTTAGTAGATTGGAGAAACTCATTCTCTCTTGTAAGAAAAAATACATATTGTAAGAATGGTCAAACATTTCGCGGCAAAAACTCTCATGTAGAGATGCCTTTTGCGTTAGACCAGTCTTGTCTTAATTTAGCCAGACAGGATGCTGGTAGAAGTTCAGGAACTGCTAAACCTGGACCTACTGTAGATAATTCTAGTCGTATTGCTAGAATTAAAAAATTGCAAACTAGAACTCGCAGTACAAATGTTTCTGCTCAGTCTAACGGAGGAACTCAGAGAGGTCCTCATGCCACTGTAGAAAATCCTACATCTGGTGTAAGTGTTCGTTCTGCCAGGGCTCAGTTGTTTGGGTCACAGGGAACAATTCCATCACAAACAAGCGGCATTGGAGGAAACTCTAGTGATGTTATTTACTTTAAGAGAGTTTTCGACCGTGTTTCATTGAATACGCCTACAGTCCGTTCAGGAACTCAGGTTGTTGATAATAATTAAATTTTCTTGTTTAATATTATAATGATTAATAAGCTTGTCGCAGAATTTTTAGGAACTATGTTCTTTCTTTATGTTATTTTAGCAACAGGAGATGCCGTTGCTATTGGCCTTGCCTTAATGGCAGTAATCTTTATTTTAGGAAAAGTTTCAGGAGGTAATTTTAATCCTGCAGTTTCTGTTATGCTTGCTATGGCTGGAAAACTTAACATGAAAGAATTAGCACCATATGTTGTAGCACAGATTGCGGGGGGTTTAGCCGCTTTAGAACTTTACAAACGCGTTAAGTTTTAAATAATGTCAATCGAAACATAAAATTTATAATAATTATTTTCATTAAATATTTATTATATTTATCGAATTTAGTGAAATTACATTTAATACCATAAATTATGATAAATATTTTTAATCTAATTATATATTATAATGTCCGGTCAGGAAGCAACAAAATCAGCAGAAGGTGGCGCAGTCGCCCAGAATACACTTCAGAAAGTTCAGGAAACCTTGAAATCTCTCGTCTCTAAGGTTGGCGGTGCCAGAAAGCGCCTTCGTAGATCCAGAAAAAGCCGTCGCAGCCGTAAATCACGTCGTTCGCGTAAATCACGTGGTGGTCGCAGACGCTCTAGACGTAGCCGTAGTCGCAAGGCTCGTCGTTCCAGACGCCGCCGCAGACGTTAAATTATTTATTTAATATTTTATCTTTTAATATATTAAATGGTTTTAAAAAAATTTAGAAATAAAAAAGGCGGTCGAACTTTTAGTGAAGGGTGGGGACAAGGTACAAATGATATAAAAGTGGGTGCCGATAAGGCTAATGAAAAAAGAAAAGAAATGATGTTGGGTTTTAATAGAGGAATGACAGATTTTACAAATGGTTTTAAAAATAAACAAAGAGAAAATCAATTAAAATCAATTGTTCCTGTAATGGGTCCTACGGTAGGTGGAAGACGTAGAAGACGTAGGCGTTCTAGAACTCGTCGGAAAACTAAACGTCGTACTAACAGAAAAAGAAGGTCTAAACGTAGAAGAAAGACTCGCAGAAAAAGACGACGATAAAATCTAATATAATATTATATGGATAAAAAAACTTTATTCTTAAAATCAGCCGCAGTGGCTGTTGTTTTAAATGTTGTGTTATCTCTTGTTCTTTCACCTTTTGCTAATAAAGAAGAAATAAAACCCTCTAATGGCGCAGCTAGTCTTTCATTTAAATCACAAGTTATGCATATGTTAGTTCATCATAAACAAGTAATTTTATCTAGTTCTTTAATTGTTGGTTTGCTTGCCGGTTTGTCATGTTGGGTTGCTTGTAGAATATAACGAATTAAAGCCGATAAATTGTCTAAATTTATTCTTAACATATTTCTATACATGTTAAGAATTGTAATAACATCACTTTTAATGGTAAATGCTATATTTTGGGGTATTTATCCTCCGGCAGATGATTCGCCTCATTCTTTAATTATAAATTATTTAGGATTAAATTACAAACCTGGTAAATTTTCACATTTATTAATAGGAACTTTATTTTATGTGGTTGCTGTATTAATAGCTCAACAGCAAACATTACAGCATATATGGTTTTAAAATAATATATAGTTTTAATATTATATTTATTTTATGTTTTTTTGTTAATAATTAACGAAGTTATTTAATTTGTTTTTCTTAAAAAGTGATATAAAATATAAATCATTAAAGCTCCGAATCCTAAATTATATAAATTAGCTAATGGATTTTTTTCCAATTTAAGTTCATAAACTGGCAATCCATTTATTTTTTCATTCATGTTCTCAAACCCTGATGCGCATCCAGATTTTTTTGTATAGGTGCATTTTCTAGTGGATTTGGAATTTAGAAATTTGGCTCTTTCTTTTTTACATTTTCCGGCATTCCCCCCTAATACCGCAGGTCCGCATGCTTTTTTTAATTCGTCGCTTGGTTTTAGAGGAGGACATTTTTTAGAATCACATGGACAGTTATTAGGAACTGGATTTCTTCCTCCCGGGAATAAACACGCGTCTAAATTAGCAACATCTCCAGTGGCTACATGTAGTCCAGACCTACTTTTATCATCTCTTAATCCTAAAGGAATACAAGTAGGATTCGCTCCTTGCATCATTCCTCCAAAAATGGCCAATGGATTAAGTTTTCCTACATTTTCTATTGTTCCCGGAACTAAACCTCTAAAATCTTTTAAATTGGAACCTGTCATAGTAGAAATTCCTGGAATAGACCCTGTAGGAACATTATTTACAAATAAATATCTATCTTGTAAGTTGCCATTAGGATCTGTACATTGACCTCCTACTTTTAAATAAAATTTATTTCCTAAAGGTTTTCCAGGTTTGGATGCTTGTCCCTTGCCAGTTACTAAAACATCAACATATTGTATAATACCATTTATATCACGTGCTAAAGCTCCCATATTACCGTCACTACTCATATCTAGTTGGTCAGGGTTTCTTATTTGTTTTGCGTAATTATAAGTTGGTCCTAAAAATTGCGCTTGAACATTTTCTACCCCATTTGAAATCTTGCCGAAAAAATCAGACATAATTATATATATTAATATTATAAAATATGTCAGATGAAATAAAAGAATGTAGAATATGTTTTGAGGGCGAAAAAGAAGATGATTTATTTATCTCTCCATGTCGTTGTAGTGGAACTAGTAAATATGTTCATTATTCTTGTTTAAATCAGTGGAGGGAATTCAATACTGACAAACCACCTTATTATAAGTGTATGGAATGTAATGAAAAATATCTTTTAGTATTTACACATCCGCGAGAACCTACTAAATTATTTTGGTTATCTGATAAAATTTATAATTTTTATTTAATTAAATATACAGGAGGAATACCTATATCTTTCGTAGTTGGAATTTTTTCTATGTTTAATAACCATTCTCTTATTTTAGAAGGTCTAAACGGCGGACACGATAATTTAATTATTTATGATGAATTCCGTAAAGATTTATTTCTAGAAACAAGTTTTTATTATATGTATTCTGTTATATTAGTTAATTTTTTTATATTAATGGTTTATTTAATGGTTACATGTGACAAAATTAAAAATAAAAAAGAGTATTTTAGTAAAACTAAATACTATTTTATAAGTGATTTTATTTATAATTGTTTTTTTTATATTTTTTATGTAATTTTTGTATGGAATGATGAGGTAATGATGTTTTTAAATATAGCATTATTTTTAGTATTAAGCGAACCATTTCTTTGCTATAAACTATTTAAAAAACATAAACAAGTTATTCATGATATAAATTCCAATAGTGAAGATAAAATTCTTCCATATGGTTTTTTAAATCCATTATACAATTTAGATATAGAACTAGGCGAATCAGATATAGAATTAGATGAAAATCGTATAATAGCGAGAGAAAATTTAAATAATTTATCTAGATCATCTTCTGAAAATAGTGATACTTTAAACCCTATTTTAGACATTTTATGAAATATCATTTAATTCATCCATTTTTTTGTTTTTTTCATCATCAATGTCAGAACTGACGGCTTTGGTATTTTGACTATTTGATTTTATCTTTCTTTTATTACTTTTAACATTCGTATCCATATTATCTACCTCAGTTTTTAAAGTTTGTAATTCACTAAATAATCTATCCAATAGGGCTTTTTGTCTGTAAATAGCATTTTTTTTATCTGCTGGACAACCTTCTAAATTTTCAATTATAGAATCTGTTTTAGAAAGTAAATTATATAAAATCAATGTTATAAGAGAACAGTTTAATAATATAACAAACAACTTCATGTTATATTATAACAATATTTTTTACAAAATAAAAATGCCGATTTAACATGCTTCTGGATATTTTTCACATGGATCTTCTGCTCCACCAGAATCATCTCCTCCATCTGGATCAACAGCATTTTGTAAAGCTTTATTATTTTTTTTATTATCTGAAATATCTTTAGAGTTTTTTGAAACACTTTCTTTAGTTTTTCTTACAATATCTCTTAATTCATTTAATTTTTCACTAGCAACTTTACTATTTTCTTTGTTTTCGTACAAGGTTGTGTTTTCACATGTTTCAGGAGATGGCGAACTTCCTTTTACTGGCGCTCCTCTTTTTTGTAAAGAGTTTTCTTTAGAACCAGCAGCGCCTGTATATTCTACATCATCTTCATAATTACAAGCTCCTTCACGAACAGTTAGTAATAAATTAATAAAAATAGCAAAAAACAATATTAATGCTAAAAATAGTTTTGGTTTCATATTATATTATTCAGTTATTTTTTCTTTGAATAATATAAATGCGCGATGGATTAAAAAAAAGAATTCAAGGAAATAGTCCTAAAACTTTAAACATGGTTACAACAAATTATCTTAGTAGAAATTCTCATAATGATAGGATTGCTAATAATAATTGTTTTCCAAATAATTGTGGAAACCCGGTACGAGATGCTTCCGGAAATTATATAGGAACGAGACAATTAAATAGATTAAATTCTAGAAATTATTATGCTCCATTTAGACAACCTGTTAAAGGATGGAGAAAATCTGTTAATTGTGTTGACCCTGTAAGTGTAAGTAACCGTAAGTGTGTAATATATACAGAGGTATATAAAGATACATATACTAATTGTATTGATAATGCTTGCGAACCAAATAATTTTGGATCATTGCCTACAACTAAAACACCTTCTAATCAAAATGGTGGATGGGGACATGTTAGAACTAGTTCTGGTATTAGTGCTAGAGCATCTAGACCTTTAATAAGAAGTGGTATGCAACCAAATTCCGCAGGGCAACAAAATAGTGGAAAACCACATGAATTAGTAAATAACAAAAAAAGGTATTCATATTCTTATAGAGAATTAATGAACAATAGAAGAAAATCAACTTACTTAAAAAAATTAGCTACACAAAAACCTGTCAATCAAACATATATTTCAACAGCCCCGCAAATGCCTGGCTATGGAGGTAATTGTGACCAAACAAATAACTGTAATCCTAATCAAAATGTATATCGCCTAAATAACGATAAGTTTAGAGTTCATGGAGCAGTCGAATCTAGTACACGATTAGAAAGATTAAAACTCAATGCTATTAGAGGAAGTAGTAAATGTTCATCAGGAACTCAATCAGGACCATCGAATGCCAGAAGCGATTGTAATGGGGTTTATTTCGCTGGAAAACCACGTAATCCTATGGGTCCAGCAGGACAAACTTATACACAACGCAAATATAAGTTTTTATTTAATCAAAATACTAGTGAAACAAATTATCCTCAAACGTCAGCTTTAGCCAGAGTAAGAGGAGCTGTAACAAAAAGACTTCCTACAAATAATACTACGTGTTGTAATAATTAAAATACATTAAATTTAATATACCATTATTTTTATATAATAGTATATTAATATGGCGAAACAAGTTTGTGATTGTGGAATATATGATTTTCCTAATAGAAATAATAATACATTTTTTTTATTTCCTAGATTTAATAATAAGTTTGCTTCTGTAAATATTAATCCTAGAACAGATACATTATTGACAGCAAAAAAAACGAATAATGATGGGAGTTCTATGTTAAATACTAACAGAAGCGGGCCAAATCCTAATTGCAGTACACCATATAGAGTACCTTATAATCATTATAGGAAAACATATACATGTAAAGAAGACTGTTTATCAAACGAAAAAATTATTAAAGACACTCCTCCTACTATTGACCCTTTGTCAGACCCAACATGTTATTCTATATCATGTAGAAGAAAAAATTATGCAAGTAGAAGATTAGTAAATAGATTTGGAACTAGAAATATTAATACTGGATTAGATTACAAACATTTTTTACAACTAAAAGGTAAATTATATATACAAAATGCTTTTGGTTTATTACCAGAAAATAAAGTTCCTGGAAAACAAAATGAATTTAAAATAGAATCTGTAAATGGAATTAATGAAACAGATTTATCTATGTGTAAAGTGTCTTTTATTAATCCAACATCAATAACAAATAATCAATATCAAATAACTAAAATGCCTACTGCTACAAGAAAATTTTCAAATCCTAAACATGGTAAAAATGGCAGCGTTACAAGTCGTAATAGAATACAAAGACTAAAATATAATGCTACATTAGCAGGACAAAGAAGACACAAAGGATATAATAATTGTGTTAATGGTGAATTATGTTCATTATATGAGAGCTCGGGTTCCAATTCTAAATTTTTTAAAGATAATGATCACTATAATTGTAATGGTGAATGGATTAATCTTAAACCTTCTAGAATTAATGGGAAAAAACAAACATGTCCTTATGAGATTCTTCCAGAATCTACCACATCATCTTCTACATCATCTCCAATTAGAAGCGACACCCCTACAGAGGATGATTATTATGAATATGAACCTGAACCGACTTGTTTTTACTGTAATGACGCGCCTACACATATGATAGATAATGTTGATTTTCATAATCATATACAAAATTCAGATCATATTAACTCTATAGAATCTGTACATAATCAATATGTTACACTTCCAACAAATATAGAAGCGCATAATTTAAGCGACGATACTATTCGTGTAACAAAAACATCTTATATAAATTATGATTCTCTTTCTGAGGATCAAAAAAATAATATTCAAAAACTCCATGAAAACCATATTTTATCATATGTTCGCAGAGGTAAAGAAATAAAAGATTTATACATAGAACAAATTGATCATTCACATGACGAAGGTTCTTATATTTTAACTACAGACATTACAAATTTAAATTTAACAGAAGCTCCTCCGTCACCACCTTTACATATGTTAAATTATTTGGATTTTAATGCTCATATAGAAAATCAGGATCATATTAACTCTATAGAATCTATACATAATCAATTAACTAGACAAAAAACTACTATATCTGCACAAAATGTGACAGACAAAATTCTACGTATAACAAAAACGTCTTACATAGATTATGATTCTCTTTCCGAAGACCAAAAAAATAATATTCAAACGCTCCATGAAAATCATATTTTATCATTTAATCATGAAGGCACGCAATTAAAAGATTTAAACAAAAAACATGTTGTTCATTATCGCAAGGAAGGTTATTATGTTTTAATTACATTTATATTAAATACAAATATAACCGCCGAACCTCCTTTATATGTATTAGATTACTCAGATTTTTATGATTATATACAAAATCAGGATCACATTACCTCTATAGAATCTATACATAACCAAACAGTTTCACAAAAAACTACTATAATAGTGCACAATTTGAACGAGAAAACTATGCGTATAATAAAAAGGTCTTACATAGATTATGATCTACTTTCTGAAGATCAAAAAAATAATATTCAAGCGCTCCATGAAAACTATATATTATCTTACGTCCATGAAGGTACTCAATTAAAAGATTTAGAAATAAGACCTGACACACGTTCTTACAGTACGGGAGCTTATATTTTAATTACAGACATTATAAAAATGAATTTAATAGAAGTAAGACCATATTCTTTTGATGACATAGTTGAAAGAATTACTCCTGTAGTTTCTGGTTTCCAAGAGAATTTAGTTATATATCCAAAAGGCTTTGACTATATGAATAACACACTTTCCTCTGAAGATATTGAAATGCGTAATAATACACTATCAGCTTTACAGAGTCAAATTCAACCCGATGATAGATTAGGTATTTTTATAAAAGATGCTGGATCAGATAAATTTTATTTAAGAAATGTTTTATCGCCAACAATAGGTGGATATGGAGGTAGTTATAGTTGGTACATGTTTAAAATAAATGAAAAAATTCCCGGAGAGGGAACATCTACATTTAAATTACATTATTTTCAATCTTCTAGAAATAAGGTTTGGTCATTAGATACATTAGAAAAAGATGTGACAGCAAATAGTCTAGAAGGCGTGGCAGGAGTTGGTTCGGAAATTAAATATTCTTTAAATAAAGGCCTTTATGAAGTAACTATTATTCCTCCGGAACCATCTGTATATTCTTTATCACAACCTTTTGGTGATATAATTGAAAGAACAAATCCTGTATTTTCAGGTTTTCATGAAACGCTAGTTATATATCCTAATGGATTTGATTATATTAATAACACAATATATTCAGGATATTCGGAAATAAGAAGTCTTACATTATCTTCTTTACAGAGCCAAGTGCGGTCTGGAGATATGTTAGGGGTTTTTGTAAAAGATCCAGATTCAACCGAATTTTATTTAAGAAATGTTTTTACTCCCGTAGAAGGTGGTTACGGAGGTGATTATACATGGAATGTATTTGAAATAAATACAAATATTTCAGGAGAAGGTATATCTACATTTAAATTACAATATTTTGAAGCAGCTACAAATCGTGTATGGTCATTAGATACAGAAGAAAAACAAACATTCTCTAATAGTGTTCAGGGTGCTGGAGGACCTGGACTAGAAGCAGCGTATAGTATTTCTAATATTCTTTATTCATTATAAATTATTATTGATAATATAATTTTATTAAATATAAAAATAATTAAATTATATATAGTTATATGCAGAGTTTAACTTTTGAAGTAGGATTTAATTATTTTTCAGTACAAAAAATTAGTATAACTGTCGAAAATCTTTTGAAAGATGTTATTAAACCTCTAGTATTAGCCAGTGGTAGAAAAGATAGTGGATTAATTTTATATGATTTTACAAGAGGAGATTTAGAAACAGCAGTATGGCAGTTACAGCAAACAAATCCATTTACAGGAGAAGTAATACCTGCTAGATGGAGTAATAATATTGAGTTAAATTACAGCGGAGCATATGTTTTACTTAATCGCACAACACAAACGATTGAAATAGAAATAGAAACAGATGATATTCCATTAAATTCAATTTTAACTATACCGCAAAGCGATGTTTCTGTTTTTAGATATTTAGGTTATTGGGGTATAAATTACAAAAATATAAAACACACTTTATCTTTAATATCAAAACCTGATACAATTGATGAAGGAAGAACAGACAGTGGATTAATTTTATATCATTTTTCTGGTGATTCATTATCGACTATTTTATGGCAGTTAAAATCAACAGATTCTGATACAGGCGAAGAAATACCTGCTAGATGGAGCGATAGTATTATTTTAAGTAAATCATGTGGATATATTTTAAGAATACCGAAATCGTTACTTAAAAATGATTTAGTGATAATATATGAAAATCCTGATGAAAAAATAGATATTCATAAAATTTCTAAATATGATGACGATGGAAATGAAACTATGAATAGTATTTATAGATTAAGAAACTTACAACCTAGTAGAGCAATTTTACAAGATGAAATACAAGAAATGATAGATTATATTCATTTTCAACCACTAGATGATTCATTTAACTTAGAAACTGATTTATCTCAATATCAAGTAAATAGATTAAAAGAATTAGTAGATGTAGGAAAATATATCATTTTGTATAAAGAATCGTCATTTTCTATATATTCAAGAATTTTTGACTCTTTTTCGCCTATAAATCCATTAGGTGATTATGAAATACAGAGTGGGCAGACTGTTTTAGAATGGATTCGTTCATGGGATACTGATGGAAATTTTAGAGAAATCGACGGGCAACAATTTTATGTGTTATATGCTAATAAAGATATTTATGTTATACCTGATTATAATGATAGTGGTGAAGCTTATCGAAATAGTAGATATAGATTAAGAAATTTTCAACCTAATGATAGTGAATTTCAGGATGAAATAAATGAAATGAAAAATACTATTCATTTTAAAGAAATAGATGACAATTTCGATTTCGAAACAAATTTATCTGAATTGCAAAAAAACTTTATAAAACAACTTTTAATTGAAAATACGGAACCTGAGGGAACTGCTGGTTCAGGGCCATATTTAATTATTTACAAAAAAAACGATTTTATAAAATATAAAATTTTATTTGATGACGATTCAGGCACATGGCAGTGGAATCTTATGGAAGACACAACTAGTACCAATAAATTTGAGGACGTTTATGGCAATTCTAGAGAAGTAGTATATGGGCAACATTATATATTATACGATATGCCTGATTTTTATTCTATCCCAACATATGATAATGATAATAATGTTACAGGTAATAGCATATATAAATTAAGAAATTTTCAGCCTAATAATGCTACTTTACAAGATGAATTAAATGAAATGAAAAGTAAAACTTATTTTAATAAGTTAGACGATGATTTTGATTTTCACATTAATTTGTCTGAATTACAAAAAAATTATTTAAAACAACTTTTAATTGAAAATACAGATGCAGATTACAACAACGCTACTACTGGTTTAGGTAAAACATTAATTATTTATAAAAAAAATACCTTTATATTATGTCGATTAGACAATAATAACTGGAATACGTATAACATTAATAACACTTTTGAGTCATGGGTCACATACGATAAAACAGAGGAAAGTCACGGACAATATTATGTATTATACAAAACACCTGATATTTTTGTTATTTCTAACTATGACGATTCGGGTAATATAACAGAAAATAGTAAATATAGATTAAGAAATTTTCAAGCTAGTGACGCTACATTAGGAGATGAAATAAATGAAATGAAAAGTAACATTCATTTTAAAGAGTTAAATGGTGATTTTGATTTCAATACAAGTTTGACAGATGCGCAGAAAAATTATTTAAAACAAATATTAATAGAAAATCCTGAACCCAATATTTCTGCTTCATGGTTAATTATTTATATGAAAAACAAATACGCGCCCTATAAAATAGACGAGGATGGCAGTTGGACAACAACAGGTATTAGACCCTATTCATTTTCTCCGTTGCCAGATAGTACAGAGATTGATTTTGGACAACATTATGTGTTATACGAAATTCCTGATATTTATAATGTTCCGAATTATGACAATTCTGGTAATATTACAGGTAATAGTAGATATAAGATA
>Ga0206131_10005616_pt1 | contig 13138 bp, 9 predicted proteins | sample Helgoland_Spring_FD_148636 | JGI IMG/M metagenome (GOLD analysis project Ga0206131, IMG submission 148636) | Pelagic subsurface seawater microbial communities from Kabeltonne, Helgoland, North Sea - Helgoland_Spring_Bloom_20160517_1 | ecosystem: Environmental > Aquatic > Marine > Epipelagic ...
CAGAAACCGGTCCTTTGAAAAGTGCCCAAAGTGCCAGTTGATTCAATACTTTTTTACGATTACTTGCTGGTGTTTTCTGAGTAAACTCTTGTTCATACAAACCAATGAATCCCTGAGGCAATGCTGCCGCATTTTCAGAATTAAGCGAGCCTTTATTTAAGCTATCGTAAACGTAGCGAAGGTATGTGGGTTCGAGGTTAGGCACTTATCCTCCTCCAGTCTTTAATGTCTAGTACTTCGCTTAGCATATCCAGCTTTTCTTCATTGCGCTCCTTTTCAAAAAAGCAAGCCATTTTGGCTTGGTAAAAAAGGATATTGGGGAGGTATTGGGTGTGTTCTAGAAAGTTGTATAAATAAGGGTAAACAGAATTAGAATGCTCCATTTGGTTATTAATTTTCTCTGAAATTCCTTTTACAACGGCACTTTGATTTTCTTCTAAAACTATGAATGATAATATATTTTTAGCTTCTTCAAATGAGAGTGTTATACCATAATCTGCAAAAGCATCTAAACGCTCTGAGCTTACTTTTATTTCAGATTTAAGTCTAAGGGATTCCTTCATTTTTCCTTGTTCCAACAATATCTTAGATATTTCTCTGTATGCTCCAGACTTAAATTCAGCATCTGCTATATTAGAAGCGATTTTAAATGATTCTTTTAAAGCAGATTTTGCACCATCTTTATCTCCCTGATCCAACAACATCTTGGATAATTCAGCATAAATCTTAAACTTTTTCTTATTATCAGATATTTTTGAAGCAACTTTAAAGGATTCCTCTTTATCTCTCTGCTCCATTAACACCTTGGAAATGTATTCATAAACTTCAGACTTTTTTCTTTTCATTTCTGAAATCATTCGAAAAGATCCCTCTTTATCTCCCTGATCTATCAGCACCTTAGAAAGGCATACATAACCTTCAAACTTATCATATTCATCCGTTATTTTTGAGATCATCCGTAGAGATTCTTCTTCATCTCCCTGTTCCATTAACAACTTGGATAAGTGTTGATAAGCCCAATTCTTTGTATATTCATATTCATCCGATATTTTTGGGATCATTCGTAAAGATTCTTTTAAAGCAGATTTTGAACTTTCGTTATCTCCATGATCCAATAATATCTTGGAAAATTCAGCATAAACTTTAGACTTATAAAAGCTATTATCCGGAATTTCCGAGATAATTCGAAGCGATTCTTTCTTACCTCCCTGTTCCATTACTACCTTTAACAGAACGGCGTAATCTTTGGTAAAATCCCAATCTGATACTTCTTTCATTGCATTAAGAGATTCTTTCACAGCAGATTTAGCACCTTCTTTATCTCCATATTCAATCAACACCTTGGAAAGGTTAGCATAAAGTTTAGACTTCGAGGCCTCATCATAACCATCAAGATGTAACTCTGATATAGATACAAAAGATTCTCTTGAAGCAAATTTTGCTCCTACAGTATCTCCTTGTTTTATCAATGTCTTGTAAAGGTCCAAATAATTCAAACACTTCGTATAACCATTCGGAATTTCTGAAGCTAATTGAATGGACTTTTCTTTATCTCCATGTTCCAATAATTTCTTAGATATTTCTCTGTAAGCTACGGACTTATCCTTATCATACTTTATTTCTGAGGCTAATATTTGAAATTCAGAAAAATTAAAATTATTCATTTCTGATAAAGTATATGACCCTCTTCTCCAAATTATCAAAGAATCCAATTCCATTTTCATGAGCTCCTCATGGTATTTGTAAACAGCTAATTCAGGATAAAACTCACACCAATCTAATACTGAATGATCCACCGGATTTTGGTCTATGGCTTCTAGTACGGCTTTACACGCTTCTTTTCTAAAGTCTGCTTCTTTACTTGTACCAATCGTCAGCTCATGAATAAATAGTAAATACAATTTAAACTGCCGCTCCCCTTCCCAGCTTTCAGCTCTTTTAAGCGCGGTAAGATAATCGCCTTCGTTTAATAAGTTTAGTATGTCTTCAGCGCTGTTTTGCTCTTGAGTCATCAGCTTTACGCTGTTTACCGTAGAGCGAATGGTATTCATTTCGTGGTTTCTTCTTGCTCCTTCTTTGATGCCTTGTTGCACTGCATTTTGACTCCATGCATAGCCCTTGGATAGTTGTATTTGTCTTCTCCACAAGCTTTCTTGGTTTACATAGCCTTGTAGGCGCTCATAATGATTGCCTAATTGTGATTCTAAGGCCATGTGCTGATGCAAGAACTCTAGAGCATAGTATTCATCTTCCTCTCCTTCAGCTTGTTTTATAGCATGTTCTAAAAAGGAAATTAATTTTTCATTGAGAACTTGAACTTCCTCTGCCTTTAGCTTTTGAAGCAGATACACCCTTAATCGCTCATGATAAAATTGATACTTACCACTTTCCGGACTATTGAACCAACTGGAATAGGTATCAACTAAATCTTTCATCTGCTCTTCTTTCAGTTCCAAAACATCAGCAGCCATATTAGCAGAAACCGGCCCTTTGAAAAGTGCCCAAAGTGCTAGTTGATTTAGTACTCTTTTTCGCTCTCCAGCTGGTGTTTTTTGAGTAAACTCTTGCTCATACAAACCAATGAAACCTTGAGGCAATGCGGCTGAGTTTTCCGCATTCAGCGAGCCTTTAATTATGCCATCGTAAACGTAGCGCAGGTATGTGGGTTCGAGGTTAGGCACTCATGATTGTTGTTTATTCAATAATAAAAAACAAATTATTTTTTCAATTTTAATTTTAATTTTTACTTTTAATAATTCAATATAATAAATATAAAATCATGTCAGAAAGAGATATAGAAAAAACTTATTCCAATAAAGAATTCGTAGAAAAATTAAGAAGGTTAGCCGATAGTATAGAAAGTGGTGAAAACTTTAGAATAATGGTTGAAAACGAACCTATTTATGTTCCAGACAGAGCTACTTTTAATATAGAACACGAAAGAGGTGATGGTGAAAATGAAATAGAATTCCAGATTAAATGGAAAGATGAATAACAATAAATTTTAAAGATATGAAAGATTATATATGTAGTTTTTTAATTAATGGAGCTAGAAGAGAAGATTAATTCAGGGCGTTTTCACCAAATGAAGCAATCAAACTATGTCAACAAAGATATCCTGAAGCATCTTCAATAAGTCCTAGACTAAAATAACAAAATATAAATAGCAAGAAGATAATTTTAACTTGAATTAAATAATGTTTCAATATAAAATCATTTTATTTTTCATCTCTTTTCTCAGAGACAGCAAGAAGTAACCAACCCAACAGCATTACTGCAAATGGGGCCATAATAATTTGTGTTAAAATAACATCTGTTGAATGATCAAACCAACCAAAAATACCCTTTAATTTTGGAGTATTGATTAAATAACCTGTGTACAAAAAAGAACCTGAAATAATCCGCTTTAAATTTCTATTAATTCCGGAATATAAGACTAAAGCCATTCCTATAAAAAGTAGGATGTTAATTAAGATAATCATAAAAATATAAACCCTTCAAGTTTATTATTTAAGTTGTAAGAACATGCCTTATGGTTCCATAAGATCTACTAACAAGTAAGTCATTGGAACCCTCAATTCCAATACCGTCAATTAAAGCATCATATAGAAATATATAGCTTTGGGAATATTCTACTAGTATTCCAGTTATCTTCAATGATTCATCCTCTATTATTTCAACTTCAACTTTTTTACCTATATATCTTTCCCATATTGGTTCAAATGAATTTGAAGTAAGATTTCCTAAAGAATCGTCTTTAAGCCTATCCACATGTTTAGCTTGAGATGATAGAGCTTTCATAGGCCCCATTGTTTTAGCAGATGCCATTAATAGGTTAACAATTTCATTAACAGCATCCTTTGCAGTAGCAAAGAAGTTGCCTAACTTTCGTTTTATCTTTCCTAAAAAACCAGGATTTAGAACCCTCTTAATTACTTTGTCTCTTTTAGTCTTTTGCTTAGGGTCAAAATAGCTATGCAGTCGAAGAATAAGTTGCATGTTTTTAAATTCACTTTTGTACAAAATAAATTTCTTACCAGCATCTGTTTCATTTGATTCAAAATCTATGACAATAGAATTAGATTCAATTTCAGCTTTTCCCCAAATAGTCTTTATTTTTGAATTGAAAACCTGAATAAAATAACCATCTATTTTTTTCAAACAACGATCTTTTTTTCGCCCCTTTATAAAAGCACTTAAAAAAGTGACAAGAACAATTGCAATTATGGTAACAGTTAAAGAATCCATTTAGTTAATTATTAAAACCAAAGACTTAAATTATAATTTTTTTCCATATTTTCTTGAATATCTAATGGTAAATTACTGTAAAAATCAAGGTGAGTTATTTTTTCAACTGAATCAACATTAAATACATATTCCGTTAAATTTTTATCACACTTTTGATTTGGCAAAATAAAACCAACACTACTTTTTATTTTAGGACAATAAACTACTTTATAATAATACTTTGGCACAGATACATTGTTAGGTCCTATAGTTTTGGAAATATCGCTTAATACTCCTCCACAATAAATAATAGCAGTATCGTATTTTACAGCCCAATTTCTCACTTTCTCTTCCAAAGCTTTCCATTTTCCTCTGTTAAAAGAAGGAAATTGAGGAGACATATTACTCATAAAAAAAGACTCTGACATGGCACTTTCTGAAAAACACATATCACCAGCAGGACATAAGTGTCCTCTGTCATAGCCACTTTTTACATAGTCTTTCAAAGTCGCAGATTGTGTTTTTACAAGAGGATCTTCTCTAAAATTATTTTTCCTTTTATATTTTTTTTCTAGAATATGTTGTTTAGTACTAACATATTTTACCCAATATGGTTGTTCATGTTCTTCTGAATATAAAAACTCGTAGTACTTATGAGAAACAATATTAGGATTCTTTTGGTAAACATAATCAGATGAATCAATTATAGAATTATCAACCCCTAATGAAACAGTATCTACTAAATCTTTATTTTCTTGGGAAGTAGAATCATCCAGAATATCTAAATTATTTACTACAAAACTGTCTTTTATTATAAATGGTACATTGTTATCTACTTTAGAGTTATTACAAGAAAAACAGAGAATTGTACAGAAAAAGAAAAAATTTATTTTAAAAGACATTTTTAATTAGTTAAAATTGATTTTGCAATATTTAAAAGTTTAAGCTCATTATCATCAATTTCTCCATCTGCATTAGCTATATCTTCACAAAAATGGTAAATCGCTTTTAGTCTGTTTTTATCATGATTTTTAGAAATTACATGACATTTTTTTTCAAAATAGCCTTCTATATCTTTCATTTCAAGTTGATCAATTTCTTGTTTAGAATCATTTATTAATTCATCGTTAATACTAACTTTTAAACCTACTGCAAAAGTTATAGCATTAACACTTTCTTTTATATCATGAACTTCAGATTTATCAACTTGTCCATCAGATTTTGATATACAATAGAGTATATTAAAAATATCTACACTTAATTCGAAACTATCCTTACTTAAGTTATCATTTTTAGAAACTACTTTTTGTTGAGGAATTAAGTCCTCTAATTTTACATTTTTATTAATAATGCTCATATTTAAATCAGACTGCTTCATATTACTATCTATAAATAGTAAATGTTCATACATCTCATTTTTAAGATTATTAAACTCATCATAGTTGTTTTTCTCTTTACAGCAATATAATATACCTTCAAGAGGGCCAATAAAATACTTTTTTTCAGACCCTTCTTTTATTAATAAATTAAAATGTTTTTTATAAATCTCCATTGATTTGTCAATATTTTTCAATTGAAGATTGCTAGCACCAGAGTAGCTCCAAATAATATAAAGACCAATTGTATCACCTATTCTTTTATTCAAACTTTCTCCCATTTCACCCAGCTTAATTACGCCTTGGTAATCTTCTTTAATGTAAAAGAGCTCAATGGATCTAGAGATGCAATAAGATAAACTTTTTGCTTTTTCAAAGCTTATATTTGTATTGGAAAGTAGATTGTTAATTATCTTATGAATATAGTTAAAATCAATTTTTTCTAAATTAGAATTTTCCAATTCAAAAACCATATTAGCCTCAATATGAAGACTATCAATTACATTCTCAAACATTAAATCAATAGTTTCTTTAGATTTAAAAATAATAGATAAAGCTCTAGAAATTTCACCTGCTAAAGTATATTCCTTATTAACTATTGCAGATTTTTTAAGAGCCGACAATGTAACAGAATCATTTTTATCATTAATAATAGTTTGATAAAAATCTGCTCTTAATTGATCTTCTTTTTCAATAAAGTTTAAAATGTCTTTAAGTTTATTTATTCTGTTTAAGAGCGATGTTTCTAAAAATGTAGGATGTTCCTTTAATTTAATCTCATCATAATTAAACTTTGTTCTATAATAATCTAAAAGAAAAATTAAAACTGATTTTGACCTGATTTTTTTATTTGTTTTTTTAATTAACACATCGAAAATTTCGTCAATTAATGATACTTGCTGACCCAATTTATTTTCTAATTCTATTGCAAGCTTGTTTAAATTAATATCCACTTTCTGAAATGACTCTAAAATATTATATAGAGTGTCTATTTGATTGTCACTTAATAATCTAAATGAATAGGCTGCTTTTGATAGATATAAACTACTTTGAGATAGTTTATTAAGGTTTACTAGTTTTTCAGCAGTAATGATATTAAACTTTAATGCGTGAACTTCTATTTCTTCAATTTTTAAAAATAGATTACATCTGTTACTAACAGATTTTAGAATATCAATATCTAGGTTTTGAATGTAATTATCCCCTTTAGAAATAATAGAATCAATAATCCTTTTTTGAAATTCAATAATTTTTTGTTTGAACTCTGCTTTGTTTTCTTTGTCATGGTTGGACCTTAACCATTTATGGAAGTTTTTATTGGAAAAAGAGTAAATATTATCTAATGCAGATTCATCGTTTACCAAGCCTAGTTTTTCAAAATCTTCTAAAACATTTAAAATATCCATTAAATCCTTTCTCCAAATATGAGCAATTATAGATGCGTCAAACTTAAAACCTGTGTGAGCAGCAGACTCAATGATTTTTTTATTATCATCATTTAAAGCCTCAAATTTAGTTTTCATTAATATCTGTTCACTTTCCTCAAAAGTGAAATTTTCATCAGGAAATTTGATTAAACGAATAAGATTTCCTTCTACTCCAATTAAATCTGAATTTTTTAATGCTTGAAAATAATTAAATAAGTCTCCCGGAATGAGTCTTTTTAAATCATTGGAAACAACGTCTCTTAAATGAGATTTCAGAGTAGGTGAGAAAATTACATTATTGTTATTTTCCTCATCATCATCATTTCTAAAATAAATAAAACCATTTTCATCAAATAAAGTATTTAAAAAGTCATTGGGCTTTGAACAATCTAACTCAAAATGAGGAATTTTGTCTTTTAATTTTTCGTTTAAGTCATTATAAGAATTAATAAAAACAGTATTGTCCGCATTAAGACTTTCTTCCAAATCACTAATTATCAAAATTATTTTTATGCTCTTAGTAACTGATTTTCTGTTCTTAATTTTCTCTATAAAACTTACTAATAGCTCATTGGTTGCAGAATCTAACCACTGGTAATCATCTAATATAAGAATTGCTTTTTTATTACTTGAATCATTTTCAAGCTTATCCATTAAAACTTCAATAAGTTCTCCAGAAATTTCGTTGACACTAAGACCCTGGTTATCATCAATAGAAATTATTTCACCTAAATCTATTGGAGCTGCTGCTGAAGCCATTGTAGCAACTTTTTTTAGTGAATTGAAAGTAACAGACCTGTCGCTAAAAAATCCTTTTTCAAAAATATAATTTGGATTATCGTGTAAACAAAATGCTTGATGAAAAGGTTCATAAAGCTGAATCGCACCTTCTTTAAACTCATCAAAATCTCCAAAAAAGAATTCATTTTTAGATTTATTTTTAGATTTAAACTCTTTAATAAATCTAGTTTTACCTACATTTCTTTTCCCTTTTAAGACAGAAACAAATTCAAAATCAGAATTAATAAATTCTTCTAATTCATTTTCTATTTTGGAAATATTTAATCCTGACTTAATATATTGAAACGGATTGGTGAAAGTATTAAGCTGTTCATTAACAATCACTGAATCAGGAATATTAGATTGACTGAAATAACCTAGAATAATAATTGGAATCCATGAAATAAGAGCAATGTATAGATTGTCAGAATGTTGTTCAAAATAGGTAATGGATAAATAATAGTTTACTAATATTAGTATAGAAGTAAATACTAACAATTTAGAATATTCCCCTTTATTAAAAATCTTATGCCAAAATAATCCTAAAACTCTAGATGGATAAATAATTAAAACTAAAAATGGTATTGCAAATAAGTCAGTATTAAAATCAAATATAATTTTTGAATGACTCATAAAGAAAATATCACTTAAGACAGGAGCACATAATGCAGCAAATATAAATTTCCTCATAAATCTAACATCAGTAGTTACCACCTTAGAAAACTTTGTAGTAAATAAAAATGATAAAACAAAGGAAATTGATAATGGTGCTAAGATTTTCACTAAAAGCCAAGCTTTAGATTGAAAAGCCCCTTTAAATGCATTGATTCCAGGATCAATTAAACCAAGTAAATTATTTGATATGGCGATGGAAACTCCAACAAATAAAACAATTATAAGGTCAGCTGAAATGTTTTCAGAATTGAATCTTGATTTTATTTTATTAATAGAATCCTCAAATGAAATTATAATTAAAAAAAGAAAAATTATAAATGAAATTATTAATAGTACTATAGATTTATTAAATGAATCTGATTTATTAATTTTAAAACTTTCAAAATACTTTGTAAATTGAGGAGAAAGTTGATTCTTTTTTATAATGTTTAAATAGCATCCCTTATAAAATAAATTTTCTATAACTGAACCCTGGTCTAGTACCGAAAAATTATATAGTTTGTCAATATTATAATTATCTAATATTTGTTGGAAATCGGACTCTAATAAGGAATTATTAATATATCTATCGTATCCTTCAGCACCAAGTAAATTAAATATTTCGTGAGGTCTAATAGCATAATGACTGGTTTCAGTTCCAAGAAAATCTAGGGCTACTTGTAAAAAAGTTGAATCAAAAGGAGTTATATTGATTATAACTACATGAGAATTATCTAATAACAAACCCTTGTAAAAAGGATCTCCTTGCTTTAAATGTTTATTAATTACATCTTCTATTAAAAGTTCTTCTGGCTCATCTATTAAATTAAAATCTTGTCTATAACCAGCAATTAAAGAATAATGAGGATATATATAATTAAGATTATCAACAGAAATAGATTCTGAAATTTTTAATTCATTATACAATGCATTTACTTGGCTTTCAAACTTTATTTTATTGATATTTTCGTCAGGAATTTGAGGCAATTGTAAGCGAGCACTATCCAAGAAAGAAAAAGCCATATTAAGCTCATAATATCCGTTTAAGTAGGTAGAACTGTAAAAAGTAGCAACTTTAGCTTTTTGAAAATATTCATGAAATTTTTTTTCATTTGAAAATCCTACAAAGGATATTAATAAAAATAAAAAAGCAATTTTTTTCATTAAAATAGATTTTAAAATTTATAAAATAACAACTTTTAATTGATCATTAATCAATTCTCGCTCACCCATATCAGAGTTGAAAATTGTTTGAATAAAAATATTGATAGTGTCACCTATCATTTCATCATCTAAAAGAACATTACATGTTGGACGATAATTATATTTTGAGTGAACACCGACGATGGTTGGAGCATAGGGACATTCCCAACAAAAATATTTGGGTATTTGATAACCTACAATATTTAAAGGTGGATGTAAGTTAATTAAATCAACCATTGTATAAGTATAAGTTCCTATTGGTATTGGAGTATTCATTGTTTGGTCATTAAACCATCCTAGATAGCTGTACATTGGAATTTGAAACCTCAGCGTATCAAATAACACCCAATAATCAGAATCAAAATTCGCATCAATTAAAGGCACTTTATTAATGACATAATGATCATTAAGTTCTGAAAGTTTACCACAAATTTGAAAATAATTTAACCCTGCATAGTCCACTACCCAATATCCATTTGAATTTTTTGTCAAAGTATCTCCTAGGTAAACTACCTTATAATCTGTAGAACAATTTTCAAGTAAACAAGGCTGAGGATAATTACTGTTTTCTTTACTACATGACAAAAGTAATATAGATAGGTAAAAAAAATATTTCAATGATTATATAATTAGAATAAACTAATACTATTTAATATACTTTTTCTTTAAACCTTCAACAATTATATCAATGGCCTTTTCTTTGGCTTTATTAGTAACTAAGGTAGGTAAATCTAGTTTATTTACTTCAGGCTCAAGAAACTCCTCATAGGCTTCCTCAGCTAGATCTTTTAAATATTCAGATGCATTATCAGATTTAATTGATTTTTCATCAACATTTACCTTCATAATCACGTCTTTAGCACAATTTGCAATATAAGTAGTCTTTAAGACTGAACCTAAAACCGGAACCCATCCTAAAGTATCAACTAATGTTTTCATAATATATTTTTAGTTTTAATAAATTTAATAAAAAAATTAGAATTAATTTTTGAGAAAAAAAATTAAAAAGGAAAGAAAGTAATTAACTAGCATTGAATTTATTTCTAGGTAATTACATTTTTCCCATGTTTGTATTAAATAGTTTTTTCTTTTTACTAAATCCTTCAAGTCTTTTGCTGTAAGTAGGTCTTCCTAGTCTTGAGCATTGCACCTGTTTCTTTCTCCATTTTTTTAATTTAGCTTCAGAGAAATAACTGTCAAAAATCCCACCAGTTATAGATTCAATTATTAGCATAATTTCAAATGTTCCTCCAGAGCTAATGTTGTTAAGTTGTGAAATAGTAAAATCGTAGGAAAGTCCTAAAGTTAAAGAAGAGGTTGGATTTATTTTCTGGAAACCTAAATTACAAATAATTGATTCTCTTTTAATATATTCATTGATGGATATTCCTTGAGATCTATATCCAACACCCATATCAAATGGACCATTATCAATATTAATTAAATTGATTTGAAAAGTTGAAAGTGGTCCTGAAATTTGGTAAAAATACGATTGAGAAAAATAAGTGCTTTTGGGATTATTTAATACACTATTATTGGAATATAAAAATTCATTAAAACCATAAATTGTAAATTTCATCGGAAAAGGAAAGTTTGAAAAATTTACGTAATTTATAGAGCTAGAAATTAAACCTTTTTCTTGTTTTAGAAGATTATTTACAGAAATTCCCAATTTAAAAGAATTGAAACTAAGATCTCTATTCACAGGATTAGATTTATGATAATTTATGCCTAACCCACAGGAAATATCTGGATTCAGTTCTGTAAAAGAGTTGGAAGGATTAGATAAAGAATAGTTTATGCTATTTACATTTCCTAAAATTGGATCTAAGTTTCCAAAAAAGGTAATATTTGAATAATCAATTGATCTAGTTAATAATCTTCCTGAGACACCAAAACGAATATTTGTAGACTTTCTAATTGGTAGGGATAAGGAGAATCCAGAACTAAAATCTTGATTTTTAAATGATAATTCTCCTTCAATATTTTGAGAATATGAAATAGCATATCCAAATTGACCAACACTAGTCTCAAAAGAAAACCCATTGGTGGTTAATTTTGAAGGAATTCTCATCCATTGGTCTCTTCTTATAAATTTTAAGCTCCAATTATTACTAACAGCAATTAATGAAGGATTAATAAAATTCATTGTTGGACTAAAATTAGAAAATATAGGTTCTTGAGAAACTACATTTAACAATGGCAACATCACTACTGTAAAAATTATATTTATTCGTTTGAACATTATCTAATTAAAGTTACGGTTCCTGTTTTATTAAGCTTAATTCCATTTTTGAAAGTACCAACTACCTTCCAGATATAAACATCTTGCTTTAATATATTACCATCGTTATCTAAATCTCCATACCATGAATTCGTAGGTTTCCCCTCGAAATCAAGTTCTGTATCTTCCCATATCAAGTTTCCAAAGGTATCAAATATCATAAATCTATAATCTCTTAAACCTACTGCAACAGGTCTAAACTGATTTACATCAGAATCTATTTCATCAGGAATAATTGAATTCGGAACAAAAACTCCGCTCTCATAAATTCCTTTATGGTAAAGCATCATAGTATCTAATGAACAAGCATTAATAGCACTTAGAATAATTGGATAATTCCCTTCACTACTATATTGATATTCATATTGAAGATTAAAATCTGAAAAAAGATCACCATTATAAAACTCCCATATATAAGATGTAGAATTTAGCGATAAATTATTTAAATGTAATGTACCTGTCAATATATAGAATGGATCAAGTGAATCAGTAAAATAAAAATCTGCTACTGGAGAATTAATAACTACTACTGAGGACGCAACCTGAATTGTATCACTACATCCGTTGTTGCTAAATGCTTGTAGGTTTACATCTACTGTTGTAGTATCTAAAAATTCGTAAATGAAATTTAAAGAAGAGCTATTATAACCATTGCTTAAATCCCAGTTAATAAAATCTGCATATTGGCTTTGGGAAATAAAAATTACTGAATCGCCCACACAAATAGTATCATCTGAAAGAGTAAAATCTGCAATTGGAACCTGTAACGCTTCAAAAGAATCTTCAATAGTATCTTTGCAACCAAATAAATTTTCTACAATTAATCCAATATTATAACTTCCAGGATTTACATAGCTAACAGTTGGATTCTGAACATTACTTGATTGAGAATTTCCAAAATCCCAATCGTAAATACTTCCCCCAGTGGAAGAATTATTAAAAGTCAGTTCCGATGGTTGATAGCAAGGATCTGTATTTGTAAAGGTGAAATCTGCTGAAGGTTTTGGAAAGACTTCTAACGATTTAAAAATAGAATCTACACATCCAAGAGAATTGGAAACGCGAAGAGATATATTGTAAATGCCATCGTTATAAAAATTTTCGTTGGCATTAAAAGAATTTGAAGTATTTCCGTTACTAAAGTCCCAATTATAAAAATCTGCAGCAATAGATTGGTTTATAAAATC
>Ga0206131_10005630_pt1 | contig 13116 bp, 9 predicted proteins | sample Helgoland_Spring_FD_148636 | JGI IMG/M metagenome (GOLD analysis project Ga0206131, IMG submission 148636) | Pelagic subsurface seawater microbial communities from Kabeltonne, Helgoland, North Sea - Helgoland_Spring_Bloom_20160517_1 | ecosystem: Environmental > Aquatic > Marine > Epipelagic ...
TCGCTGTTCGATATGATGGGCGGCGATGACAGCGCGGACGATCGGCAAAACAGCGGCCCGTCGCGTAAGACCGTGCCGCCGATGCCGATGACCGAAAAGCTACGTTACGAGAAAGAGCTGCTCGGCTTCTACATTTCGGGGCACCCGATGGATGCCTACGCCGGCCTCGACACCGTGATCGATACCTTTAGCAAGCCGGAAGACTTAGCGAATTTTGACGACCGCACGACGTTCCGTCTCGGCGGCATCGTCAGTAATTTACAGATTAAATATACCCGTAAAGACAGTCGCCAGATGGCCGTCTTTAATCTCGCAACCGCCACGCACAGTTACGAGATGATCATGTTCCCTGAACCGTATGAGAAAAACGGTTCGCGACTTGAAGACGGCAAGCTGACTTTAATTCACGGCCAGATTAGCCGACGCAACGGCGAGATGAGCCTCACCGCCCACGAGGTATTCGATCTCGAGCAATCGATTCCACGCATCATTCAGCGCATCAACTTCATCCTGCATCCACACGAGAAAAACGCCACGGACTTCATCGACAAATTCCGCGATATGATTGATGTTGAATACGGCTCCACCCGCGTGAATCTAAGCTTTCTGGTTGAGGATCAAATCGTCGAGACCGAAACCGCACAATCGCTCACCTTCACGATCACTGGTACAAATTATAAACAACTAAGGCGCCACCCCGCTCTCGCTGGTGTGCGTATTCAATCGATCGCGGTGCAACCAGTCGATGACCGGCGCCCCTGGGAACGTGGCAAAAAGAAGTTCTAGGTTTACTTAACTTTGCTGCATTTTATACAGCGATATACCAGGCTTAAGCACCCTCAAATCAAAGTACTCAGGCGTGTCGATGCGATCCCTCAGCGCAGGTCGACCGCGTGATAGCCTTGTCATTCAGCACGCACCGCCCAAGTTCTTCATACATGTCTAATCGTCAGCAGATCTTCGCCAGTCTTAAGGAAAAGCGCACGCAATCCGAATTCTGGGTAAATGGCTTATTGTATGCCTGCCTGGGGATCGCATTTCTGCCAATCACACTCTGGGTCGCCGCGAGTGCGAATCAACAAAGCCGAATTTTGAACGCCCTACTCGTGCTGGTCATGGCGATCTTTTTGCTCGTCCTCTATAATCGGATCAAAGTCCAAGCACCACTCACTCTCAACAAGAGCGCCCGTATCACACTCTTGGCATCCTATGCCTTATTATCACTCTGTATTATTTCGCGCCAAACAATCCCGCCCTCGTCAGAAGTTCTCTACTTGATTAGCTCACTAATCGCAATCCCAGCCTATTGCTTCGGCATCGCATCCGTGCTGCTCTTCATCTTCGGCCAAGGCCTGCGCCGCATCATCTATACAGCGACTGGCACGTTCTGCGCGTTCATATTACTAAGCATATTGATGGCGCCGCTCGACTGGCCGCTACGCACCCTCGCGGGTAAATGGAGTGGAATGGCACTAAGTGCAGTCGGCAAGACAGTCGAACTCGGGGTGCAAGGCACCGACGCCACGACACCGTCCCAGCTCATACTAATGGTCAATGAGCATGCGTTTCATGTCGCGTCCGAATGCAATGGATTCGGCGTCATATTAACCAGCTTGCTGCTCGCGGTGCTACTGGCGATCTACCGTAGACTCGGCCCGATCGACACTACCCTTAATCTACTCTCAGGAATCACTCTTGGCTTTCTATTTAACACGCTGCGCATTCTAATTATCGTGCTGTTAGCGCCATCAATGATGGATCACTACCACCTCATGCACGAAATCGTCGGCACCATTACTTACTGGAGCTGCTTGATGCTTACTTGGATTCTACTCAATGGCCCAGTGAGAAATGAACCCAGAGACAAATCGCTCGATCCAGCGGATGCTGACAGCTAGAGCACTGCCGGTTGATCGAGACCACCGCCTTCGCGTCGCGCCGACACGCGAATGAAAGTAACCAGCACACACGTGTTTGCCATTTTCGCGTTTCAGCCTATCTTTCTTATTATGATGAAGCTACCTCGACTCTCTATCGTCCTGCTGATTCCAGCATTGCTATGGAGCGAAAACTTGAAGATCGAGGTGGGCCAGAGTCTCGAACAAACCATCGAAACGCTCGGCAACCCGATCGGAATTATCGAACTCAGAGATAAAACCCTACTACTCTACCCGCAAGGTGAAGTCACCCTCCGTGACGAGAAGGTATCGGACATCGACTTGATGAGTGATGCGCAATTTTCCGCAGATCAAGAACGCTTACGTCTCGAACGTGAAAACTGGCTCAGCCAACAAGAAAAGCTCTCTACCGCTCGACTCAAACAAGGCGAAGACCTCAAAGCCTATAAAAGACAAAGTAGCACCTTCGCTGCGCTGCCGGCCAAAGATCAGGTCGACTACTGGCGCAGTTTTCAGGTCCGCTTTCCTGAAGTCGATGTCGCGGGTGAAATCGCCCGCGCACTGGAAGGCTACGAAATCGAACTGACCGAATTGAAGAACCAACATAAAATTGCCGAACTTGAGACCCGCGTTGCTCTCGCCGAGCAGCAAGCCGCAACCGCACGCCTCGAAACCGAAAAGCTTCGCGATGAAACCGCAGCACGCAGTCGATCAAACTTCGGCCTGCGCAGCTATACTACCCCGTATAATAATTACTACTATCGCCCTCCCACGATCACCATTTATCCGAACAAAAGTAAAGTCACCCACTACAATCAAAACGATTTGGATCACTGGAAATGGAATCAGCATACGCGGCCGAACCAACGCTCCGAAAGCACTGCCGAACGCGTCTCACGTATTCTGAACACGAAGTAGTGATCAATACAACGCATCCCAACAGGATGCCGAAAATATCGCGGGATAAACCCGCTCGCTACTGTAGTGACTGGCTTTATGCCAGGATTGAACACATGAAACTCTACTTAAAACGGCTGCGAATTATCCATGCCAGCTAAGTCGGGCTGATTGGTGTCTTTATTGAAGCGCATTGAGAGCAACTTCGACACACCCTTCTCTGGCATCGTAACACCGAATACCGTATCTGCATTAGAGATCGTGCGCTTATTGTGAGTTACGATCAAGAACTGAGACTTATCAGTAAAGCCATGCAGCGTCTCACAGAAGCGTCCGATATTGGCATCGTCGAGCGCGGCATCGATCTCATCCAACACACAAAACGGGCTGGGCTTGACCATGTAGATCGCGAATAACAATGCCACCGCCGCCATCGTACGCTGACCACCCGACAGCAATGTTACGCTTTTTAAACGAGTTCCAGGAGGGCGCGCAATAATATCAATCCCCGATTCCAGTGGATCATCGGAATCAACTAAAATAAGATCAGACTCACCGCCACCAGAAATCTTCTCATATGTGAAGGCAAAATTCTTACGCACCTGATCAAAGGTTTCGCGGAATAACTTCTGCGACGTCTCATTGATTTCATCGATACTTTTCACTAATGCATTTTTCGCATTCCAAAGATCTTCACTCTGATTTTTCAGGAAATCATGCCGTTCCTTCAAATCCGTATATTCACTAATCGCATCGAGATTCACTGGCCCCATATTCGAAATGCGGCTCTTCAACTCTGACACTTCCTCTTCGATCACGCTCCAATTAGTGCCATCCATCTCCTCAAGTTCTTCTTCGGTCGGATCGCGGCGCTCATGCTTGGGCTGTGCGGCGAGCTTGTCCGGGTCATCTAGGTCGTCCAGATTTACGCGTTTATCAAACTCGACATTGCCCTCCCACAGTTCGGTCTTCCAGTCGACGCGCTCCAGTTCGACCTGATACTCATCCTGAGCCGTGCTCTCGATGAAACCAATCTGCGAGCGCTCTTCGGCAAGGCGGACTTCAAGGCGAGTCATCTCTTGATCAAAAGTTCGACCTTCATTGCGACGCCCAGAAAGGCCGCCATCAATTCCAGCAATCATCGTATCCATTTCTTTAATCGCTGCGCGGTCTTCGGACAACTGCCCGGCGGCCACCTGTAAGGTCTTATCAAGTTCGAGGCTTTTTTCAGATTCCTGAGCACCGCTACCCTTGAGTTGGCAGACCTGCTCATTGATTGTATCAATTTCCTGATTACGACGGATGATACGATTCTGCAAACTCGCGGTCTCGCGTTGCACTTCTCCGAGCACCCGATCTACAGATTCGAGGCGTTGCTTCTTCTCTGCCAATTCAAGACGGACGTCAGCCAAAGCTTCGCGCTTTTGGTCGCGAGTCTCGCGAGAATGTGCAATCGCATCTTCCAAATCAGTGCCGTTCTGGCGCTCCTCAAGCAAGCCTTGCTCGGCTGCGACGAGCTCCTGCTTCGAGTCTTCGAGGTCTTGCACAGAATCACTGTGATGCGCATCGAGTCGTTCAAGCTCTTCCTCACTCTTATGATGCGAGCGAGCATTGTGCTCAACTTTCTGCCCTTGGTTGCGCTCTTCCGCGACCAGCCCAGACACTTCACTGGCGAGTTCACTGAGGCGTTGCCGCTGCTCCTCAACTGACGCTTCAGCGTCATGGCGCTGATCTTCGAGAGCTGTGGATTGCTCGCGCAACGTGTTGAGCGCTTTACGCTCGGTGTCGATTTCGCCACGAAGCGTACGAATATCAGATTCGCGCTCAATCACACTGGAGGACTTCTTGCCAGAGGCTCGTCCGCCATGAATCAAACCACGGCAATCAATGATTTCACCATTTTGAGTCGCCACCAACAGGAAGTTAAACTCCGGGTGCGCCTTCCAAAATTGAACAAATCCCTCAAGGCTTTGCGCAAAATAGCAATTAGTCAGCAAGCGTGTAACTGCCTCGCTGAGATTGGAATCGCGCGCAAGCACGACTGAGGCGGCTGGCACTATTCCGTCTGGCAGCTTCACTCCAGGCAGCTTACTATAACCTGCCTCAAGATTGACCTGCAGGCAGGCACGCCCGAGTTGATCCGCATCGAGCCTATCAATCACTGTGAGCGCTTGTTTCGGATCACCTATAAACAAGGCTTCTGCCGCCTGACCGAGAAGAGCCTGTAGGGCACTGGTGTAGGCAGACTGCACTTTTAACTCTTTGGAAATAATCGAAACACTGTCTTTTGCCACGAGATCGCCGAGTTTATCGCCAAGGATCGCCTTCGCACCTTCGCCAAATCCTTCAAATTTAGCCTGTAAGTCTTCAAGTACATTGAGCTGCGCTGTCTTACGTGCAATGCCTCGGTCCTGCTCCTGAATTTGTTCCTGCATTGTGCGGAACTGCTGAAGAATCGTCTTTGAGTCGGCGCGAGCTTTCTCTAGTGCAGCCTCGCTAAGCTGTTGCTCCTCGCGACGCTTTGCCAACATCCGTTGAATGTCGGCATGGCCCTTTTCCAGAACTACGACCTCTTCCTTCAACGTCAAAAGTGTCTCGGTCAACGCGGCGTGTTTGACCTGATAAGTCTTTAAATCGACTTCGAGCGTGGTGCAACGCGAGCGTGCCCGATTAATCCGATTCTCAGCCTGCAGCACAGCCTGTCGGCGCTGTTGCAGTTGCGCCTCCATCTCGCCGAGTTGCTCTTGGGAATTGACCAACTCTGAATTGCGATCTCGAAAGATACGATCGGAGTCATCCACCACATCACTTTGTAGCTGTTTATTCTCGGACTCACTCCGAGCACGCGCGGCAAGTTCGTGTTGCTGCGCTTCGAGGCCTTGGATCTCTTTTTGATATTCCGCAATACGCGCTTCGAGGTCCTTGATACGAATGGCGGAGAACTCCGCCTGATTCTCGGAATTTTCCTTCTCGGAGCGCAAATTAAACACGCGCTGCTGCAGCTCCTGCATGTTGTCGTACAACTCGGCGCGCGCGGTTTTTTGTGTCGCCAGAGCTTCCTCATCGGCTGCCATCGATTCGGTGTGCGTCTCCAGCTGTTTACGCAGCTCATTCGCGCGTGCTGCGACCGTATCAATCGAGCCTTTTAAGGCGGTGAAGCGATACGAACTAAATGCCAAATCCAAGTGAGTCAGACGGTGCTTAATACGCTGATAGCGCAACGCTTTACTCGCTTGACGCTTCAACGAGCCGATTTGACGGCTGACTTCCTCGATCACATCGGTGACGCGGGCAAGATTTGCATCGACCAGCGAGAGCTTATTAAGCGCCTCTTTACGTTGCGCTTTGTAGAGTGTAATACCCGCAGCCTCTTCAAAAATAGTACGACGCTCGCCGGGGTTAGTCGATAAGATCTGGTCAATCTGCCCCTGCAGCATAAAGGAGTAAGACACGCGGCCTATCCCAGTATTAGCGAACAAGCGTTGGATGTCCTTTAGGCGCGAAACTTTACCATTGATATAATAATCACTGCCGCCATCGCGCGTAACGCGGCGAGCGATCTCAACCTCATTAAAGGCCGTGCCAAGTTCGGCTTCGCAATCGGTAAACGTCAACGAGACCTCGCAGGTTGGCAGGCCTTTGCGCTTATCGGTACCCTCAAAAATGACGTCCTGCATGGACGCACCGCGCAGCGCTTTCGCACTCTGCTCGCCCAGTACCCAGCGAATCGCATCAACGATGTTACTCTTGCCACAACCATTCGGACCAACGACAGCAGTTACCCCACGGCGCAGATCGAGGCGCGTGCGATCGGCAAAACTCTTAAAGCCACTGATGACGATCTCTTTGAGATACATGAATACTAAATATGGACAGCTGAGGGTGGGTAGAAAAGTCCTACAAGAATAGCCCAGAGCGGCGCTCGCAACCCTAAAAGATAACAGAGAAATAGTTGCTAGAGGAATAGGATCTGCCCATGTTCACTCCAACATTCACTTATCCCAGCTCTTATGCCCGAATCTATACAATGCTCCCGCGACGAATGGCCGATCAAAGCCTATAAAGACCTCAATTTCTTAAATAGTGATGCAGCCCGCAATATTCGGGTGCTTTGCGAAATGACTGAGCCAGGACTACGCTTCGCAGAGGAAAAAATCAAAGACACCATCGTGCTATTTGGTTCTGCCCGGATCATGCCCATCGATGTCGCGCAGGCTAAACTAGATGATGTACAGGCCGCCATTGGTGACCCCGACCATCTCAACGCCGCCGAGAAGAGCGCGCTGCACCTCGCGCAAAGTGCAGTAAAAGCAGCGCCTTATTACCAGATGGCAGTCGAACTCGCCGAAGAACTCACCAAATGGTCAATGAGTCTGCCGGAGAAAGATCAACGCCGTTTCATCATCTGCTCTGGTGGCGGCCCCGGCATCATGGAAGCCGCCAATCGCGGCGCGCATAATGTCGGTGGCAAATCGATCGGCCTCGGCATTAGCCTGCCCTTTGAGCAAGGCGTGAACGAATACATCCCCGATGGGCTACAATTTGAGTTCCACTATTTCTTCGTGCGTAAATACTGGTTCGTGTTACTGGCCAAGGCGCTGGTCGCCTTCCCCGGTGGATTTGGCACCATGGATGAACTATTCGAAATACTCACACTGGTGCAGACCGGTAAAGTCTCCACAGCGCCGCCAATCGTACTGTTTGGCAGTGAGTTTTGGAACAGCGTGGTCAACTTCGAGTCACTGATCGAATGGGGCACGATCTCACCGGCAGACCTCGATTTATTTAAAGTGGTCGATACTGTCGAAGAGGCACGCGACACTATTATCGAGCAACTGACTGCGCGGTTCTTATCGTAGCTGCTGCTTTAGCGATAGACGCGCTCACGATGCAGTGAGAGCAGTTTCACGCTGACACAGAGCAAGCCATTGAGCGCGAGCCAATAGACTGGGCTTTGGAAGATGAAGTCCACAAAGGCATGCCCAAATGCGGTGCTCAACCCGACCAGCAGCATCAGAGCGCTTAAGGTGTTGCCTGATGCTCGAAACAGTAGGTTCCAGACCCAATAACCAAAGATCATCAGTAATATTCCACAGCCCACGATTCCATACTCACAAAGAAACTGCACAATGTCATTGTGCGCGTAGTGATAAATCTTCCGCCCCCACCACCCACCGCGGGCGCGATAGCCTTGATAGAAGATTTCCGGATGGCTCTTTTGATACATCGGGAAAATGTAGCGCCATGACCCCGCGCCCCAACCGAGCCATAACTTCTCTTGCGCCATCTGCCATGTCACTTTGGTTGTAATTGCTCGGTCACTTTGATCCGCGGTCTGAATCGTCTCTTCAATGTCACCGAAGCGCTGTTCGATTCTTTGGATATCAACGAATTGAAAGATCATATAGCCGCCACCGCCGAGTGACGAGCCGATCAGCAAGCTCAGCAAAATCGAATTGCGCAGCGAGCTCGAAAACAACCCGCGCACAGCGGCCACGATAAAAAAACAAGCGACCATCACGCCGCCAAACAAAATCCCGCCCCGCGAAAGCGCCAAACCAATCGACGTATACAGCACCGCCACAAACACAAAGAGCAATAAGTGCGGCCCGCCACTCTGCTCACGACGCTCTGCTTGATTGAAATGGTAAAAATACAGCATCCCACAGGCGCAGATGATCAAGTTCAGATAGGCCACTCCCATATTTCGATAGAAGAACGTGCCCCAGAAATTAGGGTTCGGTGATTTCACCGTCCATAGCACCGCATCTGCACCGGAGAACTTTTGCAACATCGCCACGATCGCCATTCCCACTCCACTGATCACCAATGACCACAGTAAGAGCACCGCACTGCTACGGCGCCGCACACCGACCCACAGCCCCCAGACCAAAGTAAACGCCGCCGCGAAACTCGACAGCACGCGGAACGCATTCATCGGCACATAGCTGGTATCGACTCCAGCAGGCAGCCAACTCACAGGCTCCACTTCTTCGACCCACCAGCCCCTTTCATCCCGCAACTGCTCCCACGCAGGGTTGATCCCCTGAATCGTAATATAAACCAAAAAGGCCACGCTGAGCCAAAAGACTGGAAACTTTAGCAGGCGCAGCAGATTTTGCGTATTGCCATGCTCGCCATCCGTCCCATTCCAGCGCTGCGACATCGGCACGATGGAGAGCAGCCAGGTCAACAAGCCGCCCGCCAATAAAATATGTAGCGGCCAGAGCCACATGCCCCCGAGCCCCCAAGCAGTAAAGGCCAAGGTCAAGCCACCAACTACAACAACTGCCCACTCACGAGGCGCAACAGATGGAGATCCCATAGCAATGCCTTATGAAAAGCTGGGTTGGTACGCATCGTGCAGACGCAGCAAACCCAACAGCTCGCCGCTCTCAGCCACGACGGGTAGCACCGAAATTTGCGAACTGCGGTCTTCCATCTTACGCACCGCATCACCGAGAGGCACATTCGGATGAGTCGAGATCGGCGATTTCGTCATGCAATCCCCCACCTTGAAATTCAGAATATCGCCTTCCTGCGAAAGAATACGGCGAATGTCGCCATCCGTAATAATTCCAGCCAAGCCATTCGCGCCATCCACGATACACGCCGCACCGAATGGAAACTTGGTCATACGAATCACCACTTCGCGCAGCGTTTCTTCAGCGTGCGCACAGGCGATTTGATTGGCGACGTGCATCACATCACCGACTGTCATCAGCAAATTCCGCCCAAGCTGTCCACCGGGATGGTAACTTGCAAATTCCTCCTTGGTAAAATCACGCGCTTTAACCAACGCCGCGGCGAGGGCATCGCCAATCGCCAAGCTCACCGTCGAGCTGGACGTCGGCATCAAATTCAGCGGATCAGCCTCACGCTCGACACTGCCATCCAACACCACATCGGCCGCCGCCGCGATCGGAGAATCCATATTGCCGACAATCGCAATCACTGGAGACTTAAGTTTTTTAAACATCGGCATCAAGCGCAACACCTCCGCCGTGCTGCCACTCTTCGACAACACAATCGTCGGATCGCCTGGCTGATACACACCGAGATCACCATGAATGGCTTCAGCCGCATGCAAGAACACTGAAGGGATGCCGCAACTCGACAATGTCGCCGCCAGTTTCGTGCCGATGTGGCCAGACTTACCGATGCCACAAATCACCAACTTACTGCCGGACTCTAAGATCAAATCCAATGCGCGCTCAAAGGCACCATCCAAACGTTCTGCCGCAATTTGGATTGCTGCAGCCTCCGCCTGCATTGATTGACGCCCTACCTCGAGTCGACTGAGACCTATATTACTCATATTCCAGAGCTAACCAGTTCTCCACAGAAGGTAAAGCACTTTGCCAAGCACATCTTGCGAGATTCAGCAGCGAGGACGAAGGCGTATCGCGCCTGGTCCAGCCAGTTAGCTCTGCATTACCAATCAGAGGCCGCTTCAGCGCTGTTGCTCAAAATTAGCGCACGAGCGCCGATTCATGTCCTACAGTGCTTCAGCGACTGACCACTAGCTCCTGCACTCTCACCCCACTGTTGAGGGCCATACCCCAGCCGCGTACCACGCTAAGGCCAGCAACGCTAGGGATAGTGCGCCCAAGGCAATGGACCAGCGCTGCAACACCAAAAACCAGCGCTGCACGCAGGCGCCCAGCGCACCGAAGACCGTACCACACGCAAACCCGCTGATATGCGCGGCGACATCCACATTGCCATCCCCCACGCCAAACAAGCCCAACAACGTCAGCCCACCGAAGACGGGAATCAACCAACGCGGCAGCGACAGACGATGCTCAGGATCCGAAACCGCAGCCCAAATACCCACTCCGGTCAACAAGCCCAATCCCCCAAATACTGCAGTCGAGGCCCCAATCGAGTAATGCGCCTCTGGATAATGAACCACCGCATTGAGCACATTTCCCGCGATACCACTGAGCAACACTAGCAGCCAACCAGCCGCTGCACCAAAAAAGCGGCAGACAAAAAAGGCAAAGCCCATCCCCGAGATCAAATTAGAGACCAAGTGCACCACATCCGCGTGCAGAGTTAGCGCAGTCACCGCTCGCCACCACTGCAAGCCTTGCACCATGGCCACCGCATCCGTCTGTCCCACTGAGACGACATCCGCGCGCCCTTGCCACACAAAGCAGGCGGTCAGAACCGCAGCATACAACACGAACGACAGCCAGCCGAAATCAAATTCCTGATACTCAACCCGAGCACCACGCCCGCGCTTCGACTCCAAAGCAGCCCAGGCATCCAGCTCAGCACTAACTGCTGCGTGTCGATTTTCTATGACACAAATCACATAGCGCCCGGCATGTAGAATCATCCAATACGCCTCCCCCATCGCCAAAATAGCTAGCCCCGCCTCACTCGCTTTGATATAATCATCAAACACAGCCACCGCAGCGAGCCCCTCATCCAGTTCGAAATCGACTAGATCAGACGGCATCCACTTAGCTCCTATCGCTTTCAAGCTCGCCATATTGGCATTATGCGCTATTCTTCAACACGCATTCAACTAATAAAGCCATCTACATATATGATAAAAAAAATATTCCTGTTCCTAGTAATCCTGGCAGTCGCTGCTGTGGCTGCGATTTTTTTCTTCGGCTCAAGCGTATTAAATAAGAGCATTAAGACTGGTGTCGAAAAATACGGGCCTGAAGTCACTCAGACTCCGGTGCGCCTCGATGATGTGAGTTTATCCATCCTCTCTGGCAACGGCACTCTCACAGGCCTCTACGTCGGCAACCCAGATGGCTACAAGAGCGAAAACATCTTCGCCCTCGGCCAAATCGAGGTCGATATTGATACTAGTACCGTCTTCAGCGATAAGATCATCATTAACAAGATCATCATCCAGAAGCCTGAAATTAGCTATGAAAAGACGCTGATGAGCTCCAACATCAAAGCTCTGATGGCAAATATTGACGCCTTCACTGGCAGTGCAGATGAAAACGCACCCAAGGCTACAGAAGCGGCGCCAGCAGAAGCCAGCTCCTCGACGCAAGTAGTCATCAAGCAACTCGTCATCGAAGACGGCACTATCTTCGTTGGTCTGATGGGTGCGGGTACCACCGTACCACTCCCACGTATCGAGATGACCAACATCGGCGAAGACGGCAATAAGAAGAGCATGGCCGAAGTTATCGACCTCATCCTCACAGAAGTGCTCAAATCAATCGGCCCCGCCATTGCAGGTGCAGGTGACTTTATCGGTGAAGGCGGCAAAGGCGTACTCGAACAAGGTGAGGGTGCCCTCGGAAAAGCAACCGACAGCATCAAAGGCTTGTTCGGCAAGTAAACCGCGCGCGACACGCACAGCTTTGACCACAAAAGCGCGGCTTTATGTAGTCCGCGCTTTTTGGTTTGTCCATTACACTTACGGCCCCAACTGGGGTGTCAGGACACACGCAATTACCACCGCAATGAGATCGAGGATTGGCATCCGGCGCGCCAAGCCACTTGGCCTTTAATCAAAAAAAGCCCGTCCAGTCGGACGGGCTTTTTGAAAGAATGTGATTCTAAAGGGGACTATGCATCCGTCTCTTCTTTAGCTGGTGTTTCTTTTTTAACAGCTTTCTTAGCGGCTTTCTTAGCGGCTTTCTTGGCGGCTTTCTTAACAGGTTTTTTCGCTTCCGTTTCTGTTACTTCCGTTTCTGTTACTTCCGCTTCAGTGACTTCTGCTTCAGTGACTTCTGCTTCAGTGACTTCTGCTTCAGCCTTAGCTGCCTTGTTGGTGGCCTTTTTAGTAGCCTTTTTTGCTGGCTTCTTAGAGTAGCCCTCGTCGTTGCCATCAATCAGTTCGATCAACGCCATTTCAGCAGCATCGCCGATACGTTGACCGACCTTGTAGATACGTGTGTAACCACCATTGCGGTCGGTGAATTCGCTCGCACGCTCATCAAACAGCTTAGCTACTGCTTTTTTGTCGCGAACACGAGAGATCGCCAAGCGACGGTAGTGCAACTTACGTGCAGTGTCGTTTGCGGCTTCTGCCTTCTTCGCGAAGGTAATGATCTTCTCGATGAATGGACGAAGCGCTTTGGCTTTAGTCAATGTTGTTTGAATACGACCATGTGTAATGAGTGCAACTGCGAGGTTGCCCATCATGGCGGATAGGTGTGGTCCGGAGACCCCCAGTGAATGTCTTCTTTTGCTGTGACGCATGTTCTAAATTACTTGTGCCTAAAAGGCGGATTAAAGCTCAGTACCTTTTTCAAGGAGACGCTCGTCGATTTTCATTCCCAGAGAGAGGCCAAGCTGCTCGAGCTTGTCTTTGATCTCGTTGAGGGACTTCTTA
>Ga0206131_10005634_pt1 | contig 13112 bp, 8 predicted proteins | sample Helgoland_Spring_FD_148636 | JGI IMG/M metagenome (GOLD analysis project Ga0206131, IMG submission 148636) | Pelagic subsurface seawater microbial communities from Kabeltonne, Helgoland, North Sea - Helgoland_Spring_Bloom_20160517_1 | ecosystem: Environmental > Aquatic > Marine > Epipelagic ...
CTATATATCATACAAATTTTGATACACGATTTGATAAAATGGGTGTATTATTAAATTATGGACAAATACCATTATTAAAAAGTAGATATTTAAAATATATAAATAATGAAGAAAACCCATATGGAATTAATGTTATAGTTGCGATTGCATGTTATGGTGGATATAATGTCGAAGATTCTATTCTATTTAATGAAGCTTCTGTTGCTCGTGGATTATTTCATAATACATATTATAATACATATGAAACACATGAAGAAAGTTCTAAAGTTAATAATACAACAGTTGATTCTCGATTTACTAATATTGAAAATGAAAATATGGTAGGTTTAAAGCCTGGATATGATTATTCAAATTTGGAAAAATCGGGATTAATAAAAGAAAATACATTTTTAGATGATAAATCAGTACTTATTGGTAAAGTAGTAAATAATGTATCTAATCCAGATACATCGGTAGATTCATCTGTTTTTGCAAAAAAAGGACAAGAAGGTTATGTAGATAAAACATTTATAACCGAAGGTGAAGAAGGCTATAGAATTGCTAAAATTAGAGTTAGAGATAATCGTTTTCCAGTTATTGGAGATAAATTTTGTAGTCGATGTGGTCAAAAAGGTACAATTGGGTTAATTATTCCTGAACGTGATATGCCATTTACTGAAGAAGGTATACGTCCCGATATTATTATAAATCCTCATGCATTACCTAGTAGAATGACTATTGGACAATTACTTGAAACGGTTATGGGGAAAGCCGGTTGTGGCTATGGTGCATTTGTTGATGGTACAGCGTTTAATAATAAAGGATCTAAATATCAAATGTTTGGTAAATTATTAACTAATATTGGATATAATTCTACTGCTAATGAAATATTATATAATGGACAAACTGGTGAACAAATGAAAATGGATATTTTTATTGGACCAACTTATTATATGCGATTAAAACAATTAGTAAAAGATAAAATAAATTATAGAGCAAAAGGTCCACGAACAGCATTAACTCGTCAAACAGTTCAAGGACGAGCAAATGATGGTGGTTTACGTATTGGTGAAATGGAAAAAGACGCTGTTGTAGCGCATGGATTAACTCATTTTTTACAAGAATCTTTATTAATAAGAGGAGATGAGTATTTTATGGCTATATGTAATATTACAGGTATGATATCAATATATAATGAAAATATGAATTTATTTATGAGTCCATTAGCCGATGGTCCAATTAAATTTTCTGGCGAATTAGTAGATGATTTAAAAATAGATGCTATTACCAAATATGGTAGAAGTTTTAGTATCGTACGTGTACCATATGCATTTAAATTATTAATGCAAGAACTTAATACAATGAATATTTGTATGCGAATTATTACTGAAGATAATATTGATCAACTATCAAGTATGGCATTCGGTGGTATTATCGATGATATTGAAAAACCTAAAGTTAAAAACATAAAATCATTTAGACCAATTAATTTAGATAAAGACGACGAAATGGTTAAAAGTTTAATTTCTGAAAAAGACGACGAAATGGTTAAAAGTTTAATTTCTGAAAAAGGAGACATATCTTCTTCTAAAAATGAAGATGATGTAAAAGATGATAATGAAGAACCTTCGTTTATTAATAAATTACAAGAATATCAATCGGATCTTTTAGATAATTTAACATCTAAATCACAAGATATATTTTCACAAGCAAAAGAAGCGGTACTTAGTATTGGTACAGATACAACATTTAAACCAGATAGTTTGACAAATACTGAAAATACGGAACCATCGACTGAATCAAATGAATCAAATGAATCAAATGAATCTGAAAAAATCGACACATCAGAAGTTACTTCGGAACCAATATTTAATAAACCGGTTATAGTAGCTCCTAGTAAAAAATCAGAAACTAATGTAACTTCTGAAAATAAAGTTATAATAGTAGATGATAAAACATCACCAGACACAAATGAATTAGATAAATTACCTATATTAGCAACTATAGAAAAAGATAAAAATGAAGAAGAAGAAGAAGAAGAAAAAGAAGGAAAAGAAAAAAAAGAAATTATTATTAATTAAATAATTGACATTTAATAAACAATATTATCGACAATCCATTTTTGAATTTGTTTATTAATTGGTTCTAATATTTTATTTAAACCTTCAATATATTCTAAATAATTATTCGGATTTTTTTGAATCAATAATAATATATTAAATATAATTATATAATCATGTTCACTATATAATGATGTAATTTTATTAAAAACACCATCAATATTATTATTACTATTACTAGTATTATTTAGTGTTAAATTAAAATATGGTGGTGATTGTTGTGATTGTTGTGATTGTTGTGATTGTTGTGATTGTTGTGATTGTTGTGATTGTTGTGATTGTTGTGATTGCTGTGATTGTTGTGATTGCTGTGATTGTTGTGATTGCTGTGATTGTTGTGATTGTTGTTCAGGTGGTCTTGGTGGTGCTATAATTGGTAGTGATGATAATGAATGGGTTGGTGATAATGGTGGTGATTGTGTAGTAGATTGTGTGGGAGAATGAGAATATGTTGATCTTGGTGATGATGAATCTAAATTAATATTTTCAGAATCTAAATTTACATAATCATTTAACATATTTTTATAAATATTAAGAGTATGTAATAAAGCAGGATTATCGGTTTGTCTATAAGTTTGAAGTAAATTATCAATGCCTTTTGTAGATAAATCTTTTAATAAATTAAATAAATTAGTATTGGTATTATTTATATGTTGTAGATGATTATAAAATTTAGAAAATCGTTGAATAACATTAAATAAATAAAATAAATCATTTTTAGAATCGTTATAATATGTTCTTAATAATGGTTGTTTCCAACAAGGAATTTGGACATATAGTATATTATTATATATATTAATTTTAGAATTAATTGGTGTAAATGACAATAATGATAATTGTATAAATGCTTGTAATGGTTCTAATATTATATCAAATCGTTCTTTTTTTTTTGATATTAAAGTATTATATATATAGCCGCCTTTTTGCAACATTTATTATATATAATAAAATAGTAAATTGTATTTATCTTGATCTATGTTTAAAACAATATTTTTTTAAATATAGATGTAGTTATAATAAAATAGTTTTTCATGAAAGAAAAATATTTAATTGTGTAATATTTTTATGATATGGTAATTTATATTTGATACACCATTGTGTACATTTTTGTATATTATTTTTTTTGATAATATCTAGTTTATCTTGATTATTATTATCTAATAAATACAACGTAGCTAAAATATTTTCTAATTGTTGTTGTCCAATAATAGCATTAATATCTTCTAATTTATTTATATATAAATATGGTATTTCTATATTTAAAAATCGATTAATTGGATTATCACTATTTATTATAGGAAATAATTTACTACAACTTTTAATAATATCATAACTGTTATCCAAACTATAATTTTTACATACAATATATCTTTCTGAATTTGCTGAACGACTTGTATTAGGTTTAATAATAATAACTTTTTCATATAATGATGATAATATATATATTAAATCTATAGATGCTTGATGAAAAATATCAAATACTTTTAATATAAATGTTCCACCTTTTTTTTGCATAGCTAATGCATAGCATATTTGACAAAAAATTAATTTAATAGATAAAATTTCTTGTTTATTAAAATCTACTGAAAAATCAAATCCACCATCTCCAGTTATTAAATGCATAGTATTTTTATATTTATTATAACAATGCCATAAATTATCTACATTTAATAAATTTCCGGTATTATCAATGCCTGATTCAATAAAAACATTGCTATGTTTTGATAAAAACGATTTACTTTTTTTCCATCCAGGAATATTATCATTTTTATCAACTAAAGTCATACCATAATATTTATCACTATCATTCGCGCGCATTAATTGAATCGCTTCAATAAATCCTCCAGGTCCTTCTGCTAAATGGAATGTATTAATTCTATCATTTCCTATATCATCCAATATGTGTAATAAAGTAGATATTTCTATTAATTTATAAAATGATCTTGATAATGGTTTTAATTTACATACTGATATTTTTGTATATTGAATAATTGTATGTATATATTCATATGTATTTGTATATTTTTTATATATATCCCAGGATATAATACAATTATCTATTTGTTTTTTTATAGTAGTTAAATATTCATTTAATGATTTATTTATAATTTTATTATTTGTTCCAATTTCTAATTCTATATTTTCTATAATATTTATATTATTAATTTGAGGTAAAAAATAATAACTCATTTTAATTTATGATAATATATAATAATAATAATTATTTAGATCATTATTTACATGATTATTTACATCATTATTTATTTTTTTTTTGAAGATTTTGGTATAGATTTTTTAACTTGTAGATTACTTTTTTGATCTTGATGAGCGATTAATGAATCTATAACAGATTGCTTTTCGGAGTCATCATCATCGTCATCATCATCGTCATCATCATCATTATCATCATCATCATCGTCATCATCATCATCATCATCTTCATCATCATCGTCTTTTTTGAATTCATCATCTTCTTTTTTGAATTCATCATCTTTTGGTGAAGTAAAACTAGTAGATAATTTAAGATCGTGAATGTCAACATTACGTATTTTTTTAAATATAAAATATTTATTTAAAAATGATATATCTTTTTGATATCTTGTCATTTTATATGCACTCCCATATTCAGTTCTTTTATTTGGATTTCTTTTTATTTCATTTTCCATTAATTTATATAAATCATTAAAACTACCAATGCCATTTTTTAGTTCTAATTGTCTTGCTTCTTCTGAAGTTAATTGTACAAAGCCATAATTTTCCATTACAGATATTAAATAATCATAATTAACTAAATATTCACGAAATGTTTTATTAATAGATTCTTGAAAAACATCAATTCCAAAACCTAAACTGCTAATATTATCCAAATAATCATCTCGACTATAACGTTTAGTTATTTCTAATAATTTATTTTTTTTATCATGATCAAATATTGTGACTGAATCATTTTCTTTTACATCTTTTAATAATTCAAACATTTTTTTACCATCATAACTTGTTCCAATAAAATAACCTCCCAATTTAGTACATTCTGCTATATTAGTTAAGAAATTATTTAATATATTATTATTTTCAAACATATAATGAATAGCAAACTGTATAGAACTAATATTAAATCCTTCAGATCCAATACCGTATGATTTTGCTACTCCTTTTCCTATTATTTCTTCACTTTTTGGTCCTTCTCCAAATACCGCTTTTGTTATTTGTTTTCCCTTATCGCTATATTGGGCAGATAAATTTTTTATATTAAGACTACTATTTCCGTGAATAAATAATACATCTGGCATAATTTTAAATCTTTTCTTATAATTTAGGTATCTAGCGCATGCTCCATCTAATCTATTTTCTATATTATCTTTTGATAAATCAAGTCCAAATATAAATGATAATGATGCATTTATCCATTTTGGAATATCTCCTCCTTTACCAACAGCATAGTCGATTAATGTATCGCCTTTTTTTGCAACAGAACTAATTAATTTATTTTTAACAAATAAATTATGGAAATCGCGCAATGCTTTTGTATTTGTATTGCCAGATGTCTTATTGTAATAAATATCACCATCATATATTGTAGTAGGTATATCATTTCCAGTTGTAATCATTGGAATTGTAATAGGGTTATGTATACTATTCCAATTACTTTGAGCAACATGATATGCGTTACCATAATTTTTATGACCAGATCTGTATTCTGCGGTTTTATCATATCTCACACGTAATGGTATCCATCTCCATTGTTTTTCTTTACTAAAATCATATCTAAATTCTACAATCATATTGTCTTCAATAATATCTTTTTCTTCTGTAAACATTTGTTTTTTGTTATGTTCGTCTAGATTAAGTATTATATTTGTTATACCAGCATCTGGATCGTATGGATTTGTTGGAAAGAATTGTACCGGTTTATATGTATTCTCACTTTCAATATTTTCAGTTGATGGTAATTTATCATCGATAATATTTTGACAAGGATTAATATAGCCATGTTTTCTTTCATCAAATCCAACTCGTAATATGATTGTTTTATATTGAACTACTTGATCAATCTTAGTAGTATCTAATCCTGATTCAAATAAATTTCCGATATATTCGCTATTAGTAGATGTTTTTTTAGTTGTAATTAAAAAGTCAACTGTATTAAATTCTGCTGGTTTCCATTTTAATGAATATTTCCAAGTTGCTTTATATGATTTTGGTAAATCTGTCGATTTATTATAACCAACACCAATATTTGTTGGTGTAAATATTAAACCATCAGTATTATATTCATACAACCCTTCTTCTATATTAGATAAAATTGTATTGCAACTATCAAATATTGATTGTTTATCATTTTGAATATAAAATTTTTTTTTGTCAATTGTTAAAGGTGATTTTTTTGTTGTATTTACTAAAATAGCATCTAATTTATCTATAACCTTTTTTAATAATGGAATTCTAAATTTATTTTGAGCTAATTCGCTTGACATTGGCATAAAATCATATGATCTAACATCTTTTCCTTCTAATATATATATATCAAATGCAAGATATAAATTAATATATTTATGAGTTTTATCGTGTTTAATATGTTCTCCATCTAATAATGTATTAAATAATTTTTCATTTTTAGTAACTGCTCCAGTAAACTGTATATTCATTAATGTAGTAATAAAATATATTTTCCCATTATCAGCAATATATAACATTTTACGATCACCGTCGGCTTTATCTGTCACACTGTAATTTTCTCTAATATTTACATTATTATCATCTTTATTTGCATTTATTATATTAGCAATTTGTAATGTAGCAGATGACGGACCAATAAAATCTTTTGGTAAAATATTTTCTATTTCTCCTGGTTTTCTTGCTTTAACTAATTGTAAATAATTATTTATTACTTCTTTTTGTTCACTATATGATATTGGATAATTCGTTTCTTGAAGTCCACTCAATATATATTTTATAACTTTTTTTAATATTTTATCTAAAAATAATCCTAAATTATCTTTATCTTTATCTTCGAGATTACTTAACATAGTATTGAGTTTTGTATTATCCACTTCAATCTCAATTTCATATTTTTCATTTTTTTTAAAAACATTACTTTCTTTAATATCAAATGATTCTTTTGATGAAAGTTCTCGTTGTGATTCTTTTATTATACTTAAATCTATTCTTACAGGAAAATCATCATGTACTAATGTATATCTATTAATTAATCTATAAAATTTTTTATTATTTCCCCATGTTTCTAATAGTTTTTCTACATCATCAGAGTTAGGTGCTAAATCGGTTTCAATAGAATAAGAAATTCTATAATTAAAATTATCATAATTAATAGTTGAGTGTATATCATTAGTTAGTTCTGAAGAATATGGTTTTTTTATAGTAAAAATATATTCTGGAGTATTATATTCTACTGGTAATTTATTTTTTCTACAATAATCCTGAACATTATCTATTCCTACAATTTCTGTACGGATATTATTTGATTTAATACTAAGATAATATTTTGATTCTGATTTAAAATGAAAATTATTTGATAATAATTGTTTAATTACACTTTCAAATGTAATTTTAGTAATAGGTTTAATTCCACGAGTACCAAATTTTACTTCTAATTCGGCTTTTTCATTTTTATTTAAAGTATTTTTGGTTTCTAAATATCTTTTTAATAATATTTCATTTGTTGTATTTTTAGACATATATATAATTATAATATATATTTGTATTATAATTATATATCAATTTTTAGGATATTTATATTAATGTCTATCTAGATATTTATACTTCTTCTATATCTGTTTTTACATATTTTTTTTTATTTATTATAAATTTACGAGAACTATCATAACATAGTTTATATACTTTATATAAACTATAACCAAGTATAGATCCTAATATTACAACAGATATCATCTATATTATTATATCTAATTACCTTTAAATTTATTTGGATTATCATTTATTTTAACATATATTTTGGATTATTTTCTCGTACATTTCTTTCTTTGTTTTTTTTGTACTAATATCTTTTATTTCTAATTTTTGAACTATAATAATTAATTCATCTTTAGTATATGCTGTAATTGCTTTTAATGGCTTACTTATATTTTCAATACACCAAAAATTTTCTCTATAATAATTAATCATCGTAGAACTAATATTATCTGCTATTTTGTCTTCATTTTTTTCATTTATAATTATATTCATTTTTTCATCCGCATTATTTGTAATTTCAAAATATTTTCTATTCCATACATACATAATATTAATTTTATATAATAAACATAATGCTACTAAACTTTTTATTGTAATTTTTTTCTCATTTAATAACTCATTTTCAATTTCATTTAGTCGCAATTTAAACGCCTTTAATTCACTTTTAATTGTACGCATTTTTTCTATACTTTCGATTTTAAATTCTTTCTCTCTTTTAAATGAATGATTTAATTCATATTCTTGATCACCTTTTAATATAGTAAAAAAACACCAAAATAATGTATCTTTAAAGGGAGACCCGTTAGATTCCTTTTTAATATATGTTTCCTTTTTAATATATGATTCCTTTTTAATATATGATCCCTTCATATCAGTGGTATGTTTTATAGGATTAGATTTTTGTAAATTCTTTTCCATATAATTTATATTTGCATGACATGTTAACGGGTCTCCTTCTATAAGCATATATTTTTTACAGGCGTCAATAATATTATTTTGCATCTAATATTATTGACGTGTAGTCTTTATTTCATTTATAAAATATATATCGGAAATCAAACGTCGAGTGACTACTAGTTCATTATGAATTTATTTGGCATCTAATATATTATTAATATTATCTTTTTTAATAATGTTTATTTTGTTATTTTTATTAAAAAATTCATTTTTAATATTAACTTTTTCATTTTCTATAAATGAAAGTTGATTTTGTTGTTTTTTTACATATTCAATAAACTTTTCTAATTTATTAATTATTGTATTATCTAAATTAGATAAATTAATAAATGAACCATTATTATTTTCACTAATAGTAACTTTTTTTTCTTCCACTAATAATTTAAGTATTTCAATTTGATAACTTTTATTCATTATTTCTATATTTTCTTTAATAATATGGACTCTATCAGTATTTGACATATATAATAGTTATATACTTAAAACTTTAAATTATTTTATATAGGTGTTTAATATTATAATTTTATTATGTAGATGCTGGCGTAGATGCTGGCGTAGATGCTGGATTAGATGCTGGATTAGATGCTGGCGTAGATGCTGGATTAGATGCTGGTATAGATGCTGGTGTAGATGCTGGCGTAGATGCTGGAGGATTAATAGAAGTATCAGGTATTTCAGCAATATCTACACTTGATGATTTCGATGATATAGATAATGGAGTTTTTACTGATTTATTTTTAGATTTATCTCCAACTAATTCAGCAATAATAGAAATATATTTATCATTTAATTCATATCGTTGACCAATTACTCTAACTTTTATTTCTTGATTTTCTTTTATAGTTGAAAAGTTTTTTGACATATAATTATGATCCCTTGCAACAAATATTACAACTGGTGTAGGTGTTTCATTAACTTCTGCTTTAATTCCTGCTTTTGTTATATTTTTAACAACACAATTAATTATAGCACCCTCTACTGGAGAGCATACTTTACATTCTATTACAACATCAAATCTGATATTTGTATTATTTACTACCCCATTTGAATAAGATATAATTTGTATACTATTAGGCTTAATATATCCTTCATTAATACATTTTCCATCGATTTCATTTGATATATATTGTTCTAATGTATATTTAATATTACTACCCACATTAAGTATTGAAATATAACAGGTTTTTAAAATAATCGCATTAGAATAAATATCTAAATTTTTTTTTTTTTTAATTTTAATTGATTTCGATGATTGTACTATATCACTATTCGCTATACTCATTTATTATAATATATTAGTATATTTATATTATAATAATTTTCAATTTTATTAAATATTTTTATATATTATGTTTTCGAAATGTTAATGAATATCTTTCTTCTTTTATTTTTTTTTCAATAGGTATTTCATGTGTAAATTCTTTTTGAAAATCACCACCCATATGTATTATATTATTTGATATTGTGGGAATATCTATTATTTTTTTCTTTGTTATTTTATTACGTATACGAAATTTTCTAATTGCACCTCTTGATATTGCGACCACACCACACGCCCCTAAATTCTTTTCATCATCACTATGTGCGCTAATATAATTAGTTCCATCATTATATTTATTTATTAATATACCATTAAAATCACTTTTAAATCGGTCATTAATTATTTTTAATAATGTAAATAAATCGGGAGTTAATTGTATTGATTTTGCTAGTTGTCCAGAATAATAGTAGCCAATTGAGGTATTTGAAAAAAACCCAATACTTCGATGTTGTATTGCTGGTTTTCCATAAACTACTATTTTTGGATTTTCTATCAATAGATTTTGTATTCCTTTAATACAATTTGTAAGTATATCATCTACTTCATTAATTGAGTATATACGTAGAAATGATTTTTCGGTTTCAATTATTGTTTGCATTTTTTGGATATATCTAAATAATTTAAATAATCTACTAGATATAATATCAATTTTATATTTTTTCAATTTGAATTAATATTGCTTCTCCTGGATCTAAAAACCATTGTTTCCCATCTTTTTTATTATGATCATATAATCGTAATATATATTCCTGTAATACACATAATTGTTTTTGATTTATAGTTTTTGTATTTATTGCTGTATATTTTTCAGATCCAACTATTAAATTTAATAATTTAAGAGTTTCGATTTTACCAGATTGATCACATCGTGCTCCTTTATTGCGTTTTTTTAATTGTTTGACTTTAAATATCATATAGTCTTTTTTAAAATCTCCAATAAACCCTACTATATTATTTAATTTAGATTTAATAGATTCAATCATTTTTGTAATTACTGGAGCTAAATCATTATAATCTTCTGGTGTAGCTAAAGTCCAAATATTTTCATTTTTTACAATTAATTGTTGAGTTCCTTCTTTTTGTAAATAAATACCTATTATATTTTTATTTTTTATTTCATGATTTTCAAAATAATTTTTTATTTTTTTTTCAAAGTCTGTCAAATTTGGATTATTATATATATAATTAATTAGTTTGAATAAATTATTAAACATTAATTCTTCTATTAAATGATTTATTAGTAATTTATCTAAAACTGATTCTGAAACTGATTCTGATTTTAATAGTTTTAATATAATAGAACTAAACGAATACCAATCGGTATTTCCTTTAGTTGGTGTGGCTTTATTCGCTATTTCATAATTCTTTAACATTGTATTTACTATATGTTTTCCTTTAGATAAATCTATTATTTTTTTATCTTTTTCTATACTTTTATCTTTTTCTATACTTTTATCTTTTTCTATACTTTTATCTTTTTCTATACTTTTTTCTTTTTCTATACTTTTATCTTTTTCTATACTTTTATCTTTTTCTATGCTATTAATATCGTCATCATCTTCATTTTCTTCTTTTTTATCTAAAATAAATGTAAGTTTATTTTCTTTATATGGTATAGGAACTTGTCTATCATATAATGATATTTCATTATCTAATAATTCTAATGGTTGATAAAAATAATATTCACCAATATTAATAAGATTACCTATTCTACCATATTTATCAGTAATAAATTCATTTTTATCATTTACTAATAAATCTAATGTCGCATATATTTGATCAATTGGATAAGATTTATTAATATTTATATGTTTAATTAATTCTATTTTTTTATAAAAATAGTGTTCTTTCATTAATTGTTTAATTCGTTGTATTAATATATCATTGTTAGTATGTATAAATTTTTCTGTATATGATAAGTTATTAATATTAGATATAGGTATTTCATTACCATATTCAGATGTAGGTTTACATTGATAACTACATGATTCCATATAATCACATTGCTCACTAAATGGTTTATCACCGATTCTATACTCTAATTTATTCCTATTTGATAATGTTAATAATACCGTTTGTTTCATATTTTCAATTATAAAATTCATTTGATTACTATTTAATAAACAATCTATTGAAATTTCTTTTAAAATTCTATTAACCTTTCCTATTTGTATTGCTTTATTTTCTGCTAATCTATATAAATATAAATCGGCTGCTTCTTTTTCTTCTGTTTGTAATATACTTCCATGCAAAAATAGTTCAACATTGCGTTTTTCAAATGGTAAAAGTGCATGACTACAATTACGTACTGCACGTCCAAGAATTTGTTCAATGCGACTCATATTATACCATGGTTCTAATATATGTACTTGTCTGATATATTTAAAATCTAAACCTTCTGAGCCGGTCATTGATATTAATATAACCTTTATCTTGTGTCCATTATTATTCGCTTTTTGTGTTGCTACTAATAAATTCTCTTCATATTCTTTTTTGGGAGATAATAATTTATCACCAGTAATCATGATGTATTTTGCCGGAATAGATGTAGATAATTTTACATTTTTATAAGTTTTTAAATCTAAATTTGTTATTGGGGGTTTTTTAAATAACGATTTCATATTACCATATCTAGTAATTCCCATTTCTTCTAATGCTAATGCTATAGGAACCACGCCTCCATCTAAATATTGTGAATATATTAATACTATACCATCAGAATTCATTATATTATTACATATTTCTTTAATTTTACTGCTGTATTTTCCGATTTCATTTTGAGAAAAAATAGGTCCATATTTATCTAATATATCATCTTTATATTCATAATTAGTTTTTGCGGGAGGTGATTTCATTCTTGAATATGTCATAATATTATTTAAACCGGTTTTACCTATTAATTCTTTAATATCAAATGATCGAATATCTTCTTCATGAGAAACTTTTTCTTCAAATATATTATCCATTATTTCATTTGGATAAACTATATTTAATGCTTCTAATGGTTGTTGTAATATTATATG
>Ga0206131_10005643_pt1 | contig 13103 bp, 15 predicted proteins | sample Helgoland_Spring_FD_148636 | JGI IMG/M metagenome (GOLD analysis project Ga0206131, IMG submission 148636) | Pelagic subsurface seawater microbial communities from Kabeltonne, Helgoland, North Sea - Helgoland_Spring_Bloom_20160517_1 | ecosystem: Environmental > Aquatic > Marine > Epipelagic ...
GTATTAAAATCTTCTTGATTCGAGAATCTAATAAACATAGGATCTTGAGTCGATGTATCACCGATTGTAGTTTCTGTACCAAAATGAAATACGTGTCTATCTCTATCGGATACTTGAGTTAATCTTGTTTTAGTAGGTGCACCAGACATAACTGTTGCTCTAATATCTCTAGCTCCACTGGCTCCTGCATTCCAAGTAAAAGTTTTACCATTATGAATAGTTGCAACTAATATTTGACCAAAATTATCAAGTGACCAGTTACCAGGATCTAAGATTACATTACTAGTTGATCTAGGTGTATTCCATGTTTCAGCACTCCAAGTAGATGTTCCCCAACCAAAACCTGCAGTTTCAATTGTAGGTCCAACAAATACATAAGGATCAATTTGAGCAGAACCTGTGCCAGATGTTGTACCTGCTGAATTACTTGGCATAGTAATTTCAAAGGTATTAGTAGTTGAGTTTTTTACTTCAAAAGTATTATCTGTAAAATCAGATGTTGCATAACCTGATCCTGTTGGAACAGTAACTGAAGAAAATTTTATATATCTTCCATTAGCTAAATTGTGTGTATTTTTATTAACGGTTACTGTCGGAGAACCCGATGTTGCATCAAAATCAGCTCCAGTAATTCCTGTGTCTAATGGAGTAATATCATAAATTGTATCTGAGTAATATATAAATAAACCTTGTGAAGTTCCTATTGCTGCATACTTTTCACCAGCTAAAGATGTAAATGCATGTTGCGCACGTGCAGCTCCAGGAAGAGTTTGATTATTAGTTAACTGTGACCAGCCACCTATTTTTTCCGGTAAGCCGTATCTAAATCTTACAAAATCTCCATCAACCCATTGAGATTCAGCTCCTGAATCAGTAGACATTTTGTTAAAACCAGGTTTGAAGTTAAGTTTTTGTAGCATACTTTAAAATATACCAGATTGTGTGTTATAGCAAGATTTCTTATCGAGCTAGTCCAGGTATTCCAGTGCTTGTTACAAATGGATTTTCAGCAAATGCCATGTACATGTATGTTGAACCTGATGCATTATAACCACTATCTGAACTTCTAATTTTTATACCATTACTTAATAAATCAATATCCTCCTGTGCGTTTTCTGCATTAAAAGAATTAGCCAATAAATGTTTATCACTTGGATTAAATGTATCTCTTTTGTTATCATGAATATACCAACTTTCAGTACTATTAGTTCTTTTAATCATAAACCAAGCTGGTTTAAATCCTGTATAAACAAATGCTCCATTTGTTGAACTTCCATTCCCTGTGTATGAGCCTATTTTTGAGAATCCTTTAACGCTATGAAAACAATACGCCACAAAATCTTGACCTGATACATTTGTGTCAGCATAGCTAAAATTAGCTATTGTAAAAACTGAACTTGTAGGTGCTGTGTTATTAAATGGACTACTATTTGCATTTTCTGCAGATGTACCCTGTAAAGCAAGTGAGTAATCATATCCATTTCCAGATAAAGCAGTTGAACCAACTTTCCAACCAGCAGAAGCGTCTCTATTTTTAACAATCAATAAATCTAAAGGTTGAGTTAAACCATGACCAACTGTATTATTAGAGTTTCCTGTACCTGTATAAGACACAATACTAAATCCAGCAGTAGTGTTTGCAGATACAGTTGAAGTTATTAAACCATCTGTGTTTGATGAGCCAGATGTGTTATCTGTTAACCAGTTCCAAGCCACTACACTCATACCGCTATAATTAAAAGAACCATCATTTCCAACAGTAAATCCATCTGAATCAAAAGATGCTACACCTCCTGATCTAACAGTATCTGCGCCGGTCTCATCGGATGTTAGTGTTTGTAAAGGTCCTCTAACAACATCTGTCCATCTATTGTGTTCTGTTGTAGCAACATTAGTTCTTCCTTTTATCCAAACAAAATCAGGTTGGAATCCTACACCTGTTATAGCATGACCACTAGAACCATTACCTGTATAAAGAACTGTATTAAAATAATCGTCTGATTTATCTATATCTGTATAAGCCATTATCCATACTCCGCTAGGTTTTTTGTGTTAAGTGCATAATATCCACTAGGTACTGCATATTCAAAGTTTCCATAGCCATTACCATCTGTGTTGCCTGATGAGATTGTGTAAGGTGGAGACCCGAAGTTTATATTAGCATTAGCACTTCTTAAACTTGTAATTGGAAAAACATCTTTATCAGTTGGAAAAGAAGTAGAAGATGTTGTTGTTAATGAAACAGCATTTGCAAATGTTTGATTTGAATTTCCAGAACCATCTGCCCAAGAACCATTTTTACCCATATAAAATTTACCATCATCCATATCTAAAGCAAATATAATAATATCATTAACACTATAAGAAGCCATATAAGTATATGTTGTGCTATTCATATAAATGTCACCATTTTGGTGACAATAAAATGATGTTGTAGTATTTGGATAAATAGTAGTAAAAGTATTTTGACCAAAATAAATTCCTAATCCACAAGTTGTACTTAATGTTGTAGGTTTAACTTCCCAATACCATTTACCTTTTGATGGAGAAAAATTTGCAAATGTTGTGTACCAGTCACCAGTTGAAGGGTCTGAAGCGGTTAGATTTCCATTTGATAAAGTATTAACATAAGATGGATTTTTTATATCTAAAGGATTCCATGTTGCAAAATTATTAGTAGGTGTATCAGTAGATTGGTCTATTGCTGTAAGGTTATTAACTGTGAAGTTATTTCCATTACCACTATCGTCTTGACCCAATGCAGCAGAGTTTTCAAATGGTAAATAGAATCCATTTGTGCCAAAAGTTAAACCAGATACATCTATTGGTTTCCATATTCCACTATCTTCGTCAAATTCTCCAAATGAAGTTGGGTCTAGTTGTTGTCCATCAATAAAAACAGTTTCTGATAAATACATATCTATGTATTGAACTGCTACATAGTTTAATCTTCCTATATAATGTGTGCCTGTATTATTAATTCCAGCTTGATAATTTAGTGATGGATATACTTCTGTGCTAAAATCAGTTACTTGATTACCATTTACATAAAACTTAACTCTATTACTTGCTGTTCCTTGTGTTGTATCTATAGCTACTACTATATGATACCAAGCTGAAACATCTCTAAAAAGTTGAGTTGTTATTATAGTGCTTTCATCATTATCTTGAATATTAAACTCTAATGTGTCATCTGCATTAAGTCTTATCCAAGTGTTTGCTGTACCACCAACAAAAATAACTTGGTCTGTTCCTAAATTTCCTCTTTTAATCCAACCACTCCATGTCCAAGTTCTTCTATTACTAGCACTTCCTGGAGTTCTGCTTAATGTATCTGAACTACCATCATTAAACCTTAATGAGTTATCTACTTCATAACCCCCTGCCGATTGGTTTCCTCCAACTATAAACACGTTAGATTACCTCCTCTGGCCACTCTCCTAAAGGTCTTGTAATGTTTCCATTACCATCGTCTGTATATTCGTATAAAGCTTTTAATGCATCAACATCAGCTGCACCATCTATTGCAGTTTCCATTTGATTTGATTTAGTTCTAACTGCTGTTCTGTAAGTTGTAATGTTTGCAGGTACAGTGTAATCAGAAACTTCAGTTGCTTTAACGACATACCAATCAGTTTTAGCAAGTAATCCTGCAGCTTGATCTTTTACAATTTTTTTCTTTTCAGTTTTTAAACCATAGTTAATAACTTGAACACCATTTTCATCTAATACAGGTTGATTATTTTCATCTACTGCATTTTCATCATTTAATCTTTTAGCAGTTGCAGTTCCCCATGATTCTGTTGCTTGATTATTTGCAAATGTGATTGTTGAATTAGTATTTATATAATATTCTGAATCTCTATAATTTGTTTTATCGACAACAACTTCGTAAATACCGATTGCTTGTTTTTCAGCAGTTGTCCATTTAGTAAAAATATCTTTAGAATATTGATTTTCGTTTAAAATAAAACCTTTTGGATAACTAAAAGATTTTGTTATTACATTATTTTCTACAAGTACGTACATAATTTTTCTCCTAACTTAGTGTCAGATTTAAGTTTCTTCCAACCTCTAACCACTTTGTACCATTATATCTAAAAACAAACAAGTCTCCTTTATCGGCAGTTGTCGTTAAAGTTGGTGCAGTATCTGAAGCGAATTCATAGACCGCATTAAATGTTAAAGTTCTAGAGCCTGTTGCATCCTGTATTACCAGTAAAGAGACGAATTGTCCAGAGGCACTTCCAGTTGGAGCATTTAAAGTTCTATTACCCTCTAATGTTACTTTTGCAACAGGAGAGGTATTTACAGCCCAATCTATGGTAGCTCCGTCAGTTAAAGCAAAATCCGCATTATATGCGGCATTATCAAATTTAACTAATCCAGTGCCTTTAGTTGAAATATTTAAACCTACATTAGTGTCACTACCTGCTACAGATAATGCAGGATCACTTCCTGTTTGTGAATTTGTTATTTCAAAATAATTAACTGCAGTTGTTGTATTGCTTTGAAAAATTAATTGTTCATTATCAGAATTATCTCTAATTCCTTTTGCATCATCAAATTTAATATTAAATGAATTAGTATCTAGATCTCCACCCAATTCTGGTGAAGTGTCTTCTACAACTTCTGTAATTGCATTATCTACAAATTCTGTATCAACAACATTTGTACCATCAGAATAAACTAGTTTTGTTCCTTTATCAGTAGTACTCCAAGTAACACCTGTTCCAGAACTTGTTTTAAATGTAACAGTAAATGCACCGGTAGTTGCATTTTCTACAATATATGTTTTTTCTATAGAATCAGGAATTATAACATTAACGGCGTTTAAAATAGTTCCGGTAAGTTTTATAACTTGATTTTTACCGTTTGATAAAACACCATTTGAAAACGTTAAAGTTGCACCGGTTGTTTCATTTAGAGTTACTGGAGCATATCCACCAATTGCTTGTTCTAATATCAGTATATTAGTATTAGTGAACTGTCCCCAAGTTCCTGAGTTTTCTCCAGTTGCTTGTACGGTTAGTTTTAAACTTGTTGATGTAGTATTTGGCATATTTTACAGTTTATTAATATTTCATTATATTTATATTTTTATCCTAATCAAGCTACTTCTTTCCAGCCAGGAGGATCGATTGGTGCATTTCCTGTATCTACTGGATTCCATATAATGTTTTGTATACTACCTTCTGCCATCGTCATTTCAATTCCTGTTAATATAGCTAATGAATCAGGAGCTGTAGCAGTTCCTTCTTGCATGGTTAGGTCAAAACCAGTTAAAGTCAGATTAGCATTGGTCTCTGCAACTGCTGTTCCAAGAGTAGCTGTCATAGCATTTCCCGTTAAACTAACATTAGCGTCTGCACCTACAGTAACATTATCTTCCTGCATAGTCAGGTCAAAACCAGATAAGGTTAAATTAGCGTTAGCTGTAGTAATAACACTACCTTGAGCCATAGTCATTCCTATGCCTGTAACATCTTCTATTACAACATCAGTGAAAGCTAAAGTATTACCCTGAGCCATTGTCATTTCTTGACCAGTAATACCTATAGCAGCTCCTGCAGTAACTGTTCCAAGTCCTAATGCTGCAGACATTCCAATACCAGTGACTGATGCATCTGGAGAAGGATCTACTGTTCCTTCTTCTGCAGTCATTGCTTCACCACTAACTGAAGCAAATGTATTTGCGTCTAAAGTTAATGTTCCTTCTGTAGTAGTTAATTCTTGACCTGTAAGTGAAACATTTCCATTTCCAATTGTAGAAACTGAATTTAAATTAGCAGATAAAGCTTCCCCTGTTGGGAATGCTGTAATTCCAGCGAAAATATTAACATTACCTTCAGTAATAGTTATTGGCTGACCTGTTAAAGAAACTGATACATCAATAACAACTCCAAGATTACTTTCTTGAGTAGTAAGTTCTTGACCTGTTACCTGAACATTAATATTTTGTGAGTATGTTGCAGCGAAAGGTGCTTCCGCAAATGCTGTAATTCCAAAAGCCATAGTCTAAGTTCCTAACTTAGTGTTAATGCTAAATTTCTACCCACTTCTAACCATTTTGAACCATTGTATCTAAATACAAATAAATCACCTAGACTAGCAGTGGCCGTTAGCGTTGGAGCTGTATCAGATGCAAATTCATATACTGCATTCCATGTTATAGTTCTGCCGCCCGTTCCATCTTGAATAACTAAAATTGAAGCAAACTGTCCCGTGCTTCCATTTGATGGAGCAGCTAAAGTTCTGTTGCCACCTAAAGTTACTTTACAAACAGATTGCGTACTCATGTTCCAGTTAATAGTTGCACCATCTGTTAAAGTTGCTTCAGGAACATATCCTTTATCAGCTTTTAAAGTTCCGGAAACATCTAAAGTAGATCCATCAAAAGTTAAATTAGCTTCTGCATTTTGTGCGTCTGTACCAGTTGCAGTAACAATTCTGTTGTTAGAACCATTAGTCATAAAGTCTGATACATCAACAGCAATTGCATCTGCTGAAACATCAATACCAGTTCCTGCTCCAACGTTTAATGTTGGTGTACCAGAAGTTCCTCCACCTGTAAGACCATTACCTGCAGTAACTCCATCGATATCACCAGTTGCTCCAGTTGCAACAGCAGTAACTCTACCATAAGCATCAACAGTAATTGTATCAATTTTAGTTGCGTTGGCTGTGCTTCCGTAAGTTCCAGATCCAACACCACCCGTTGCCATATTAATGGTAACATCACCTGTAGTTCCACCACCTGTTAAATTTGTACCTGCTGTAACTCCAGTTATGTCTCCAACATTCGTTGTGTACCCAGCGTCATTATTAAATCCTGAGTTATTTATATTTGCTTTTGTAAGTTTTTTCTGTGCATTAGCACTATCTACTACAACAAAAAAATCACCATCAGCGTCTGATGTAGAAGTTGTAAGTTCTGATAAATCAACATCAATAGCATCTGCTGTAACGTCAATTAAGTTTCCAGCGCCAACATTTAAAGTAACATCACCAGATGATCCACCACCTGTTAAGCCAGATCCTGCTGTAACGCCTGTAATATCTCCAGTAGTTGGTGTTTGAAATTCTAAAGCTGTTCCACCAGAATTTACCGCTAAAACTTGATTTGCAGATCCAATTGAAGTTAACCCTGTACCACCTTTTGTTGTTGGAACTGTAGGCAATCTGTCTGATGCTAAAGTTCCTGAGGAAACATTTGAAGCATTTAATGCTGTTAAAGCACTTCCATTTAAAGCTGGTAAAGTTGCGGGAAACCTTGCATCTGGAACAGTTCCTGAACTTAGATTACTTGCATTTAAAGCAGATCCATCAATAAATCCACTGTCATTATTAAAACCTGAAATAGCAATATTGCCTTTAGTTAATTTTTTCTGTGCATTAGCACTATCCACTACAGCAAAGAAATCACCATCTGCATCTGATGTAGATGTCGTAAGTTCTGAAAGATCAACATCTATTTGATCTGCTTGAACATCTATTAAGTTTCCAGCGCCAACATTTAATGTAACGTCACCTGTAGTTCCACCTCCTGTTAGACCTGAACCTGCTGTAACACCTGTAATATCACCAACTTCTGGTGTTTTAAATTCTAAAGCAGTTGCTCCTGCATTTACTGCAAGAACTTGATTCGCAGTTCCAATTGCAGTTAAACCTGTACCACCTTTTGTTGTCGGTACTGTTGGTAATCTATCTGATGATAAAGTTCCTGAAGCAACGTTTGAAGCATTAAGTGCTGTTAAGTTTACACCACTCGCAGCTGGAAGTGTTGCAGGAAATCTTGCGTCAGGTACTGTACCTGAAGCTAAATCGTCTGCATCTAAGTTTGTTAAATTTGCTCCGCTAATTGCAGGGAGTGTTGCTGGGAATCTTGCATCTGGAACTGTACCACTTGCTAAATTAGTTGCATTTAAATCTGTAAGTGCTGACCCGTTAGCTGCTGGAAGTGTTGCAGGAAACCTTGCATCAGGTACTGTGCCTGAAGCTAAATTATCTGCGTTTAAATTTGTTAAGTTAGACCCATTGTTTGCAACAATGTTTCCACTTGAATCTAGTATGACTGCTTTGGATGCAGGAAGGGTACAGAAAACATCTTTAGTACCTGAAGAAAAATTTACTGCAGAATCACTATTAGATGATGATATAATTGTAGTTCTAGCTAAAGTGCCAGCTGCTACAGTTCCAAGTCCTACTTCAAATTCTCCATTTTCATTTACAATTGAATAGTAAGTTGTGTTTGTATTTCCAATTGCTGATGAAAAAGTTTCAAATCCTACTACTGCTCCTGCAAGAGTAAAAGTACCTGTACCAGTAGTGGTAGAAGTCTCTTTGACTCTGTCATTTACAACTAATGCCATCTAGACCTCCTTAATTAGCCAGAGATTCTTAATATAGCTGCTGCTGTAGTAAATGCTGGAAACTGTACTGTGAAAGTTCCTGATGTAGCTGTTTTATCTGCTCCAAAATCTAAAACGGCAACTGCTGCATTTGTAACTGCAGAAGATGTGTTATAAATTAATGCTCCTCTAGCTGTCAACGTTACACCAGTAAATGATAAATCTGCAAAGTCAACAATTGCAACACCTGATGCAATTGAAGTATTTTGACCTGCTAGATCTGAACCACCTGCTGTATACTGACCACTGTTTGCAACTTCATTAGTTGCAGTGTAAGCAGTTGTAGCTGAGTTTAGAGTTGCTGAAGAAGTATAAAGAGCTAGTTTAAAAACATCACCACCAGATGAAGAAAAATTTTGATCTCCTTCTAATAATTGTTTCTTGAATGCATTTGCAATCGCTTGTGTTATAGCCATAATTTATCTCCTAGTTTTATTTTGCACCGACTCGAGGAACACCTGATTGATATTCATCTCGTCTTCTTCTTCCCATTTGTTCTACTGAGAAGCCTTCTACCACTTGTTTATACTTTCCTTCGTATAATTGCAAGAGATCATTTGGCCCTTTTAGAAAACTATATGCTTCAACTAAGCATGCATACAATAAACCATTGGGAAAATTTTGACTTATGTATGTAGTCGTATTTGTAGCAGATAAACCAGGGTCTTTCAAGATATAATTTAACTGAATTTCATAAGTAGCATCTGGTGTAGGGGCTACTACAATTTTTTGCTCATCCCACAAACTGTAATATTTAGGAACTCCTGTAGCTCCAGTAGGATTATATTCTGACATATAACTAGTGTCTCTATATTCTAAAAATTCTCTATTATCAGGTTGTGAACTTCCATCAGAATCTACTATTTGAGCTGATCTAACAATTAGTAAACCTGCGGGTCTATCTATAAATCTATCTGAAGTAATTAAATTAGCTGTAGCATATCTTCTATTATTATCAGAATCTACATCTCTAAATATTCTAAATTCAGCATTACTAATAATGCCATCAACAATAGTAGATGTTAAAACATTTGAATCTACTTCTGTGTAATCTCTAATCTGTTGTACTAGTTCTGCGTATGTCATTATGGTGTAAGTGTTACTGGACCAGCGGTCGCAGTCATTCCTCCTGAGTCTCCTGTTAGCGTTGCATTACTTCCGCAGTTAAAACTATAACTATTTGTATTAATAACTGTTATACTAAATCCTGAAGCATTTTCAAACAAAGAAAAATTTAATCCACCTGGACTTCCATCTACATTTCTAAATACAACAATATCACCTGTAGATCTTTGATGATTAGGTTCTGTAACTGTTACAATACTTGACCCTGAAGTAAAATTAAATGGATTACTAGGTAATAAACTTTCTGTTTCAGGTTCAACTCTAGCAGGTCTTGCAAATTGTAAACCTTGTGGATCAGCAACTGTTGGTTTAGGTTCTAATTGTGGTTGCTTAGGTTCAAATTCTGAAACATGTACCCTTGAACCATTCCATTCAACAACCATTTCTTTATATGGAAAAGCCATACCTGATCGGTCTGAAATAAATTGTGCGTATTTTCCGTTTGATCTAGACATTTGGATAATAAGTTTTTGGAGTTATAAATGTACTAGATGAAGAACCATCTTCTTCAAGAGCTCTTTGTAATTCATCTTCATATAATAACTTCATTTGTTGAGTTAATTCTGGTTTAAATTTTTGTGATAAATAATATGAAAGTCCTGATACCATACAAGGTACAAATCTGTAAGGTACATCTGCATTATTTGTATAGTTCCCGGCATCCTGAATCCGGCTAACATAATAGTAATTTAAAAAGTTTCCGGCTTCAGTGGATCCTGGAGTTAGATATAAAGTGATAGTTACTTTATCAATAAATCTTTGTACAAAATATTGTGTTGGAGTTCCTTCTTGTGTTTTAGAAGATAAACCTTGATAAGTTGATCTATTAATTTTTGTTAAAGAAAAATCAACTCCAGAAGAATTTCTATAAACGGCTTCTAAAATATCATCTACACCATACACTGCTGTTGCATCTGATGTACCATCTGCAGTTGATCTATACATTGTATATTCTGCTTGACCATCAACTAATGTAATTGAATTATTTTTTACTTCCCAGAAATGTAAACCTCTATTGCCCCATTCTTGAAACATTATATTTAAAGAACGTCTAGCTGTTTTTATATCATTACCAGAATAATCAAATCTGCCTATTCTTTCATAAGCTTCAGTGATTACATCATCGATATAAAAACCTGATTCAAAGGTTGTAGTTCCTGAAGTTGCCATTTAGACCTTACTTATCTATTAATACAGTTGCTTTAGCACTTGTAATTGTACTGCAAGTCATTCCACTTTTAAATAAAATTCCATCTTCAGGCATGTTAAATGAAAAAACATCTCCTGGAGGAACATCTGCTGTGAATTGAGTTCCGTCAATATCTTGTAAAGTTATAGATCCAACAACTGTTGTACTATTAGCCGATAGAATAATTCCTCTTAGTCTAGTTCTTCCAGCGAATACTTGAGCTGCTGTTGTAATCTGTACTGCTTTTACGTCACCTTTAGCTGCCATAATTTTTCTCCTTAGTATTTTATGTGTGGGCCGAAGCCCACACTAATTAATTAACTTGATGTAACGTCTGTACCAGTAATTACTTGTTTCCAAGTAGTACCATCAGAAAAAGCATAAGTAGCATTTCCTGTGTAACCGTTAGCAACATAAACCATCAATGCTTCATTATTTACTGCGCTTAAAGTTTCGCCGGCTCTTGAGCCAGTAGCGATTGTAAGTGTAGATGTATTTGAAACAGTCCAAGCAACAGTTCCACCTTGTTGTGTGTCATCTGAACCTGTGTGTGGGTTAACGTTTGCTCCACCAATAAACCCGTTAAGGGCTACTACTGGACCTTTAAATGTAGTGTTTGCCATGATTGTTCTCCTAGTTAAATTCTACATAGTCTCTAGGCCGTCGACTATACGCGTCTATGCAGAATATTAATTTATGTATAGTTTGTAATTTATATATTAAATTATTAAAAAGTGCAAGAGATCCCTAGGAATGATTAACGTTTTAGCGATGTAAAGTCCTAATTAACCAGCGTAAAGATGAATTTCACCATCTTTAAGATTATTAAGAACTTCTGCTTCTTGTTGTCTAATGATTGATCTAACTACTCGTTTGATCTCATCACCTAGAACAGACATTTCTGGTGTTATTTGTCCTCTGTTCTCAAGAAACAACTCGTTCCATTTAGATTCGAGTTTCAGTTTCTTTGCGAACAATACCATGTTGTCCTGAGCCATTTTGAACCTCCTCATAGGTTATGTAAAAACCATTTGAAGTACTAGTATACTGCAGATCGTTTTTTTCCCATTTTATATCAGATTTTCCTAGAAAGTCAATAATAGGTTTATTTAGCTCTTCCGTATTATTTATCTCTTTTTCACTTTCAATTTCAAAACTAGTTTGAAGATATTTCGTAAATATTTTTACAATATATTTATGTTCAGTCATTTTTTCTTTCTATATGTTAAATGAGGCGGGATTGTGTCCCGCCTCAAATAATTAATTATTATGCACCTGGTGATGCAAAAATACCTCTAAAGTCAGAAACTCCAAAAGAGTATCTTTCTCTAGCTTTGTATCTTACGTTACCAGTGTCGAAGTCACCTTCCATAGCAGTCTTAATAGGTGCTCTGTTAAAGTACTTCATTCCATTTGGAACATCAGTAATGATGTAGAACGCATCTGGATCAGTTAAGAAATTGTTCACTCTGTAACCTTGAGGAACCATTCCCATAGACGCAATTGCGTTAATATCATTATCAGCAGTACCAACTCTACCTTGAGTTTTCATTAATCTCTCAGCAGTGAACTGAAGTTCAGAAGGAACGATCATTTTAATACCTCTTGCAGCAATTTTTAGACCTCTTTCGTCTGTCATTGCAGCAATGTCTATTAAAGATTGCTCTAGTGAAGTTTCGTTCAAGTCAGCAGCCGTAGCTAATGTATTTGATACAGTTCCACTAATTGTTGGGTGAGAAGCACTGAATAAAGCAGTACCATCACCTGAAGTGAATGTGCCAAAACCATTAATTAACGGGTTAACCGCCTTAACTTGTTTTGTGTTCGCCATAGATCTAGCTAACGCTTTAGTATATCTACTTCCAAGTCTGTCATATAGGTTATCTTCAACCGCTTCTTCAGTGATTGAAAACGCTAAAGCTACAGTCTCGTGAGTGTATCTAGCAGTGTATGTCTCTTGAGCATTGTCAAAAGTTACACCTGATCCCTCAGACTTAGTCTGTGCTTGAGCAAAACCTGATAACATTACTTCTTCTTCAAACGCTCTGTCTGAAGATTCAGTAGTATATATTTCAGCATGCTGATTCTCATAACGTTTATATTCCAAGCCGAATAGTGCATTCAAACCTGGCTCTAGTTCTTTAACTAGTTGTCCTCTACTTATCGCCATATTTATCTCCTATCCGATTAGATTCCAGTTGTAGATTTTAAGAAATGCTCATTAATCGTAACAACCATATTTACATTAGCAGAACTAATGTCATTGTTGTCAGGATCTTTAGAGAAACCTATTAATCTTAACTGTGCTGTTGTTGATACTCCAGTTGACTCATCTAATTCTACTTTTGATAGATAGTTAGCTGAATCGCCTGCAACGT
>Ga0206131_10005644_pt1 | contig 13102 bp, 9 predicted proteins | sample Helgoland_Spring_FD_148636 | JGI IMG/M metagenome (GOLD analysis project Ga0206131, IMG submission 148636) | Pelagic subsurface seawater microbial communities from Kabeltonne, Helgoland, North Sea - Helgoland_Spring_Bloom_20160517_1 | ecosystem: Environmental > Aquatic > Marine > Epipelagic ...
GCCATATCTACATTGTTTCTCTTGGCCATGGAAATTTGGGCAGTAGTGGCTTTTCCTTGGTTTTTGAGTTGCCCCAAACGGAAAGCCAATAGCTGTGCCTTGGTAATTTCGGTGAGCATTTCTGCTAATTTTTTCTGCTGTAATTGGGTGGCTGCAATGGGTTTTCCGAATTGAATACGCTCTTTGGCATATCTCAATGCCGTGTCGTAACAGTCCATGGCTGCTCCAATAGCCCCCCAGGCAATACCGTAGCGGGCAGAGTCTAAACAACCTAGTGGTGCTCCTAGTCCGTCTTTTTCAGGCAGTATATTTTCTTTGGGAATTTTCACATCGCTAAAGATAAGCTCGCCGGTGGCCGATGCCCTTAAACTCCACTTATTGTGCGTCTCTGGCGTAGAAAAACCTTCCATGCCGCGTTCTACAATCACGCCTTTAATTCTTCCGGCTTCATTTTTAGCCCACACCACGGCAATGTCTGCAAATGGCGCATTTGAGATCCACATTTTAGCACCGTTTAAGAGGTAATGGTCTCCCATGTCTTTTATGTTGGTGGTCATGCCGCTCGGATTAGAGCCATGGTCTGGTTCTGTGAGACCAAAGCAACCCATCATTTCTCCTGAAGCTAATTTTGGGAGGTATTTCTGACGCTGCGCCTCATTTCCGTAAGCAAAAATAGGGTACATGACCAATGAGGATTGTACAGAGGCTGTGGAGCGCACTCCAGAGTCTCCCCTTTCAATTTCTTGCATAATGAGGCCGTAACTGATCTGATCCAAACCTGCACCACCGTAATTTTCAGGAATATAGGGCCCAAATGCGCCAATTTCTGCCAATCCTTTAATGATTTCTGTGGGAAAAGTAGCTTCTTGGGCATGCTTTTCAATGATCGGACTCACGGCCCTTTTAACCCAAGCTCTAGCAGCATCTCTAACCAAGAGGTGCTCTGGGCTCAGTAAATCATCTAAGGCGTAATAGTCTGGGGCTTCAAATAGGTCTGGTTTCATAGCTTTTTTTAAAGGGCATTGTTTTTGCAAAACAAGTCCACACTTTCTAGCTTCTAAATTAACTAAAGAAATATAACATTACAACAAAGCAGTGTTACATTTTTAAATAAAAATCTTTAACCAGTTCAATATATTCTGGAGTGTATTGGTGTCTGGCAGTTTCAATGGTGAGCTCTCGGTGGAGGCAGCGGGTTTTTTCAAATCCAAAAGCCATATAAGACCTTTTAAATGGGGCGTTTTTATTTCCTTTGACGTGCATTATTTCGTGGGGAAAAAGCCCTGCTTTGGCAGCAAGCGCTATAAAATCTGTGGACTCCTTAAAGGGAAGGACCAAGGCAAAAATTCCTGCTGGGCTCAAAAGGGTTACAGCCGCTTGCACCAATAGCGGGAAAGGCAGCGTACTGCTTTCCCTCGCTGCCGCCCTAGCTTGATTGTCTAAATTATTTTCAGTATAAAAAGGAGGGTTGCTCACAATAAGGTCGTAAGTCAGTGCTTCTGCTTCCTCTATGAGTTCTTCTACATGGGCGTGGTAGCAAAACAATCGGTCTGCCCAAGGCGCATTTTCAAAATTAGCCACACATTGTTCGTAGGCTTCAGGAATGAGTTCCACACCGTCTATGGTTTCTGCAAGGCTTCTTTGGGCAAGCATAAGGGCTACTACACCTGTTCCTGCCCCAATATCTAGTATGCTGTTGGGCTGGTGAGAAATAGGTGCCCAAGCACCTAATAAGACCCCGTCTGTGCCAATTTTCATAGCACATTGGTCTTGTTCAATACTAAATTCTTTGAAAATGAAAGGGGCAGACATGGTACAAAAGTACGGTATCTGGCGGTTTTTTAAGGGCGTGAACAAACTTATTTGAGGCAGTATTTTCTTCGCTTTAGAGTTATTTTCTTAGGAGTCGAGCTTATTTAAGGCTGCCTGCTGTTCTGGTTTCACTGCCGGTTTGATCCAAGAGGGCATCGCCTAATTTTAGCCGCATATCTGCAGCCAAAGATTGTATTTTGTTTACCACATCTGGATGAAATTGCGCCACATTGGTGCGTTCGGCTTCATCTGTTGGCAGGTGGTACAATTCAATTTCCTTCATGTCAATAAAGGCGTATTGTCCAGGTAAGCCGTCTGCGCCTTGTGGCTGCCCAGCCATGGTTCTATAGCGGTGGGGAAAATACATTTTCCAATCTCCATAGCGTACCCCAAAAAGTTCATTAACCCTGTAGTAAAAGAAATAGGCTTCTTGAGGGCTTTCTTGGCTTTCTCCGCTGAGTACCTGCATGACATTTTTTCCATCGATAGGATGATTGGGTAGTTTTCCATCTGTTAATGCAGCTACAGTAGGCATAATGTCTATTCCCATAACAGGTGTGTGAACAAGGGTTCCCGCAGGAATTTTTCTAGGGTATTTCACTACAAACGGTTCCCTTTGTCCCCCTTCCCAAGCGGTACCTTTTCCTTCTCTAAAAGGTGTTGCGCTTCCTGCGTGATTGCCGTATGCGAGCCAAGGTCCGTTGTCTGAAGTAAAAATAACCATAGTGTCCTCCTCTAGTCCGTTTACTTTAAGTGCATTTAATATTTCTCCTACTGACCAATCCAATTCCATAATCACGTCTCCATAGAGCCCGTTTTTGGACTTGCCTTTAAATTTTTCAGAAACATAGAGGGGTACATGAGGTTGGGGATGGGCCACATATAAAAAGAAAGGCTGGTCTTTTTTAGCGTGTATAAATGATACGGCTCTTTGGGTGAGTTGGGTAGTGAGTTGAGACTGGTCTGTGAGGGTGTCTAAAACCTGTCCATTCTCCAATAAGGGAAGCGCTTTAAAGTTAAAAACAGGGCCTTGTTGTGGGTGTAAAGGCCACATATCATTGGAGTATGGTATGCCAAAATAGTCTTCAAACCCGTGCTCATTTGGAAGAAATTCAGGGGCGTCTCCCAAATGCCATTTTCCATATATAGCCGTAGCATAACCCGCTGCTTTAAGCATTTCTGCCATAGTGAGTTCTGCTGGGTTTAAGCCTTTTTTTGCTTCTGGCATAAAAGCGTTGTGAATACCTATCCTATTGGGATAACAGCCAGTAAGAATTCCAGCCCTAGAGGCAGAACATACGGCTTGAGGCGCATAATATTGGGTAAGCAGCGCCCCTTCTTTGGCCATTTGGTCTAAATGGGGTGTTTCAAAATCTTTGGCACCAAAAGCGCCTAGGTCTGCATAACCTTGGTCATCTGTAAGGATTAGTATAATATTGGGGCTTTTCTCTCGATTATTAGGGGTGTTGGCTACTTCTATAGGTGCTTGTTTACAGCCCGTTAAAAAGATTAAAAAAAGCCATAAAAAGGAAAGCTGCGTTTTCATAAGTGTGAAATTGATCACTTAAAGCTACGCAATATTTTTAGATGGGCTTAGGGGTTTTAGACCAACAGCACTAGTCGGCTCCTAAATATAAGGCTACAAGTCCGTCTGGAGTGGTTACCTCTATGGTATTGTTCTCGCGATCTACCTTAGTGATAATCTGGTCTGTAATGGGAATAAGTAATTCTTTGTCTTCTTTTTTGGCAATGAATAAAGCCTGACTTACAGTGTCATTTACAGCGGTAATCTGACCAATATCGCCATGGACTTTATCTAAAAGGGTGAAGCCAATAATTTCGTGGTAATAAAATTTATTTCCAGTGAGTTTTGGAAGTAAGCTTAGGGGTAGGAAGAGTGCTGCACCCATGATCTTGTCTGCAGCAGCTTCATCTTCTACGGCCTCAAAACGGACCCTGAGGAGGCTAGACTTATGAAGGGAACATTTTTCAATAAAAAATGGAACCAGGCTGTCTCTGAGAGAGACAAATACTGATTCCATGTTTTCGTATAGGTCGGGCTCATCTGCGTCTAGCTTTATGAGTACCTCTCCTTTAAAACTGTATTTTGAAACAATTTTGCCTAAGTAGAAACAATCTTCCTTACGCATCCTTGTTTTATATTAAGCTTCTTTGGTTTCTTCACCAGCTGCTTCTTCAGCAGGCGCTTCTTCAGTAGCAACAACTTCTTCAGCAACAACTTCTTCAGTAGCAACCGCTTCTTCAGCAACAACTTCTTCTGTAGCAGCAACTTCAGCAACAACTTCTTCTGTAGCAGCAACTTCAGCAGCAGCAGCGGCTTCAGTAGCGGCAATTTCTGCAGCTTCAGCAGCAGCAACTTCAGCAGCAGCTTCAGCTTCTAGTGCTTGTGCTTTTTCTACTTCTTGCTCTTGAGTAAGACCAGAAACTTTTGCAGCAACAGCAGCATCTTTTTCAGCCACCCATGCGTTGAATTTTTCTGCTACTTGCTCTTCAGTTAAAGCACCTTTTCTAAGTCCTCCTAAAAGGTGGTGCTTTAATAAAGCGCCTTTGTAAGACAACAAACGTTTTGCAGTGTCAGAAGGCTGTGCTCCATTAGTCAACCATTTTACAGCACCATCTACATTTAAGTCAATAGTGGCTGGGTTGGTGTTAGGATTGTAGATTCCTAATTTCTCTAAAAATTTACCATCTCTTTTTGACCTTGCATCTGCAGCAACGATCCAATAAAATGGTTTTCCTTTTTTACCGTGTCTTTGTAATCTAATTTTTACTGGCATATCACATTAATTTGTAGGGTGCCCGACCCTTGGTTATTAATTCTTTTTAGTTTTCTCCATTAAGAGGGTGCAAATATACCCTTTTTTTGTGATTTGCAAACTATCTGCTTTTAAATAATTAGGCTAGGTTGGCGTTGCCCCACAATAAAGGGTTAATAACTTCTTAAAACCCTCTTTTTCTTTACGATTCCTTTTGGTTATTTTTACCGTTCCCAGGCAAATAAGCACCCAAAGAAAATCACCCAGATGTATTTAATTTTTGACACTGAAACCACCGGCTTACCCAAGAGATGGAATGCCCCCGTAACGGATACCGACAATTGGCCGCGCTGTATTCAGATTGCCTGGCAATTACACGACGCTATGGGAAACCTCTTGGAACACCAAGATTATTTGGTTTCGCCAGATGGCTTTGACGTACCTTTTGAGGCAGAACAAATACACGGTATTTCTACCGCGCTTGCTCAGGACCAAGGACTTCCTTTGTTAGAAGTATTGGAGCGTTTTACAGCGGCTGTAGAAAAATGTCATTTTGTGGTGGGCCAGAATGTGGGTTTTGACCTCAACATTATGGGGGCAGAATTTCACAGGGCTGGGATAGAAAACACCCTAGCTCAAAAGCCTGTGTTAGATACTTGTACGGAACAGACCGCTATGATGTGTCAAATTCCTGGAGGTAGGGGAGGTAAATTTAAGCTGCCTACCCTGACGGAACTGCACCAACATTTATTTGGCGCGCCTTTTAACGAAGCCCACAACGCTACGGCAGACGTAGAGGCTACCACACGTTGCTTTTTGGAGTTACTCCGCTTAAAGCACTATCCGCTTGAGAAGTTAGGCGCTCCTGCAGACTATTACAACCAGTATCAGGCAGCGAATTCTGAGGCTGTAGCCGGTATTGGATTGAAGCATGTGAATTTAAAAAAGGCATCGGCGGCGCTGCAAGCGCAAGCCCAACCAGTAACTGCTGCGCCCACCAAACAGGATATTAAAGAAAATTTAGCCCAGTTAGAAGACACTGCTTTTGTTCACCTGCACAACCATTCCCAGTTTTCTGTGCTCCAATCCACCATGAGTGTAAAGGATTTGGTGGCTCAAGCGGCCAAGCAAAATATGCCTGCGGTGGCCCTTACAGACCACGCCAATTTAATGGGGGCCTTTCATTTTGTGAAAGAGGTCAAAGCGCACAATGCTAGGGTTAAACAGGCCCATAAAGAAGCGGAAGCAGCGGGGACCCCTAAAGAAGGCAAAGAAATGACGCCAATTATTGGTTGTGAATTTTATGTTTGTGAGGACCATACAAATAAGCATGTAAAAGATTACGGGTATCAGATGGTGTTTTTGGCAAAGAACAAAAACGGCTATCACAATTTGGCCAAACTGTCTTCTATTGCCTATACCAAAGGATTTTATTATGTGCCTAGAATAGACAAGGCGCTTGTGGAACAGTATAAAGAAGACTTAATTGTACTCTCTGGAAATATGTATGGCGAGGTGGCAGCTAAAATCCTAAATATGGGAGAGCAGCAAGCAGAAGAAGCCCTAATTTGGTGGAAAGAGACCTTTGGAGCAGACTTTTATGTGGAGTTAATGCGCCACAGTCAGGAAGATGAGGACCGGGTTAATCAGGTGTTGGTGCCTATGGCTCAGAAGCATGGGGTCTCTTTAGTGGCTACAAACAACACCTATTATGCAGACCAGAAAGACGCAGAGGCCCACGATATTTTACTCTGTGTAAAAGATGGAGAAAAACAAGCCACGCCTATTGGAAGGGGTAGGGGGTACAGGTATGGATTGCCCAACCAAGAGTATTTTTTCAAGACTGCAGCGGAAATGAAGTCGCTGTTCTCGGATATACCAGAGGCCATTGAAAATACCCATAAGATTTCCAGCCAAATTGAAGCTTTTGAACTAGCGAGAGAAGTACTGCTGCCTGCTTTTGAGATTCCAGCGGAGTTTAAGGTGGCAGAAGATTTAGAAGACGGTGGCAAACGAGGAGAAAATGCTTACCTCAGAGACATTGCCTATAAAGGCGCACTAAAGCGGTACACTGAAATTACGCCTGAAATTGAAGAGCGTTTGGATTTTGAATTGGACACCATTAGAAATTCTGGGTACCCGGGTTACTTCCTGATTGTGGAAGATTTTATTAGAGAAGCGCGTAATATGGACGTTTCTGTTGGTCCTGGAAGGGGTTCTGCGGCTGGATCTGTAGTGGCCTACTGCTTGTGGATTACCAATATAGATCCTTTGAAGTACGATTTGCTTTTTGAGCGTTTCTTAAATCCAGACAGGGTTTCTATGCCAGATATTGATATTGATTTTGACGACGAGGGTCGCGGTCGTGTCATGGATTATGTAATTAAAAAATACGGTTCTAACCAGGTGGCTCAGATCATTACCTATGGTACCATGGCGGCCAAGTCTTCTATTAGAGATACGGCCAGGGTATTGGATTTACCCCTCAACGAGGCAGACAGGATTGCTAAATTACTGCCCAATATGTCTAAACTCGCTAAGATTTTTAGCTATACTGAGGCGGAACTCAAGAAAAACTTTAGGGCAGAAGACTTAGATAAGGTCAACGAGCTACTCAATATTGCAGACGGTCCAGACCTGGAAGCTCAGACCTTGAATATGGCACGTATATTAGAGGGATCACTTAGGAATACAGGTATTCATGCCTGTGGGGTAATTATTACCCCTGGAGATATTACCAATTATGTGCCAGTGGCTACGGCCAAAGATTCTGATTTGTATGTGACCCAGTTCGACAACTCCGTGGTAGAAGACGCTGGATTGTTAAAAATGGACTTTTTGGGTCTGAAGACCCTGACCTTAATTAAGGATACGGTTAAAATTGTCAAGGCCAAGCACGACATTCAATTGGTGCCGGATGATTTTCCTTTGGACGACACCAAGACCTACGAGCTCTTCCAGCGCGGAGACACCGTTGGGGTATTCCAATACGAATCTGTGGGCATGCAAAAGCACCTCAAGGATTTAAAGCCTACTGTTTTTGACGACCTTATTGCCATGAACGCGCTCTACAGACCAGGACCAATGGAGTATATTCCTAGTTTTATTGGTCGTAAACACGGCGACGAACAAATTACCTATGACCTTCCTGAAATGGAAGAATACCTTAAGGAAACCTACGGGATTACAGTCTATCAAGAGCAGGTAATGCTCTTGTCTCAGAAGCTTGCCGGTTTCTCTAAGGGGGAAGCAGACGTACTGAGAAAAGCCATGGGTAAGAAAATATTTGCCCTACTAGAAAAATTGAAACCCCAGTTTTTAGGGGGTGGAGAAAAGCTGGGTCACCCTAAAGAGATACTCGAGAAAATATGGAAAGACTGGGAAGCCTTTGCATCTTATGCCTTTAACAAGAGTCACTCTACTTGCTATGCCTATATTGCTTATCAGACAGCTTACCTTAAAGCCCACTACCCAGCAGAATATATGGCGGCGGTACTCTCTAATAATATGAATGACATTAAGCAAGTGACTTTCTTTATGGAAGAATGTAAGCGTATGGGTTTACAGGTTTTGGGGCCAGATGTGAATGAATCCTTTTACAAATTTGCCGTAAACAATGCAGGAGCCGTTCGTTTTGGCATGGGCGCAATCAAAGGCGTGGGTCGCGGGGCGGTAGAGACCATTGTGGCGGAGCGAAAAGAAAGTGGGCCTTACAGGTCTGTTTTTGATTTGGCCAAGCGTATAGATTTAAGGGCAGCCAATAAAAAAGCTTTTGAAAACTTAGCACTTGCCGGAGGATTCGATTCTTTTGGAGGGGTTCACAGGGCGCAGTATTTTCACCCTCTGGGCGATGCCGGTACTTTTCTTGAAAAAGTCATTCGTTACGGTGCCAGATACCAGGAAAATGAAAACTCTGCCCAAGTGAGTTTGTTTGGGGAGTCTAGTGATATTCAAATTCCGGAACCTGAAGTGCCTCCTTGTCCAGAGTGGGGGACTATGGAGAAGTTAAAGCAAGAGAAGGAAGTGGTGGGGATATACATTTCTGGACATCCTTTAGACGACTATAAAACAGAAATAAACACTTACACCAATGCCAATGTGTCTTTCTTTAATGACCTTCCCTCTTATGTAAACAGGGAGCTGGCTTTTGCTGGTGTGGTGTCTGAGGTGCAACATAGGGTATCTAAAAACGGTAAAGGCTGGGCGGCCTTTACGGTAGAAGACTACGCAGACTCTTATGAGTTTAGGATCTTTGGTGAGGACTATTTGAAGTTCAGGCACTTTTTAATTCCCAACTCATTTATATTCTGTAAGGCCCTTGTGAAAGAGGGTTGGACCAATAAAGATACCGGTAAACAAGGAGAGCCTCGCCTGCAATACAACGGTTTTTATATGTTGCAAGAAATACTTGAGAATTTCACTAAAAAGCTCACCTTAAAGTTGCGGGTAGACCACCTAGAGGAAGCGCAGATTAAAGGAATTAAGGAACTTATTCAAAGCCATCCTGGAGATTTACCACTGCATTTTAGCCTTTATGAGATGGAAGAGAGTATTAAGTTAGATTTTGTTTCTCGCAGTCAAAAAATAGGGGTAACTACGGCACTTTTAGAAGCCCTAGAGGCTGCAGATGTACATTTCAGTCTAAACTAGCTATAAGGCTTCTTTATAGTTAGATAAGAAAAGGCATAGGCCAGAGGGAAAAATGGTAAAATAAATATGTAAATTTGTAAACAATTAAAAACATAGAATCATGGCATTAGAAATAACAGACGCTACTTTCGAAGAAGTAGTTTTAAAAAGTGACAAGCCAGTAGTTGTGGATTTTTGGGCAGCTTGGTGTGGTCCTTGTAGAATGGTAGGTCCTATCATTGATGAGGTAAGTAATGATTACGAAGGAAAAGCTGTCGTAGGAAAGGTAGACGTAGACGCCAACCAAGAATTTGCAGCTAAGTACGGCGTGCGTAACATTCCAACCGTTTTAGTATTTAAAAACGGAGAGATTGTGAGCAGACAAGTAGGGGTGTCTCCAAAGCAGGTTTACACAGACGCGATTGACGCAGCTATGTAATACACTGGTTTTGAAACCTGTATAAAAAAAGACCCTGGCCAATGCTAGGGTCTTTTTTTATGTCCTTGATCTTAGAGAGAAAATATTTTATTTTTTTAGTATTTTTTGTTTGCACAATTAAATAAGCGGTGTATATTTGCAACCGCTAACGCGAGGTCTGGTAGTTCAGTTGGTTAGAATACCTGCCTGTCACGCAGGGGGTCGCGAGTTCGAGTCTCGTCCAGACCGCAGAAGCCAAAGCCGATTCATTTATGAGTCGGCTTTTTTGTTTCCTATATTCAAGGGTTTACATACATTTTAGTATTCTTCGCTAAAATATCCCTTGGACTCATTATACTTTATAAAAGCACAAAAAATTGTATCAATAAGCCTCAACTGGCAGTTGTCAGACAGTTAATTTTGCATTTAACGTAAATATCTTTTGCAATCCAAGTATCAATCCATTCTTACAAATTCACACCAAAATGGATTCGCTTAGGCTGCTCCATTTTGTTTATGTCTGACAATAGATTTAATATTAAACACCTTCAAAGAAGAGATTCAAACGCAATTATCTAAACCTTCCTCTACTGAGTATTTTAAGAGTAGTGTTTCAAGTCCCCTCACTTGTACCTCCCTAAGAGAGTTACAACTAAGGTTCCCTAATAAACCTAAGTGTAGTCTATGGGCAGGAGTTCAAAACTTCTGTCCTTTTTTTATAAGACTCTGATATTCATATTTTGATAATTACATAGAAATAACAAATCCTTTAAATAGAGTCAAGTCTTGGAGTTAATTCATTATAAATTAAATACTCTCAATCTATTAATATTATTAGTTGTTAATAGAAATAAGTAAATTAGTATTTCCAAATCTTACTTAATGAAAAAGCTATTCTTCCTACTTACTGCATTCGCTATTGTTTTATCCTGTTCTTCAGATGAGACCTCAACACCTGTTACACCACCACCTGCTCCAATAGTTAAATATACTATTACATTATCTGCAGGAGAAGGAGGAACAGTATCTATCACAGGAGGCGAATACGAGGCAGGACAAACAGTTAATGTTACTGCAACTCCACAAGGTGAATACTTGTTTAAAGATTGGTCTGATGGCAATACAGATGCCACCAGAACAATCACAGTATCATCTAACTCAACACTTACTGCAAACTTTGAGAAAAGAAAGTATCCACTTACTGTAAACTTTGAAGGAGAGGGTGAGGTAATAGAGGAAATAGTTAACTCTGGAAGAACAACTGAATATGATTCAGGCACTACCGTGAAGCTGACTGCCCAAGCAGCAGCTGAATGGGTATTTGTTGGTTGGACAGGTGCGATAGAATCTACAGAAGAATCTGTTCAGATAGTAATTGGAGAGCCTAAAGAAGTTACAGCTACTTTTGAGAAGAAGAAATACCCACTAACAGTAAACATAGAGGGAGAAGGTGAAGTCTTGGAGGAGATAGTTAACTCAGGCAGAAGTACTGACTATAGCTCAGGTACTACTGTTAAACTCACAGCTATACCTGCTGAGGGATGGAGTGTTTTTAAAAAATGGTCAGGATCTGTTAACTCAACTGAAACTTCTATTGAAATTAATATTAGTGAACCAACGACTATTAATGCAGTTTTTGAAGAGTCTAATTTTATTGTAACGAAGAATAGAACTAGAATTGAAGTTGAAGGAGTGGTTTTAGAGGATATAAGAGCAACATTTTCTGATGTTAGTGGTTCATTTTATTATACACATAACGGGAACGAGTATTTTTTTAATTCAGGTAATAGATGGATTTCGGGGGAATTATGGAATACCTCACTAGATCCTCAATCTCTTCCAAAAATTCCTCATTTAGTTTTGAAAAAATTTGACAATAAATGGCTTTTAGATCAAGTTCATAGAGTTTCTGCTACTAGATTAGTAAGAAATCCTGTAAAATATGGGAATCAATTAATTATTGCTGATGCTGGAGAGATAGGAAACAATGCTGATTTGTGGTTAGGAGATGCTTGGATTGGTGAACTAGTCCCTGATAATATTGAATGGAGAAAAATAAATCCAGATGGAGAAAAAACATTTTGGCACGGAGTAACTGCTGGGGACATTAATGGTGACGGATTAACAGATATAGGAGGAGTTCCTACACCTGATTATCGTTTATATGTTCAAAATCAAGATGGTACATTTAGTAATCAGCGAAATATTTGGTCATATTCAGATTCTAACGATTCCCCATTTACGATAGCTTTTATAGATGTTGATGGTGATGGAAGAGATGAAATAATAACTGCAGATTATGGAGAACAAAATCAAAACCAATTAAATAATGTTCAGACATACAAGTATAATGACAAGAACGAAAGATTTGAAAGAATTTTTGTATCTAACGAGCCAGAAGCATTTTATTCATTATCAGAATGTCCCCGCGGTTTAGGTGGAACATCAATTAAAGCAGGTGATTTTAATAATGATGGAAATATTGATATTTCAGTAGCAAGAGAGGACAGTTGTGGTAGTGCATTTGAAGTTTGGTTGGGTGATGGTAATGGAGAATTTAAACCTCACTGGTCAAAATTTTTTAGGGGAACAGATTTACAGAATTGGAGAGAATTTAAGTTAATGGATGTAAACAATGATAACAATATGGATATTGTATTACGCCCTGATGGATATGGATCTCTATTTAGAATTTCCCCCGTTCAATACGATCCAGTGGCTTCAGGTGGGGTTAAATTAAATAATAGTATTTGGATCAATGACGGACAAGGTAATTTTTCAGCATATGAAAATAAAGAACTTGAAATAAAGGATGTTTTTGTAGATTTTTTAGAACCATTTATGAAAGACGGAATACTTCATTTTATTGGTACTACTACACTCCCTGATGACGCTCATTATGGTGAAGATGCAATCACTTTGAGCATTTATGATATAAAAGTAAGAATAGAATAATTAAATAACAGGCATATCACATTCTTCTAATTCACTTACTTCTAAACCTCTTAGGTAGGTTGGTATTTAATTTATTGTGTATTTATTTAAAACAATACGTTTATGAAAAAAATAATTATAACTCTTAGAAATAATATACTAATATTAGGTGGTTTAACACTTGGGGTAGATATCTTACTCGATATATTTGATATTCAACCCCCACTTATCTTAAAATGGATTTGGTTAGGATTTCTTTCAACTTTACTTATTTGGGCTTGGGTTGAATTTGCAAAGAAAAACAAAAGAAGCTCTAAACCATAGGCATATCACATTCCTCTAACTCACTTACTTCTAAACCTCTTAGATAGGTTAAGCTAACAGCTAAAGAACTATGAACCATAGCCCTCTGTAGTTTACTAATAAAATTTATAATAATCTTGTCTTGCAATTATATATTTAATATATTTATTAATAACTAATTAAAACAAACACAAAATGAAAAAAATTTATTTTTTACTAACCTGTTTAA
>Ga0206131_10005652_pt1 | contig 13078 bp, 26 predicted proteins | sample Helgoland_Spring_FD_148636 | JGI IMG/M metagenome (GOLD analysis project Ga0206131, IMG submission 148636) | Pelagic subsurface seawater microbial communities from Kabeltonne, Helgoland, North Sea - Helgoland_Spring_Bloom_20160517_1 | ecosystem: Environmental > Aquatic > Marine > Epipelagic ...
TGCAGGTGGTATGAAGCGTTATGGTTTCCGTGGTGGTGATGCCACACATGGTAACTCTATCTCTCACCGTTCTGCTGGTTCAATCGGCCAATGTCAAACGCCAGGTCGTGTCTTTAAAGGCAAGAAAATGGCAGGACATATGGGTGATAAGAAACGTACTTTACAAAACCTATCGGTAGTTAGGGTTGATGAAGAACGAAACTTACTGTTAGTGAAGGGCTCTGTCCCTGGCGCAACAGGGTGTGACGTTGTTGTTCGTCCTGCTGTAAAAGCCTAAAAGATTCTTAGGGGAATAATTGTGGATCTTCAATTACAATCATTTGATGGAGCTAAAGCCGGAAACATCACTGTTTCTGAAGCGATGTTCGATCGTGAATACAATGAATCTATGGTTCATCAAGTCGTAACAGCGTATTTAGCTGGTGCAAGAGCAGGAACACACGCGCAAAAAACACGCTCAGAAGTGAGTGGTGGTGGTCGTAAACCTTTTGCTCAAAAAGGGAGTGGTCGCGCACGTGCAGGAACAATCAGAAGTCCAATTTGGCGTTCTGGTGGTACAACCTTTGCTGCTAAGCCACGCGATTACAGTCAAAAAGTGAACCGTAAAGTGTATCGTAATGCACTTTGCTCTATCTTGTCTGAACTACGTCGTAATGACAGCTTAGTTATTGTAGATAAAGTAGACTTAGCAACACCAAAAACAAAAGACTTATTAGCTAAAACAGATGCTTTAGGTGTGAAAAATGCACTTATCGTGACTGAAAATGCAGCGGGTAACCTAGCATTAGCTTCACGTAACTTATATGACATTGCAGCGACTGATGCAGCACATGTTAATCCTGTTGCGTTGTTACGTTTTGAAAAAGTGGTCATGAGTGAAGACTCTGTTCGCAAATTAGAGGAGTCATTACTATGAACTCAGAACGCTTAACAAAAATTATTTTAGGGCCAGTTGTGGCAGAAAAAGCGACTCGCGTTGCTGAAAACCATAACCAGGTAGTCCTAAAAGTATTGCCAGATGCGAACAAGTTAGAAATTAAAAAAGCGGTTGAACAACTGTTTGAAACGAAAGTTGAGTCAGTGACGACAACTAATGTGAAAGGTAAGTCTAAACGCACAGGTCAGATCATGGGCAAGCGTAGTGACTGGAAAAAAGCTTACGTGACATTAGCTGAAGGGTCAGACATCAACTTTGTTGGCGCTGAATAAATAAATAGAATACGGGTGAGGAAACAGGAATGGCGTTAAAAAAAGCTAAACCTACATCGGCTGGCCGCAGGTTTGTTGTTGAAGTTAAAACAGCAGATCTCCACCGTGGTGCACCATATGCACCATTGGTTGAGAAAAAGGCAAAATCAGGCGGTAGAAATAATGCAGGTCGCATCACGGTAAGACATCGTGGTGGTGGTCATAAACAACGTTACCGTCTTATCGACTTTAAGCGTAATAAAGATGGCATTCCAGCAGTGGTAGAACGTATTGAATACGATCCAAACCGTACAGCACATATTGCATTATTAAGTTATGCAGATGGTGAGAAAGCATACATCATCGCGCCTAAAGGTGTTGTGGCTGGAGACAGATTAGAGTCAGGTGAGAATGCAACGATTCGTGCAGGTAATGCAATGAAGTTATCTGCCATACCTTTAGGTAGCACGATTCACTGTATTGAGATGAAACCTGGCAAAGGTGCTCAAATTGCACGTAGTGCCGGTAGTAGTGCGCAGTATGTTGCACGTGAAAATGGCTACGCAACATTGCGTTTACGTTCAGGTGAAATGCGTAAGATTCCTCTTGATTGTAAAGCAACACTTGGCGAAGTAGGTAATGGTGAACATTCACTAAGATCGCTAGGTAAGGCTGGAGCAACACGCTGGCGTGGTGTTCGTCCTACCGTTCGTGGTGTCGTAATGAACCCGGTAGATCATCCACATGGTGGTGGTGAAGGTCGTACATCAGGTGGTCGTCACCCGGTATCACCTTGGGGTATGCCAACTAAAGGCTACAAAACTCGTAAAAACAAGCGTACAGATAATTTGATTGTACGTCGTCGTAATAAGAAATAAAGGCTAGGAATTAAGTATGCCGCGTTCAATTAAAAAAGGTCCTTTTATAGACCTGCACCTTGAAAAAAAGGTTTTAGAAGCAGTAGAAGCAAATAATAAGCGTCCAATCAAAACATGGTCTCGTCGTTCGATGATTATTCCAGACATGATTGGTCTGACAATTGCTGTTCATAATGGTAGACAACACCTACCTGTATTCATTACAGAAGATATGGTTGGGCACAAGTTGGGTGAGTTTTCTCCAACGCGTACCTTTAAAGGTCATATCGCTGATAAGAAAGCGCGATAGGTCAGGGGTAGAGAAATGGCGACGAAAGCAAAATATAGCTATGCAAGAATTTCTGCACAAAAAGTACGTTTAGTTGCAGATCAAATCAGAGGATTGCCCGTTGAAAAGGCAATTAACTTATTAACCTTCAGCCCGAAGAAAGCAGCAGTTTTGATGAAAGAGGTTTTAAACTCTGCCATCGCAAATGCTGAACATAACGACGGTGCAGATATCGATGAGCTTTATGTATCTGCTGTTATGGTCGATGAAGGTTCAACAATGAAACGTATGTCACCACGTGCTAAAGGACGTGGTAACCGTATCCTTAAACGCACAAGCCACATTACTGTGGTTGTAGACGAAAAGTAAGAGAGAATACTTATGGGACAAAAGGTTCACCCAACTGGCTTTAGACTTGGTATAATCAAAGATTGGAATTCGATCTGGTATGCCGATTCTTCTGAGTTTTCTGGTCTACTAGATAAAGATCTGAAAGTACGTGCTTATCTTAAGGATAAATTGTCACATGCTTCGGTCAGCAAAATCCAAGTAGATAGACCTGCAAAGAACGCTAAAATCACGATTCATACGGCACGTCCGGGTATCGTTATTGGTAAAAAAGGCGAAGATATCGATAAGTTGCGCCAAGAGGTGTCAGCGATTATGGGTGTTCCCGTCAATGTCGGCGTAGAAGAAATTCGTAAACCTGAGCTAGATGCAACTTTAGTTGCTGAAAGTGTCGCGCAGCAATTAGAGCGTCGTATCATGTTCCGTAGAGCGATGAAACGTGCTGTAACGAATACTATGCGTTTAGGTGCGGAAGGTATTCGTATTAATGTTGCAGGCCGTTTGAATGGTGCCGAAATCGCACGTACCGAATGGTATCGTGAAGGTCGTGTGCCATTACATACATTACGTGCTGACATTGATTACGGCACAGCAGAAGCGAACACGACTTACGGCATCATTGGTGTCAAAGTTTGGATTTTTAAGGGCGAAGTTTTCGACGCACATGCGCAAACTGAAGCCCCAGTTGAAAAATAAGGTTTTAACCAATGTTACAGCCAAAAAGAACAAAATTTAGAAAGCAGATGAAGCTGCGTAACCGCGGGTTAGCCAACCGTGGTTCAAAAGTGAGTTTCGGTGAGTTCGGCCTTAAATCTTTAGATCGTGGTCGTATTACAGCTCGTCAAATTGAAGCAGCGCGTCGTGCGATGACACGTTACATCAAACGTGGCGGTAAAATTTGGATCCGTGTTTTTCCGGACAAACCAATTACCAGTAAGCCGCTTGAAGTACGTCAGGGTAAAGGTAAAGGTAATGTCGAGTACTGGGTTGCTAATGTACAACCAGGTCGCATGCTATATGAAATGGAAGGTGTTGAAGAAGAAGTGGCACGTGAAGCGTTCCGCTTAGCTGCTGCAAAACTTCCTGTTAAAACAACATTTGTCACACGGGCAGTACTGTAATGAAAGCAAGTGAAATTAGAGCAAAATCTGCTGAAGAAATGATGCAAGAGCTAGATGAGTTGCATAAAGAGCAGTTCAACTTACGCATGCAACATGCGACGGGTCAATTGACTCGCAGTAGCGAAATGAAACGTGTTCGCCGTGATATTGCACGCATCAAAACTGTACTAAGCGAAAAGAAATAGGGCGTAGACATGAGTGAACAAGAAAACAATATACGTTTAGTAACGGGTCGCGTCATCAGCGATAAGATGGATAAATCAATCACTGTGTTGGTTGAGCGTAAAGTACCGCACCCACTTTATAAAAAATATGTAAAACGTTCTACAAAATTGCATGCACATGATGAAGCAAACACATGCAACGTAGGCGATGTTGTCAACATTACATCAACACGTCCAATGTCAAAGACTAAGTGCTGGAAATTAGTCGACGTTGTGACACGTGCTAAGTAATACCGGTTATATTGGAGTTTAGACCATGATTCAAATGCAAAGTAGTCTAGATGCCGCGGATAACAGCGGTGCACGACGTGTTGAATGTATTAAAGTATTAGGCGGTTCACACCGTCGTTATGCAGGTATTGGTGACGTTATTAAAGTCACAATCAAAGAAGCTGCGCCACGCAGTAAAGTCAAAAAAGGTGAAGTACACAATGCTGTCATCGTCAGAACACGTAAAGGTGTTCGTCGTCCTGATGGTTCATTAATTCGCTTTGATGCTAATGCAGCTGTGCTATTAAACGCAGCACATCAGCCAATTGGCACACGTATCTTTGGCCCTGTAACACGTGAACTACGTGGTGAGAAGTTCATGAAGATTATTTCGTTAGCGCCTGAAGTGCTATAAGTTTTAGGAGACGCTGAGATGGAAAGATTAAAAACAGGTGATCAAGTTGTCGTATTAGCCGGCAAAGATCGTGGTAAACAAGGTGAAATCAAAGCCCGCGGAGAAGGTGGTAAGTTCGTGGTTGAAGGTATCAACTTGGTGAAAAAGCACACTAAGCCAAATCCGAATACTGGAACAACAGGCGGCATCTTAGAAAAAGAAATGCCGATTGATGGTTCAAACCTGGCTTTATTAAACCCTGCTACAGGCAAGGGCGAAAAAGTGGGCTTTAAAATTTTAGATGACGGCCGCAAGGTTCGCGTGTTTAAATCAAACGGCGAAGTTGTCGGCGCATAAGCGACGAATTAGGTAATTACAGTGAGCAGATTAAAAGATTTTTATCGTGATGAAGTAGTCAAACAGCTAACAGAGCAATTTGGTTATAAATCAGTAATGGAAGTGCCTAAAGTGACTAAGATCACACTTAATATGGGTGTGGGTGAAGCGTTAACTGATAAGAAAGTATTAGAAAACGCCGTATCTGATATGGAAAAAATTTCAGGTCAGAAAGTAGTTGTCACTAAAGCAAAGAAATCAATTGCAGGGTTTAAACTACGTGAGGGCTGGCCAGTAGGTTGTAAAGTCACATTACGTTCAGACCGTATGTATGATTTCTTAGATCGTTTGATTACGATTGCGATTCCAAGAGAACGGGATTTTCGTGGTTTGAGCCCTAAATCTTTCGATAAGCAAGGTAATTACAGTATGGGGGTGAAAGAACAAATCATCTTCCCAGAAATTGAGTACGATAAAATTGATAAGCTAAGGGGAATGGATATCAGCATTACGACAACAGCAAAAACGGCTGAAGAGTCGCATGCATTGTTGGCTGCATTTAAATTCCCTTTCAGAAAATAAATATAGGTTGGATGGACTAAGTTATGGCTAAACGCTGCATGGTTAATCGCGAAATTAAACGCGAAAAATTAGTGAAAAAATATGCTGTTAAACGCGCTGAACTCAAAAAGCAAATGCTAAATCCAGCATTGTCTTTTGAAGAGCGTCAAGAAGCAGCTAAAAAGTTTCATGCATTACCACGGAACTCAAGTGCAAGTCGCATGAGAAACCGTTGTAACTTAACAGGACGCCCACACGGTTATTACCGCAAGTTCGGTTTGTCTAGAAATAAACTACGCGAACATGCAATGAAAGGTGATATCCCTGGCCTTGTAATGGCTAGTTGGTAAGCACTGATAGAATTTGTGGAGCTAGAATAAAATGAGTATGACAGACCCAATTGCAGACATGCTAACGCGTATTCGCAATGCACAACAAGCGAATAAAACTGAAGTAACGATGCCTTGTTCAAATGTAAAAGTGAGCATAGCAAAAGTACTTGAAGATGAAGGTTACATTTCTGCACATAATGTTTCAGAAGTAGAAGGCAAAAAAGTCCTTTCAATTGCACTTAAGTATTTTGAAGGCAAGCCTGTTATTTCACAAATTGATCGCGTAAGTAGACCTGGTCTTCGCGTTTACAAAGCAGCAAATGAGCTACCAAAAATCATTGCAGGTTTAGGTATTGCGGTTATCTCTACATCACAAGGTGTAATGACTGATCGTAAAGCACGCTCACTTGGTCAGGGCGGTGAAGTCCTGTGTGCTGTTAGCTAGAGTATTGGAGAATATAGAATGTCACGTATAGCTAATGCGTCAATAGAAATACCGGCAGGCGTAGAAGTTTCTTTAAGCGGCGCCGAAGTATCTATTAAAGGTACTAAAGGCACTTTAACACGCAATATTCATAGCGATGTTGAAGTAAAGCAAGAAGGAACGACACTAAAGTCATCTGCTCGTAACAAGGCAAAACAATCAGTTGCATTAGCAGGCACAACACGTGCTTTGTTAAACAACATGGTGATTGGTGTGAGCCAAGGTTTTGAAAAGAAATTAACGTTAGTTGGCGTTGGTTACCGTGCTAAAGCGCAAGGTAGCAAGTTAGACTTAACACTAGGCTTTTCACATCCTGTTCAATACATGGTGCCAGAAGGCATTAAAATTGAAACGCCAAGTCAAACTGAAATCGTCGTATCTGGTGCTGATAAAGAAGCAGTAGGTCAAGTCGCAGCAGATATTCGTGCGTATCGTCCACCTGAACCTTATAAAGGTAAAGGCGTACGTTACACAGATGAGTATGTTGCTCGTAAAGATGCTAAGAAAAAATAATTAGGCAGAACTATGGATAAGAAAATATCACGTTTACGCAGAGCTACGAGATCACGAGCTAAAATGAAAGAGCTCGAATCATATCGTCTAACTGTACACAGAACGCCTCGTCATATTTATGCACAAGTGATTTCGCATGACAGTACAAAAGTCATCGCGTCTGCATCAACATTAGACGCTGACGTGAAGAAAGAATTAAAAAAGAGTGGTAATGCTGAAGCGGCAGCGATTGTCGGTAAAGCAATTGCTCAACGCGCATCTGGCGAAGGAATCACAGCAGTGTCATTCGATCGCTCTGGTTTTAAATATCATGGTCGAGTGCAAGCACTCGCAGAAGCTGCTCGTGAAAACGGTCTGCAGTTTTAATTTTACATAGGGTTTAGCTCATGGCTCAAAATGAACAACGACAACAACCTGCAGATGGTTTTGTAGAAAAGTTGGTTGGCATCCGCCGCGTCGCAAAAGTAGTAAAAGGTGGTCGCGTATTTGGTTTTTCTGCTTTAACAGTAGTGGGCGACGGCGAAGGCCGTGTCGGCTTCGGTCAAGGTAAAGCGCGTGAAGTACCTGTTGCAATTCAAAAAGCAATGGACGAAGCACGTAAGAATATGCAAACAGTCACATTAGATGGGCACACGCTGCAACATCCTGTGACATCACACTTTGGTGCTGCGAAAGTCTTCATGCAACCTGCATCAGATGGTACGGGTGTAATTGCCGGTGGCGCGATGCGTGCAGTATTCGATGCTGTAGGTGTTCATAACGTACTCGCTAAATCAATTGGTTCAACAAACCCATTAAATGTTGTTCGTGCAACAATTAAAGGTTTGGCTGACATGAATAACCCAGAAGCAATTGCTGCCAAACGTGGCAAAACTGTTGCTGAGATCATGGAATAAAATAATGGCAGCTCAAGGTAAATTAAAAGTGACATTGCTGAAAAGCACAATTGGTCGCTTAGCAAAACATAAAGCATGTGTCGCAGGTCTTGGTTTAAGAAAAACCGGCAGCAGTGCAGTCGTCATCGATACACCAGAAAATAGAGGCATGATCAATCATGTGTCGTATCTATTGAAGGTTGAGGAAGTTTAAAATGAACTTAAATACAATTGCGCCAGCTCCAGGAGCTAAGAAAGACGCTAAACGTGTAGGCCGCGGTATTGGTTCTGGTCTAGGTAAAACTGCAGGACGAGGCCATAAAGGTCAAAAGTCACGTTCAGGTGGTTTCACAAAACGTGGTTTTGAAGGTGGCCAAATGCCTTTACAACGTCGTTTACCAAAAGTGGGTTTTTCATCTCGTAAAGCGATGACAACGGCAGAAGTACGTTTAGATGTGTTACAGAACCTTGGTTTAGAAGTAGTCGACTTGCTAGCGTTAAAATCAGCAGGCGTTATTTCTGAAAACATTCTTCGTGCAAAAGTAATTGGTTCAGGTGAGATTACAACTGCAGTAACAGTTAAAGGTTTATCAGCGACAGCAGGTGCTCAACAAGCAATCGAAGCTGCCGGCGGTAAAGTAGAAGAGTAAAGACTGTGGAAAAAAACAAACAACGCGAACTATTAGCGACAGGAAAATATAGCGAACTGAAAAGTCGCTTACTTTTTGTTCTGGGCGCCTTGCTTGTTTTTCGCTTAGGAACATTTATTCCTGTACCGGGTATTGATCCAGGTGCGTTAGCGATCATGTTTGAGCAACAAAAAGGCACAATCTTAGACATGTTCAACATGTTCTCGGGCGGTGCACTCGAACGTTTGTCTGTTTTTGCATTAGGAATCATGCCGTATATCTCTGCATCGATCATCATGCAACTATTGACAGTTGTTCATCCTAAGCTTGCCCAAATGAAAAAAGAAGGCGCAGCAGGTAAGAGAAAAATCACACAATATACCCGTTATGGAACGCTAGTATTAGCAACATTCCAAGCATTGGGTATTGCAATTGCCTTGGAAAGCCAAAGTGCTGCAGGTGTTGGTGTGGTTATAGATCCAGGCTTTATATTTAGAATTAGTGCCGTGATCACTTTGGTGACAGGAACAATGTTCTTAATGTGGCTAGGTGAACAAATTACAGAGCGTGGTATTGGTAATGGTATTTCGCTTATTATCTTTGCGGGTATCGTTGCTGGTTTACCGGCTGCAATTGGTGGCACATTAGAGCTAGCAAGAACAGGCCAATTACATACGTTCTTAGTCATCGTGATTGCCATACTTGCTTTAGCAGTGACAGCATTCGTTGTTTTCGTCGAACGAGCCCAACGCCGCATACCTGTACATTACGCAAAGCGCCAGCAAGGTCGTAAGATGGTACAAGGCCAAGTGACTCATTTACCACTTAAGCTCAATATGGCTGGTGTAATACCGCCGATTTTTGCTTCGAGTATTATTCTCTTTCCAGCGACCATTGCCGGTTGGTTCGGTAGTGCTCAAGGAATGGGGTGGCTAAAAGATATTTCAACACTGATGTCACCAGGTCAACCGATGTATGTGTTGTCCTATGCCATTGCGATTATCTTCTTTTGTTTCTTTTATACGGCGTTAGTATTCAACCCGAAAGAGACAGCAGAAAATTTACAAAAATCAGGTGCGTTTATTCCTGGTATTAGACCAGGTGAACAAACAACACGTTACATTGATAGCGTAATGGGCAGATTAACACTTGCGGGTGCTATCTATATTTCAGCTGTATGTTTGCTGCCAGAATTCTTGATTTTATATTGGAGCGTACCCTTCTATTTCGGTGGTACCTCACTATTGATTATTGTTGTTGTAGTGATGGACTTCGTCTCACAAGTCCAGTCACATATGATGTCACAGCAATATGAAAGTTTGATGCGTAAGCAGAACAAAAACAACAATGGTATGACTGGCTTTTTAGGCTAGAAACAACCGATATTAAAGAAGTATTGGAGAAGATCGATGAAAGTCCAGGCATCAGTAAAAAAGATTTGCCGCAATTGCAAAATTGTAAAACGTAAAGGTGTATTACGTGTTATCTGTAAAGAAGCACGTCATAAGCAACGCCAAGGTTAAGACAAATAACTGAATTAAATTATTGTTGAATAGAAGAATTATCTGATATAATTCTCTGTTCACTATTGAAGGATTAGGGTAGCTCAATGGCTCGTATTGCTGGGATTAATGTTCCCGTTCAAAAACACACTGTAATTGGCTTAACGGCCATTTATGGCATCGGAATTACACGTGCGCGTCAAATTTGCGCTGCAGCTGGCGTAAAACAAGATGTCAAAATTCGTGATTTATCAGAACAAGAAGTAGAGTCACTTCGTACAGAAGTTGCTAAGTTCACTGTAGAAGGTGACTTAAGACGTGAAGTCTCTATGGACATTAAACGTCTCAAAGATCTTGGTTGCTATCGTGGTGTCCGCCATCGTAGAGGTCTTCCTCTCCGCGGTCAAAGAACAAAAACTAATGCAAGGACTCGTAAAGGTCCTCGCAGAATGATTAAGTAAAGAGGCGAACTGATGGCAGCAAATTCACCAGCACGGCAGCGTAAGCGTGTTAAAAAGAATGTGGTAGATGGCGTAGCACATGTCCATGCATCATTTAACAACACGATTATCACTATCACTGACAGACAAGGTAATGCTTTATCTTGGGCAACTTCGGGTGGTTGTGGTTTTAGAGGTTCTCGTAAAAGTACACCTTTCGCAGCGCAAGTAGCAGCAGAAAAAGCAGGCCAAGTCGTTAAAGACTTCGGTATGAAAAACCTAGACGTGGAAATTAAAGGTCCTGGTCCAGGTCGCGAATCTGCAGTCCGTGCGTTAAATAACCTTGGCTTCAAGATTAATAATATTACTGACGTAACACCAATTCCTCATAATGGTTGTCGTCCACCAAAACGCAGACGCGTCTAGAGTCTAGGAGAACTTAATTATGGCTAAATTTACTCGAGGCTCTCGTAGCAAGTTATCTCGTAGAGAAGGTGTTGACTTAGGTTTGTTTGCACGTGGTAACCCACTAGAAAGCAAATGTAAAATGGATCAAAAACCAGGTCAGCATGGTGCTAGACGTGGTCGTGAAACAGAATATGCAACTCAACTTAGAGCTAAGCAAAAATTACGTCGTATTTATGGCGTACTAGAAAAGCAATTTAGAGGCTATTACAAAATGGCTGATAATGCGCGTGGTGCTACCGGCGTAAACTTATTAAACCTTCTTGAAAGAAGATTAGATAACGTTGTATATCGTATGGGCTTTGGTGCTACACGTGCTGAATCTAGACAGCTTGTTGCACATAAAGCAATCTTGGTTAACAACAAAATAGTTAATATTGCTTCGTACCGTGTCAAGCCAGGCGATAAAGTTGAAGTACGTGAGAAAGCCAAAAAACAAGAACGTATTATCAACGCTATGTCAGTTGCTGAACAACTTGGTTACCCTGAGTGGATTGAAGTTAGCTCAACAACACTAGCGGGTGAATTCAAACGTGATCCAGAGCGTGATGAACTACCTTCAGATATTGAAGAGCACTTAGTTGTTGAACTTTACTCAAAATAATAACTAAATCCTAACTGAGATTTATTTAGAGGAATTTGCATGACGACTTATATGAGTCAATTTTTAAAGCCACGCATTGTTGACATTAAAAAATCAAGCAACACACGTACACGTCTTGTACTTGAGCCGTTAGAACGCGGTTTTGGACATACATTAGGTAACGCCTTAAGACGAATTCTATTGTCCTCAATGGAAGGTACCGCAGTAATCGAAGCACAAATCGATGGCGTAGTGCATGAGTACTCAGCAATCGATGGTGTTCAAGAAGATGTCTTAGATATCTTACTTAATATGAAAGGTATTGCTGTTATTTTGCATGAGCAATCAGAAGCGGTTTTAACCTTAAAAAAAGAAGGTGTTGGCCCTGTGACAGCAGGTGATATTCAACTTCCTCATAATGTTGAAGTTGTTAATCCTGACCATGTTATTGCCAACTTAACCGGTGGTAGCTTATCTATCACGTTTAAAGTTGCAAAAGGCAGAGGCTATCAGCCAGCTAATACACGTGTTGACAATGAACAAGATGATCGCGTTATTGGTCAGCTATACTTAGATGCGTCATACAGCCCAGTCAACATGGTGACATACAATGTTGAAAGTGCGCGTGTTGAGAATAGAACAGATCTTGATAAATTAATCATTGATGTTGATACAGATGGCACACTAGAAGCAGAAGAAGCAATAAAATTCGCATCAACTATCTTGAGTGATCAGCTATCTTCATTTGTCGACTTTAAAGTGATTGAAGAACAAACTGTTGAGAAAGAAGAACCAACAGTTGATCCTGCTTTACTTCAAGCAATTGATGAATTGGACTTAACGGTACGTTCAGCAAATTGCTTGAAAGCTGAAAACATCTACTATGTTGGTGACTTAATTCAACGTAGTGAAATGGAATTGTTGAAAACACCAAATTTAGGTAGAAAATCGCTAACTGAAATCAAAGATGTATTGGCGACAAAAGGTCTATCATTAGGTATGCAGCTTGAAAACTGGCCGCCTTCATCACTAGAACAGAAATAATCAGTCTGAAATTAATTTCAGCATAAAGATATTATAGGGTAATAAAAATGCGTCATCGTAATTCTGGTCGTAAACTAAATCGTAATAGTAGCCACAGAAAAGCAATGTTTAAAAACATGGCCGCTTCTCTAATGGAACATGAAATGATTCGTACAACACTGCCAAAAGCAAAAGAATTACGTGGTGTTGTTGAACCATTAATTACGCTTGCTAAAACAGATAGTGTTGCTAACCGTCGTCTTGCCTATTCGCGCTTAGATGATAGACAAGCAGTGACTAAGCTGTTTTCAGATATTGGTCCTCGTTCATCTTCACGTCCAGGTGGTTATGTACGTATTCTTAAATGCGGTCTACGCGCTGGTGATAAAGCACCAATGGCAATTGTAGAATTAGTCGACCGTAAAGAAGAAGTCACAGAAGACTAAGAGTCATTAATAATAATTAAAAAAGCCGGCTTAATAGCCGGCTTTTTTATATGTGAAAAGGTCGATTTATTGTCTTAAAAGTCAGAATAAGCGGCCTGTTTCGAGCACGAAAAAAAATAAATGAAAATAAAGACGTTTTTACCGGATAAAAGCGTTGACAGCCCAGCGAGCTGCTGTATAATTCTCGCTTCTTTGTCGCACAGCATGTGCAGCAAATGCTCTTTAAAAAAATAATACCAAGTAATCTATGTGGATACT
>Ga0206131_10005658_pt1 | contig 13072 bp, 11 predicted proteins | sample Helgoland_Spring_FD_148636 | JGI IMG/M metagenome (GOLD analysis project Ga0206131, IMG submission 148636) | Pelagic subsurface seawater microbial communities from Kabeltonne, Helgoland, North Sea - Helgoland_Spring_Bloom_20160517_1 | ecosystem: Environmental > Aquatic > Marine > Epipelagic ...
TTGTTCAAGTTTTAATCAGGACATTAGTGGATGGAATACTTCCGGAATAGGGAATAACCCAAATGCATATTATAATGGTCATATGACCCAAATGTTTCATGGAGCTACAGTTTTCAACCAAAACTTATCAAAATGGGAACTAAATGGTGCTAAGAATTTGAGGGGAATGTTCCTTTCGGCATATGCATTCAACCAAGACATTAGTGGCTGGGATACGTCTACCGTTACAAATATGGAAATAATGTTTGCTGGTGCAACTTCTTTCAACCAAGACATTTCAACTTGGGATACACGTAAAGTAACAAATATGAAGAGTATGTTTAGTGAGGCATCTGTTTTCAACCAAGATATTCGTAAATGGGACATTGAGGCAATCAAGAAAGCAGTGGATTTTGATCCAAATCGTACTGATGTATCACTCAATAACATGTTCAATTACGCAACTGCAATGTATAGTAATTATAATGTCTCGGCTACACCTTCTATTTCATGGTTCGAGACATACAGTAGTGCTGACATAAGTTATCAGTTCAATGATATATCTTTGAGCGACATCACGGATGCCTCAAGAGTCAGTTTGACATCAGCTGTAGAAGCTCTGTATGTATCTCAGGTAGGAAGCGAACCAAGTGTGTCTGCACTACTTTCAGATATTGCTGGAAAGTTGGTTGTGTCAGTGAACGTGAGGTTTGTGGCAGATATTAATAATGCTTACATTGTGCATCGGATGACAAATTACACCGATACAGGGAAAACAACTGTGTTAGACGCCGTGAGAACAAATTCAGGCAACAACGACGTTTCATTAAATGAATCATATGGATTAAACATAATCGTAACTCAAGATGACCCACCTGATGCTACATTTGCTACATTCATCGCCAACATTTGCTTTCCGGGGAATACACCAGTATTGACCGACCAAGGGGAGGTCGCAATCGGGAAGCTAGACCTCACGAAGCATACTATCCGTAAACGCAGCATTGTGGCCGTAACCAAAGTGAAATACACCGACAAGCATCTCATTTGCATCGAGAAAGATTCCTTTGGCAAAAACATCCCTTGCCGTCGCACAGTCACCACCGGTGACCACGAGATATTCTACAAGGGAATGATGGTGGCAGCAAAGAAATTCGTCAATTTGGTAGACGGCGTTCGTAAAGTCAAGTACACGGGGGATATTTTGTATAATGTATTGCTGAAAACACACGACAAGATGATGGTGAACAACATGATCGTAGAAACGCTGAACCCAACTAGCATCATTGCCCAGGCGTATATGGCCACGGCATCTTTATCGGAAGACGAGAAACAGAGGTTCGTTCGTGAATACAACCAACATGCGTTGGAAAATGACATCTACACGAAAAAGGGAAGGACATCGTTCCAGTTCAAGCCGAAGAAAGCGTAAATTGCTGTGAATAGATAAATACAAATGATGATTTGTATTTATACCGGGTTCTTTATCTGAGTTTGATAAAGAATATACAATCCATAGAATTATTATCGTATGAAATATCGATATCAACAGAAGATATCCATTCGTTGTTTTTTAATTGCTCGGTGTTTTGAAATTTGATTTTCTTCTCCTCTACATCATTATTAATAACAATACCTCGTAGCCAATATTCAATACTATTGTTGATTTTGTTGACGTACAATACTTGTCCTTCCATCAAATACTCGGGATGTATATCATGTAGTGTATGAAAAAAGTCTTGTGATTGTGTCATATGTACATAACAAAGAAGATATTTTCTCCCAAAATAATGATTCTGAAATGTATATAGAGGTAACTACATGTAATCATGTATATGAATACTCTTTGTGTGTTTCTTCTACTTGCTACTGCGTCTGCTTCTGAGTTCTGGAGGGAATTTAGTCGTTTCGTCCAATATCATAAACGCATCTATCCTGATCACGACGAGTTTTACAGACGATATCATGTTTTTGCAGATAATATGAAATTCATTCATTCACATAACGAGCACCCAGAAACAAATACAACTCTTGGTGTGAATAACTTTGCTGATTTAACACGTGATGAGTTTAGCGATTTCGTCTCCAATGGACTACAAACCTTTCCACGACAGAATATCTGCAAACCTTTCAATTCAAAGACGTCAACTGTCGATACATCTGTTGATTGGAGAACCAATAACGCGGTTACACCTGTGAAGGACCAAGGTCAATGTGGAAGTTGTTGGAGTTTTTCAGCAACCGGTGCCATGGAGGGTGCATGGGCAATTGCGAACAATGAACTTCTTAGTTTCTCTGAAGAGAAATTGATCGATTGTTCGTCTGACTATGGAAATCACGGATGTAATGGTGGTATCATGGAATCTGCCTTCCACTATTCAGTTGATAATGGAATTTGCTCTGAGTCAGAGTATCCGTATACTGCTAAGCAAGGTCAATGCCAACAATGTGAAAATGTTGCAAGTATTTCCGGATGTGTGGACGTCACGCCCAATAACCAACAGCATTTAGCAGAGGCTGTGTCTATTGGACCTGTATCAGTAGCAATTCAAGCCGACACGAGGGTATTTCAGCTGTATAAATCTGGTGTTATCACGAGTTCTGATTGTGGTACGAATCTTGACCATGGTGTATTGATTGTCGGATACGGAACTGAAAATAATACTCCATATTGGTTAGTGAAGAATAGTTGGAGTGCTGACTGGGGAGATGCTGGTTATGTAAAGATCGAGAAGAGCGATAGCACAAATGATAAGGGAATTTGTGGTATTGCTATGCAACCATCATATCCTGTAGTCTAATGTCTTGAACGCTTGGTCTTTTTCTTACCCCTTTTCAGCGTTTTCTTAGGACCTTTCTTCTTTTTTCCTTTTGATTTCTTTGAATGATTTTTCTTCCTTGTTTTTTTCCCACCTCTTGAATAGCATTGGTTATTGTACACTTTCTGTTTCTCAGTAGCGTCTTCTTTACAGCCAGGATTTTTATCTGGATGTAGTTTTAGCAGTGTTTTCTTATCGCATTCATATGGCGGGTCTATCGTATCACTGGGACATTGGTCTCTTACAACGGGAACGTATTCTTTGAATCGTTTCAAGTATTCACTTAAGGTCACATCTGGGCGAGGGCTTTTAATGTGGATGGCGTTTTCTTCTGACGTGAGACTTTTTGCTAATTCAAGTGTCTTCGTTGTCGAATAGTTAAAAGTGGTGCTTTCGTTCACTTGAGACTCTTTCGAAGATCGGAAATACAACGAGAAACGAACAAAATTTCCAGTATCATCGATTTCATGTTTGATTTCTTCGAGAACACCTACGAATACTTTATCTTTGAGCATATCTCTACTATACCGGTAATATTCAACTTCTCGTTTATCCGGAACAAATATGTAGAAGTCTTCTGAACTCACTATATACTTTTCATTCAACTTTAAAAATCCTAATGTGTTCAAGTCTGCCCAATTGTAGTTTTCATCGCCTTTATAATCTTGACCGGGTATCTTATTAGATAAAACCTCAACATCTGATGATTCAAGATGAAAATGGTCGCTCATATACTATATTATGAAATTATATTCAAGTTTCATAATATTTTACCCCCCCTAAATGATGGTTCTATACACGCCAACGGAAGATGCAAATAAGATGCCACCCCACATTGTATCGATGACAACTGCACTCCAGGGCCACTTTGTGAAAATGGCTTTATTTGTAAGTTCGAAAATTCCATACACACATGCACCTAAGAAAAACGCGTATCGTAGACTATGTGTCTCATATTGAACAAATGAAAAGAGTAGGACTACAATGAGTAAATAGCATAACACTGTTGCCGTCATATCAAGTTTGAGTTTCTGGTTTTGAATCGACTGGACAATATCACCGAAAAAGGTAGAGACGGAAGACAAATACAAACTATCAACCAGTATAACGATGATTCCTAATACAACAAAATTATAGAGGTCTTTGAAAAGCATTATATTTTGTGTTTATAAAAAAATATAAATATATTGAGATAATTCTATACATGGCAGATTTTGTCCAAGTGAAAGAAGTTAAGGAAACAGAACCTATCGCGAAAAATGTCTTACACCAAGACCCATTGATATATACGATTGATGACTACATTTCGAGGGAAGAATGCGACCATTTCATAGATGTATCAAAGAAACATCTCAAGCAGGCATATGTAAGTGACGTGAAACAAGGACAAACATCTGCGGGTAGAACTGGGACAAATCATTGGGTACGTCATAGTACAGACGATACCACAACGAAAGTAGGTCAACGAATAGCATCCGTTGTTGGACTTCCATTGGTACATGCAGAGGCGTATCAAGTCATACACTACGATGAGACACAAAAGTATGATAAGCATTATGATGCCTACGAGAAAGCAGACACAGAAAAATGCAAAAGGTGTCTAAAGTTCGGAGGACAACGATTGGTCACTGCACTGGTATACTTGAATGAAGTGGAAGAGGGTGGCGAGACAGAATTTCATAATCTCAAGATCAAAGTATCTCCAAAGATCGGGCGTCTGTTAGTGTTTCACAATTGCTACAAAGGTACAAATGACCCACATGTGAATTCGTTACATGCTGGTTGTCCAGTAATAAAGGGTGAAAAGTATGCATTCAACTTGTGGTTTAGAGAGCAAGCTGCCAACACACTTTATGATTTCCCATTTTTAAAGAAAGAATCCAATGTTTTCTCGCTTGTGAATTCTCAAAACGATTCAACAGATACAATTACATCAGCGTCCGCAAATAAACCTGTTTCAGTTGATTTAAATATGATTCAAACACGTAATAGTAATGTAAAATCAGACAATTTAAAGCCCCATGTTGAACGTGTTAGCAACGATTCTATGGTAACATTTCATCATTTATTATCAGTAGATCAGTGCAACTACTTGCTATCGAAGTGTAAACAAGGCAGACCTCAACTCCATAATAGAAAGAGTTATTGGATACAGAATAATGAAACAGTTGTAAGACCTATCATTTCTATTATTGCACAACAAGTAGGAGTTGATAATGATTATTTTGAGAACATGAACATCATTGAGTATCCTGTGAAATCGCATCATGGCTTTCATTTTGATGCATTTGATATTGAAAGTGAAAAGGGGAAAGAATATACCAAAGATCGTGGTCAACGCATGTACACTTTTGTTGGTCTGCTAAACAATAACGAAGACATTAATAGTGGTATGGTGTCATTAAAAAATTACGATTACAATGTCATTCATAAACTAGGTAGTGTGTTTCTTTATAAGAACACAGAACCAACATCACCTATACACCAACGAAATCCAAACTTGGAATATTCAATTTCGGATGTAAGAACACATCCGAAAGTATATTTCTATTTATATTTACGTGAAAAGAATTCAAATGGTGTATCGTTAACCAAGGAACAAATAGAGTCTATAGATGAAAAAGTGAAATCTATATATGGTGATCTTAATATTGACAATGTGATATTACAACAAGCAACAGAAAGTGTTGATTTAAATACTCAAAAAATAAATTATTATCTAGACGTTGACAATTTTTATAAGACATTTGCGAATAGTAATCGAATCACCCCGCATGCGTCACTCACCTTCAAACGTGCTCAAATCAGTATGGAAACAGAATTGATGCACAAATTTATTGATATTCGCAAAGCACATTCCGTATTAACACAGACAAATTATTCTTCTTTGTTGGACCCTGCCGTTTTTACAAAAGAGTATGGGCTGAATGAGAACACCCCTGCTATAGCGAACAATGTTTTTTTACCAGGAGTTATGGACCTTGTGAAGGAATACTTCAAGTTTGGCATAGACAATCAAAAGTTTTCATTTGGCGATCGCCAAGCGAAGCGTTTCAAAGCGTATGACGAATTTTTAAGTAGGCTTCTTCAATTTGAGTGCTTACCTTTCATTGAACACATAACAGGTAAAACATTGAAACCCACTTACACATATTTATCATGTTATGTGAAAGGAACTGATTTACCGGCTCATACAGATCGACCTGATTGTGAGTTTACAGTATCATTCATGCTTGATAAACCAGAAGGTTCTCACTGGCCTATTTACTATGATAAGGAAACACAACCAATCAAGTACAAAGGGAGGTATAATGAAACTCCACCAAAAGAGCGTTGTATCCCAGTAGACTGTGAACCAGGTGGATTGATGATTTTCAATGGTACTGATCATATACATTTCCGTGAAAAATTGGAATACGATTTCTATAACATAGTATTATTGCATTACGTATCGAATACGTAAGTTTCGTGATATTGTTTTCTTTGAAATGTGTAAATGAGCGTATTTACCCATCAAAAAGGATTTCAATTGACTGTATATTCAAATAAAAACGCCAGTTGTTTTAAACGTGCTGCAAAACAAGTATCTGAAACGCAGGAATGTATTTTAGATAAAAATATGAAAGCTGGGTTTATTTACGATGATTTTGATGCAGATTGGAATATGAAAAAAAAATGGAAAGAAACACATGGAAATGATATGCGTGTTTATACCATAGCACCTAGACGTAAAACGCTACATATGGACGACAAAGTGTTTTTCGGAACTTACACACAATCGTCAACCTATGTTCCGAAAGCATACTTGAAGATAGAGCACCTAAATGGAACACCTGATGATAGAATACTCTTTGTGAAACCACGTGGGTCAACTGGTGGCAGGGGTGTGGTTTTGAAAACATTTAAAGAAATAAAGGATCAAAAAATTGACCCAAAGATATATCTCATACAGGAATACATTAGTTGTCCTCATTTGTACGACGGAAGAAGGTATAAAATTCGTTCACATATAGTGCTACATAACAAAAATGTGTACTTACATGAGCGATCATGGTTTTCTACTAGTAGTAGAACGTTCGTAGGAGACATAAATGGATTGGATGAAAAATATATAACAGAAATGAATATCATTCATCAAACTCCGCAGACTAAGTTTTATGAGCTGAAAGACATACATGGATATAAAACCATAATGGAAAATATAAAAAAGAGTTGCTCTGCATTCAAAAGTGATTTCCACGATGACATTAGTAAAATAGACTATTATGAATTTGCGGTATTAGGTGTCGATTACGTTGTGGATAGTGCATTGAATGTGTATATGATTGAAGCGAATCATCGTTCAAATTATGGACATCCTGCTCACATTGTTGAGAATGTTGATGTTCCTGTTCTTGCAGATATCATTCGTTTAGCTATAAATCAGAATAACCAAAATACTGAATTGCACTTGATAACATGAAAAATATGATTCAATTGTGTATATTATACATTTTTATAATGTACAATATACAATAATGACCCGTAAAAAACAGTATGATGAAATTCTGTCCAAGATTCCAGCCCCGATGAAAGTCCCCGAATTCAATACTGGAGGGAAGTTAATTATTTCTCTTATTGAATATCGTATTATGCCAGAAATAGAATGGGTTGTGAATGCAATATTACGTGTGTATGAGTCGCACGAAATCGGTTTTGCGGTAGTACATGGAACAAAAAATGCAGATTATATCAAAACCCGCTTTGGCAACTGGAAAAATATTTTACTTGTCAACACAGGACATGACAATCATGATCGTGGGTCATACTCTGCATTATTGAAAATGCCGACCTTGTGGGAAAATTTCAAGCAATGGACACATGTTTTAATATACCAAACGGATGCTTTACTTATTAGGAAAATAGATGATGTATATTTTAATTATGATTATATTGGTGCCCCCTGGGTGCCACGAAACCAATGTGCCAAATATTGTGCTGGAAATGGAGGTTTTTCTCTTCGAAATGTGTCATCAATGATACGTGTCTGTGAGACGTTTAGACATACACCATTTCATAAAATCCATCGTGGTAATGAGGATATTTATTTCTGTTCAATAAATGATTTCAAATATCCACCAATTAATTCATTCGTTCACAAATCATTTGCAGTTGAGCGAGTATACAACAAGCATCCGTGCGGTGTACATCAATTATATCACGCGTGGGAATATTCAAACAATGAATTCAATAACATGATGACATATTTATCAGATAATTTGATTCACGGGAAGAAGACACAAATAAATATTAAAACGATAGAAGAGATGGAAAAGAGTAATATGGAAAATGCGAACCAAAAGGTGAAATCGCACGTATGTAGTGATGATCTCCGTTTGCGTGAAAACAAAATAAATGCGAACTTGAAAAGCGAAATTGTGAATCCAGGAAGTGACATGAATTTCGTGACAATAGATGAGCGGTTAAATCATGTATATTCTATAGGTCCTTTTTCACTCAAGCTTATTCATATTGCAAAAAACCAATGGACAGTAGATTCAAGTGTAAATTACCAAATCTTGTTCTGTAAAACGACTGACCCGTCTACATCAGTAGAAACACATGACATTGAACAATGGCATCAATCTATCATTCATAAAAAAGAAAAGGGTTGTATGTTCGCACAAGACGATAGCTTCATATACCTTGTTTTTCATCCAGGTTTTCCTTCTGGTGGAGGTGCTTGGGCAGATATTCATGCACCACAAGGAACACATTTTCAAAAATGTAGAAATTTACCCAAAAATGGAGCAATCATTTTGAAAGCGAGTAAGAATAATCAAGATATCCATATTCCATCAATTGTACCCAAGCCAGATAAAAAGGACATTATCACTTCAGAACAGATAATTGAAAAGTATAATTTACAGGATAAGAAACGAATACTCATATTTGAACTTTTTTCCGGAGTAGGGTATTACAATCAACTATTCTCTTTAGAACAAGCCATATATATGGCACACATATCAAAACGATACTTGATAATAAATATGCGACATGCATTGAGTGCATGTGGACGTCCAACGCGCGAGCTTGGAACATTATTGGACTATATTACAAAAGATTTTGAACAATGGTTACCAAATGGATACGAATTCAGATCATTTGAAGATTGTATTGATGCCAACATAAATGCACTGACACTTCCGTGTAAAATATCAAACTGTGTCATGGTAGATGATGAATTCAATACACGTAGCAATAATAAGGATGTATCTGAGTTCATTCACCATAGAACACGAATAAAGATGTCATCATGGAGTATGTTATTTGACACTGATGTACGTATAGTATCCTTTTCAAAATCGAATGCCTCGCGTATGTTCTTGAATTTCTACACAACTCGTGAAAATTATTCGCTTATGAGTAAAATTGCATACAGCGTGTCTATACATAATGATACTATTATGCATATTTACAATGAAATATTAGCAACAAGTCTGAAGTCGAAGAAGTATATATCGTTTCACTTACGTTTTGGAGATTGGCACAAGAACGTTAGTTCCATTTCTCAGAGCAATACGGCTCTACTGAAAAATATAAATCAATGGATGAAAAAACACAATAGTAAACATTTACCACTCATGATCATGACAGACCGTCAAGACAATCCGTTCTTTGTTGAATTGAAAAAACAACACGATGTTCTATTTGTTGAGGATTTCCTTTCTGAAGGACACCGAACAATATTAAAAACTCACTTCAAAAATACATCCATGGCTGAGTTTGCCGTTTACAAGATGATATGTGAGAATGCCGAAATTTTCATAGGTTCTCAAGGAAGTACTGTGAGTGTTCACATACAACATATAAATTACTTGAATGGGAAACCTTATTGCTACTACACGCTGGTGAAATCGCCATCATTTGATAATAATGATTTGAGATTCAAAATAGACACGAAGAAGAAATATACTTGGGCACAGTATAATTATTTAGGAGGACATCCTGTGTCATGGAGTTTGTTTTTTCCAGACAATATTGCAACCAATATTAAATAGTTTAAAAATAAATATAGAAAAAATTGAAACATATATATATATAATGGTTGATTCAAATGTCATGAATCTCCAACCTTCTTCGTTTCACTCTTTGTCTGGTAAATGGACTTTATGGGCGCATTTACCACATGATACAGATTGGTCTATAGATAGTTATAAAAATATAGACACCTTTGAGGAAGTTGAGCACGGTATAGCGCTGTGTGAAACAATACCCGAGCGTATGGTGAAAAATTGTATGCTCTTCCTCATGAAACAAGGAATCAAACCAATATGGGAAGACCCATCCAATAGAACCGGTGGTTGCTTCTCATTCAAAATTAGCAATAAAAACGTGCATGAAACATGGAAAAAACTATTTTATACTTTGATAGGAGACACTCTAAGTGAGGACAAGGAACATCTGAACACGATTAATGGAATAACTATATCACCTAAAAAAAACTTTTGTATCATCAAAATATGGTTGTCGTCATGTAAGCGACAAAATCCGGAGCTATTGAATATCAAATCGATAAAAGGGATGAGCACACAAGGATGTTTATTTAAGAAGCATTTACCTGAATTTTGAAAACAAATATAATTATGTAACAATTTAGTAAGACATGTCTGTTTATTACTATCTATCCTTTTTTCTCATGTCTTTTTCTTCGTTTGGTAAAATGATACGAGTATCTAATCCTTCATTTACGCGTCTATTCAGAAGACACTTAAGAATGACATCATTGAATCATTTACAAGGAAGCTTTGAGCAAAGAATAAACTTGAATGGTAATGATTATGAAAACTTGAAACGCACCGAGTTTCTAGATATCAAACCTGAATTACAAGATAAAAAACTGATATGCTTGTCTCCAGGAGGTTTTCGAGGTATATACGCACTCGGAACGTGTAAATATATCACAGATAACTATGATATATCCAATTACTATTTTTCGGGTGCGTCTGCTGGAGCATGGAACAGTTTATACATGGCGTGTAAAAAACCAGATGAATTTTTATCGCTGGTGTTGAGTCTTGACATTTCAAAAGTATCATCACTTTTAGAGGTACAACACGTGCTCAAGATGAAATTGTTGGACAACTTCAGTTCAAGCGATTTCCATATGGATTTAGTATATATCTGTGTCACATTGTTTGATGACATGCGGTTTACGTGTGGAATATTTGGAGATTTTGAAGACTTGAAAGACATCATAGACTGTTGTATTGCGAGTTCTCATATTCCGTTCGTGACAGGCGGATTTCTGAATCAATATAAAGACCATTATGCGTTCGATGGTGGCTTCACAAAATATCCGTACATAAATACAAGTATTCCGGTGATCACGATTACTCCTGATATGTGGAAGTGTACAGACCATATAAACAGTTTTGATTTCCAGGTGTTCCAAAAAAACAGTAAATATTTGGTAGATATATTTCAAGAAGGGTATGATGATGCACAAAAAAACAAAGATATTCTAGATAAAGTCTTCACGTGAAACAACAAGTTAGAGTGTCTCGTTCTCATTTCGTCCGAGATATAATATCTCAATCCCATAATAATGCTATGCTTTTCATAACAGTTTTTCTGTATTCTTCGGGGGTAGTACTCCCACTATGTTTCAATAAGTCTTCGTTGTTCATTTGTAGATATTGTACCAACACATCAGATAGTGTATTGCGGAACACGATATCACCATCTAGACTGTATCTAATAAAGTCCTTGTCATGGTGGAACGGATGAATTTCTGAACTTTCCAAGTCCCATTTATATGTGATATCATAAAACTGTTTATCATTGAGGTAGGTCAATAAATTTATTTTCAGCTGCATGGTACATTCCGACCAATGGATAACTTTTTCGCATATCAAAATTGTTTCTTTGACTGTCATGAAGTGAATATATTGTAATAAGTTATCGTTGACAGTTATTATATCAATTTTTACGGGAATAAATTTCTAAATTTGTTGGATATGTTACAACATTTGTCATGAAATATCACATAAAATTTTATCTATACCAAATACAAATGCTAGAAATAAAAAGTGTATGGGACCTATTATCAATGACTGTACTCATTACACATCCTTATGCACTCTATGAGTTTCTCGTCTTTCTCAAGAGCGACATGCTTATTGGACTGAGTGTAGTGCAAATGTTTGAAAAGTTCGGGAAATATATGACGAAATCGTTATATGACCCTATTTTCAAACGTCCAGACGCAGCAAATAATTGTAATCTACTAAATAGCGGTGGAAAGTGTGGCCATCTATGTGGATTCCCATCTGGACACACAAGCTCGATTACTTTTTTCATGAACGCACTCATGTTTCGTAATCACTCTGAGATCACATTAGAAACATTTGTGAAATACAATATTTTACCATTCCTTGTAGGTGTATCGCGATATATGAAATCATGTCATAACATGATTCAAATTGTGTGTGGATATTTGTTAGCTCTGGTCATATCATTAATGCTTTATCGTACGAACTACAGGATCACTTACCAGCAAGACGACACAAACAAAGAAAAGTTCACAAGAAGCACGCCTAATCCAAAAACATAAAACATAGAGACTGATAATGTTGTGAGAAGGAGAATAAAAATGTAGGAGAAATATGTCAATGTTCCACAGTTATACTTGACTATATGAAGTATCCTTTGTATGTGGTATTGTATGTAGCAATGTAATGAGCAGAACGTGAAGTAATACTTCGTATTGTACCGGTAGTAATATGCTATGAATCCACACTGATAGCATGTATAACGAGGAATGTAAGAATAGATGTTTTTAGACAATTCACTGGGTAAGCACAAATCATTTCTAGAGACACATTTCAAATGCATACCATAGAAACAACAGTGTTAACTATTTAATTCATTTTTGTAAAAATTGATTCGCTGCTGTTTTTTCGAGATATAGTATAACGTAAGAAATGAAAGAGGTGGTATATGAAGACGTCGTATTTAAGGTAGGTACGACCGCACGAGAGAACTGGACGCTCATTGACGAAGAGGACCAAGATTATTATTGGTTCCATTTATCATCTTTCGCATCATGTCATGTGATATGTTGCTCAAATATATTGACACCAAGTTTATTACAAAAAGGTTCTGAACTATGTAAGAAGAATACAAAGTACAGAGCTATTCCTAAAATGAGAGTAAATTACACGCCATTGAACAACATCAAAAAGGGCGAGAAAGAGGGAAGTGTCTACTTCGGTTCAAACCGAAAAGTCAAA
>Ga0206131_10005659_pt1 | contig 13071 bp, 9 predicted proteins | sample Helgoland_Spring_FD_148636 | JGI IMG/M metagenome (GOLD analysis project Ga0206131, IMG submission 148636) | Pelagic subsurface seawater microbial communities from Kabeltonne, Helgoland, North Sea - Helgoland_Spring_Bloom_20160517_1 | ecosystem: Environmental > Aquatic > Marine > Epipelagic ...
ATCCATCCAAAGTAAGGCCGTCTTTGAATACTTTGATGCGACCTTCGGGTCAATTTCCCGAACCCAACATGTTGATGTGCAGTATTGAGATGTATTGATAGGTAATCGGTAGAAGGCCCATCTATGCAAGTGGTGGTGTTAGCCGGTGGAGTTGGCTCACGGCTTCGGCCTTGGACCAATTCTGTCCCAAAACCCTTGCTTCCGATGTTAGACCTTTCACTGCTGGAACGGGTTGTTGAAGGTGTTCCCAACGCCATGATTGACGAAGTGGTTGTTGCAGGCGGGTACAAAGTGGATATGATTCAAGAATACTTTGCGAATGCTGATGTTGATTTTGATGTTCGAATCGTTCCCGAGGACAAACCTCTCGGAACGGGTGGTGCTCTTGGGAATTGTCGTGATGTTGTCAGCGGTACTTTTGCTTGTTTCAATGGCGATATTGTCTCGTCTCTTCAGGTAGAACCTCTGCTTGATTTACATCGAAAAAACGGAGGCATCGGGACACTTGCTTTGTGGGAAGTCGAGGACCCTACACGGTTTGGAATCGTTGGTCTTGACGACGATTCACGTATAACTCAATTCAAGGAGAAACCAACTCCAGAGGAAGTCTTCTCAAACCTCATCAATGCAGGTTCTTACATTCTGGAAGATGACATTTTCGATTTCATGCCCGAAGGAAAGCATTCTATAGAAAGAGACGTTTTCCCCAAACTTGCATCACAAGGAGCATTGAACGGTCAGCAATTTGAAGGATATTTCATCGATGCAGGCACTCCAAGTGCTTGGTCGGATGCCGTCAACCGTTGCATCAAGGAAGGTCGCTTTCGACGCGGCCTCATCCATGGAAATTCGTGGTACGGTTCAGTGGAGGCAGCACCTTCCGAGCACGTATCCGGCTCAATGATTGATTCCGATGTTGCCGTTTCCAACAGCACAATCAGCCGTTCAACGCTTTTGTCAGGGACAAATGTTGGTCCAAATTCTGTTGTCGAATCATGTATGATTGGCCGTGATGTCCATATTGGCTCGAACGTTCAACTTCTCAACATGGTCATTGACCACGGCAGCGTGATTCCCGACGGAACCTCAATGTCGGACGGGCAGTGGCCAAGAACGGACTGATTCAGTTTGGTTTCATAGAAGGGCTCAAATGCGCTTTGATTCTCCCAAAGACATGAACAAACCATTGATTGTTGTGAACTTCAAAACCTACGCATCTGCAAGTGGCCAGACGGCCGAAGACTTGGCGATGGCTATGGAAGCGCATTGCAACGGTCCTGCTCGAATGGTTGCTGTGGTTTCAGCATTTGACCTTGAAGCAGTTCGGAAAGTCGCTCCTTCACTGGAAGTTTGGACCCAGCATCTCGACCCAGTCGGTCAAGGTGGATTTACCGGATGGCTTGAACCGCAGACTGCCCTTCATCGCGGTGCGCATGGGACCATCATTAATCACGCTGAACATAAAGTATCGATGGAGCATGTCGCATCTTTGAAACAACAACTGCCATCTGATTTCCCTATGTGCGGTTGCGCTGCTGATGTAGATGAAGCCAAAAGTCTTGCAGAAATTGGCCCGACGTTCATTGCAGTGGAACCTCCAGAACTGATCGGAGGCGATATCTCAGTCACCACTGCTGACCCAGCTATTGTCAGCGATACTGTTGCCGTTGTCCAGGCAGTCAACTCCAATGTTCGTGTTCTATGTGGGGCCGGCGTTAAGAACGGCGCTGATGTGGCCAAAGCAGTAGAATTAGGTGCAGAAGGTGTTCTTCTGGCAAGCGGAGTCACTAAAGCAAGCGATGTCAAAGCAGTGCTTGCGGACTTAGTTGCGAGTCTTGAGTGAGTTTGCAGACAACTCTAATACGGCCTGCTCTTTCTTTGCCAGTTCGAGGTTTTCTCCTCCTGGGCAGAATTTTCGATAGAAACACGATGAGCACGTTCGTTTGTTTTTAGCAAGCGGTAGGAGCGCCAGATTTCGCCTTCCATATCGAGCCATTTCCTGCATAGCCTTCATGTCGTGTTCCAATAATTGATGCGATTGCTGAATAGATTGTGAAGTTGGCTGGAAGGTTTCACAATGCCAAAAGCCTTGCCTCCATCCTACAGTATGCAACCTATACGATTCACCGGGTGCGCTGAAACCATCCGAGTTGAGGGCCCAAAAAACCATCGCGTTTGCTTCCGATTCATCATGCGCTTTCACAGGCGCTTTCTGCATATCAAACCGAATCAAGTGCCAACGGTTCTGTATTCGAATCGCTAAATCTGGAGTGACGTACAGTTGACGAGTGCCGTACTGTGTTGGTTCAGTTCGATCTAAAACATACCACTGTGCGTGCCTTCTTTTCTGAAGTTGCTGTAGAATTCTGGTCCTCCACAGCAATAAAAACCTGTTTTGGGCAAACTTGAGCAGTGCATTTTGGGTCTGTTCCGATACGTGATGTACCGACCCATCCAAATGACTTTGAAGAGACGATTTTAACTGGACTTCAACAAGTAAAGACGACCATTCTTTACCCTCTTTGAGGTCATCGAGTCGATCGAGAAGCGTTTCTTTCATCGCTCTTAGCATCAAATCCCAAGGACGTTGAAACGATGGTGCCCTTGACCGGGATGAATTCGTTTTGTATCCGTATCGCAGATACCAGGCTCTTGGACATTTGAAGAACAAGTTTTTTCGCGTTCTGCTCCATTCTATTTTTGGCTCCATGCCATGAACATCATGCTCAATGCTTGTCAAAGATTCGGTCGTCAAATCACGCCGATGTTCATCATTGATAGGACTGCATTAGCGGTAGCCCAAAGAGCAACTGGTAGTATGCACCATCCGGCAAATCTGGTGTAGTCATCGGTTCCGATTTCACCAAACATGAGCGTAATCCAGCCTCCGAATGTTCCAACAGTACGCAGGAGAAGAACGACTGCACCGCCCAGTGCAATTATGCATATCAATCCGAAAATCCCAAAGAAAACGCCAGAGATTCCGCTTAACAACGCTGCAGAGACGCCCTGGGGGAAAAGCGATGGGAAGGCGAACCAGCCAAACCATCCGAGCCATATTCCTACCATGACATCGCGTTGCATTTCATCCGAACCTCTCCAATTACGGAACATTTCGGGGTAGAATTTATGCATCACTTTACCAACAAATTCGGCTTCGTAGGGGGTGCCTCTACGGGCGGTAACGATGCATATCTCAACAAGCCATGCATACATGGCTATATCGACCCAATACAAGGCATTGGAAGGTACAGGTGCTAAGGTTGCCATCAACAGGGGGAGGTTAACCAGTACGATTCCAGCACCGCCTGCACCAATGATGGCTCCCATGTGAAGTCCAAGGGGCAGTGGTTCTTCCAACGGCTCATATTCGGCACGAGGCAGTGTGAGGAAGAAAAGGAACAATCCCGGTCCAAACACCAATGAGAAATAAGACCAAGCGCTTGTGCTACCGCCGTTGTTGATGCTTTCCACTGCATCGATGATTTCCTCAGAGGGAGCCGAAGGAGCGTTGGAGTAAACAACTCGCATCGTCTTATCGAGGACAATAATGGAATCGGATGTTCCATTTGGTGTGCTGCCTGTGAACGATTCATCCAAGTCAACGAAACTTGGCCACGTCATGTTGTAACTGTTTTTCAGTGCAGAAACATCCGCAGTTGTCGCATCCATGCCAGCAAGAATGTGCGCTACAGCGATATCATTGCCGATTAAGTCAACCGTTTTGTTTAATTCTACAGATTGTTCAGCAATGTTTTGGGTTCCGGGTAGGGCCACGGCGAGTACGAGTGCATCTTTACCGTCAAACAACTCGGAAATCATGACGGGTTGCATATTTTCGTCGTACAGTTCTGTATCGTACACAAGCGCATGGTCGTCAATTAAATCGTTCGAACCAAGGTTGGGTTGATCCATTGCAGTTGGGATGAACGCAATGGTCATCAGCAACAGAGCTAGCAAAACCGGTGGAGGTGGTAAATCGTCTTTGCGAATGCAAAAATAAAGGAAACCAATGAAGGAGGAAACAGTGGTCAGCGACAAAATGAACGAGGAACTGAGAATCCCTTCATCTGCTCTTTCGACTTCAAACCGAATAATTCCGAAAGCATGGCAATCGCTGTTGAGGTCGCCTGAAACAGTTTGTACGCAAAATTCGAGATTGGCATCTCCAGGCTTCATTGAAGCAACGCCAGACCATGCCCACACCGTTTGATTCCCTTCAATCGGACGGTCAATACGAATCCTACCGGTTGATGTTTCTATGATGAGGTCTTCATCTTTGACGAATTTTTCGTCGGATGCAAGAGGGCCCCAAAGTTCCCATTTTGCCGACTTGACATCATCGATGCCCCAGGGGAAAAGAGGTTCAAACTCAATGTGTGCTCTGCGTTCAGCATCGACCACGACACGAGCCTTAGGCTCGTACAATTGGCCTTCCATGACAATGCCGCCACTGTTTTGTTCAAACGCCCCCCATTGCACTTGAATGGTGCTTCCTTCACAATTATTTTGTGCTGAAACGGTAAGCGTGAACACATCTCCAGCCTTCATCGAAAGGAAGACTTCTATACGTTCTCCCGAGAAATTCATCGCAGAGTTCGAGGTATCTGTATTTACAACTTGGTTGACTGTGGAGTCATAGACAGGCACACCTCCAGCATCGACCGAATACACCATTGTGAAACTGTTATCTGTGCCAAAGGCCGTTCTTTCACAATATTGTGGTCCACCAACTCCGTCGATGTAGGCCGACATGAACACCGTCATGTTGACTGTAGCATTGACTGGGTTTTGGAGCGGAGGGCTGCTCACTGAGAATATTTGGTTCATGCCACCGAACGAATTGACCGGTTGGCTTCCAACAGCATTGTCTGTCCGCTGGCGTTGCAGAACGGCTTCCTCAGCATCCAACCCTTCGACAAAGAGTCGTTCCACTGGCGCAATGTCCCATTCCACAAAACCAGGCTTGTAAACAGGGTCATTGGCCGCTTTAACTGCCCCTGATGCCATCACTCCAAGCAGGAGTGCTAACATGACCAGTACGAGTTTCCGCTGTCGCATTAACATCACCACATGGTTTTGGTTCATGAAGGCAATGGCGACATGCGAACGGACGGATATTCGTTAAAGAAGTACTTCAAAGGTAAGGATTGCCCACATAGCGAGCATTCCAAAAGTGATTGAGATACCGTTTACTCCACCCTTGGTGAGGTATCCTCGGTTTTCGAAGACCGCACCTAATACACTGTCCATTTGACATCCGAGCCATCCGATCACGGCAACGAAGACTGTTTTGGTGAATCCGATTTGGATGCTGTCACCACCGTTGTTGGCTACCATCCATGCTGCAAAGGTCAGAACAGCAATCATACTGGAACCCACAAAGGCTGCTTTTTGACCTGATGGGGAGAAACCTCCGTTGAGTCCCGCTTCACACGGCTTTAGTGTCGTAATCATTCTAACATTGTCATCGAGGCATCCGATTTCACTTGCGAACGTGTCTGAGGCTGCGACCGCCACAGCCGCACCAAACATCCACATTCCATGGTACCAGTCCTCAGTTATGAATGCGAATATAGCGACGAGGCCAGGCAAACCCCCGTTGGCGATGACGTTTCCATAGCTGCGATGACCGTCTTCAGATTCCGACATGCCTCGTTGCATTTTTTCCTCAAAACGCCATTTTGTTGCTTTATGCGAAGCCAGCAGGAATCCAAGCAACACAAGGAGCCAAGTCCAGTGCCCCAAGCCGCCAACGACGAATCCCAGAGCAGCCGCAGCAATGATTCCGGGCTTGTCGAGCATTTTCGCTTTGCCTGAGACCAGAACAAGGCCAATGAGAAGGACCGATGTCACAACCAAGTTGCCTTGATTGAGACCTCCAGTGAGCACATCCATCGATATCCCTCATCCGCTCGGGTTATCTTCTCCTTGAAAGGTGCTTTCCTTTCGACGTCCGCTAAAAACCGATTCAAACGGGTTCTCACGAGAGCACAGTTGGAAAGATGTGCCGAGTAAATTGCCACAGTGCCAAAATAAGCACCGAAAACCAAACGATGGAAACAAAAAGGCCGAGAAGAATGTGAGCATCGGCGAGAAGAAGCGATAACACCCACATCGAACCGTTCCAAAAGGAATGTAAAACCATGGCTAACCCTAATGCTTGCCATGGTTTCTTAGAGAGGGGTATTGCTTTTTCAGGGGACGCAGAGAGCCAACTCGGCGGCTGAAGCGGTTGATTTTGGTCATGATTCGAGTGTTTCATCACATGTCCGGCTGAATCAATAAGCACCCAGTTCTCATCAGATTTGACTGGTTCTGGTTGGATTTGTTGATATCCAGGTACGACAAGTCGTGCTTTCTTTTGGGAAAGGTAGGACCCAATGGCGTACCCTGATATGCCGGTCCAAACTCCGTGTCCGGGAATTGAACTTATTGCTCGTAAGACGCTTGTAAAGGCGAAGCTAATCGCCGTATCTTCTCCAGACATGAACGCTCCGAGTATGTACATGGAGTTTTCAAGAAGAGCGAATCCAAGTCCAACCGTAAATCCAACCTGGAAACCACGTCGAGGTCCATCAATGAAACGGGCCAATGCGAGGACAGCAGCTGCTTTGCAAAGTTCTTCACCGATTGGTGCTGACAGCATCAGTATGAGGCCAAAACCGAGGTTTGTAACATCGGATGTTTCAAGTCCAACACCGTTGAGAAGAACTGGTGAAAGAAAGGAGTTGATCGCAATCGCCGGAAGCGTGGAAATCATTCCAGCAATCAACATCCATTCCGCAAGTCGCCGAGTTGTGGGGAGTCCAAAGTACGAATTCGAAGTGGACCACCATGCAAAGACTGGAGTCGAAAAGCCAACTATGAATGCTGGAATGGCAACAAGAGCAAACAGAACTCCTGTGAAGATGTTCAGCCCCATCACCAGCAACGGTAACATGCATACGGTGCTGAAGAAAACGCCTGCGAAGAACAGCCACCACAATTGCTTACCGTCTGGCATTTCAAGTGGAGTCGTATCTCGAATCAAATGATGTTCAACCGTCACTCGTTCAAACGTCTGAACGGCAGTTCGCGGAGCAATCATGTTGAATGTGTTACCAAAAACAGAATTTTGCGCCCGAATGATGTGTGTAAGACGTGGTCTTCTGAAGAAGGCGAATCCAGCTACGCATGGAATCAAGCACAACGAGCCAAACAGCGTATACCACGGTTCCGACGGCCCAAGGTCTCCATCAAAGTCACCGTCGAGTAAGCCTCCAAAAATGAGAGTTGTTGAGACATTAGCAACGATAAAAAGCAGTGTGACGAAGCCGAGCATCGAGCGAATTGTTTTCCATTTGGAGGATGGATAGGCTAAGATTAACCCTGCAGGGGGCGGGCTCAACGGAGTGATGGGCAAACCCTGCATGAAATGAACAGCATGGCTGACACCTATCACACTTACGAAGAGGTCCCGCTCAGTTCGCCCATCACTCGTCACTGAAAAAACAGCAGTCGGCTCAAGCACTCATCATTGCGGGGTGGACGCTCTCAACTCTTACACATCAAACCACCGGAGTGTGATGGATAAAACACGCTTTGATAATCTCGACCCCGAATTTAGGCCTATGAGCCTGTTGGGATTCTTGTTTGCTCCACGTAGAGATCACAAGGGTTGGTCGACTCCAAGTGAGGCCGCTCGTCTGTATTTTTTGTTGGTACTTTTGGGAAGTGCAGTTTGGGCTTGGCCCCTCACGCAAGGTAAGGTCCTGCTCTGGCTTGGCTTGGTCGTTTTCGTAGCAACTCCTCTTCTCACCGTAGGGTGGTGGCTCATCTCGTTGGTTAGCCAACGGTTTGAATCGAGGGTGCTGGTGGATTCACTCAACCGAATTGACCGCAGTAAGAAGGAGTCCATTCATTCCTTTAGAAAGCCGTAACCCCACGAATGCGGGGGTGCAAAGGTTTCCTTGATTGAACGAGGTGAAACCCATCGCAACAGGTTCAGTGGCGAACCCGCCTTGTCGTTGGTACCGCTGCCACGTGCTCCTCCAAACGGTTGTTGGCCGACAACGGCGCCCGTTGGCTTGTCGTTGATGTAGAAGTTCCCTGCTGAGTATCGGAGTGCTTTCATTGCGGTGAGGATATCTTCCCTCTTCGTGGCGAAGATAGAACCCGTTAATGCGTATTCAGAGGTTTCGTCGCATGTCTTCAGAACGTTCTCAAATCCATCGTCAGCATAGACGTGGATGGACAGCACTGGGCCAAATATTTCTTCTCCCATCGATTCATAATGTGGGTCAGAGCAAACAATGGTTGTCGGTTCAATGAAGTATCCTTTTGATCCATCATAGTTACCACCGGTTACGATTTCACAACCGGAATCGGTCTTTGCTCGGTCGATGTATCCTGCAATATTGTCAAACGATTTCTTATCGATAACGGCCGACATGAAATTGGAAAAGTTTCGAGGGTCGCCAAGGGTGATCTTGCCGACTTCTGCAATGTATTCATCCTTGATGTTGTTCCATACGGTTTGTGGGATGTAAGCGCGGCTTGCAGCACTGCACTTTTGCCCTTGGAACTCGAATGAGCCGCGCAGAAGAGCCACAATCAAGGCTGCTTCATCGCAATCCGGGTGTGCGACAATGAAGTCTTTTCCTCCGGTCTCTCCAACCACACGAGGGTAGGATCGATAGTTCTCCAGATTGTTGGCAACATCTCTCCACATCTTGCGGAAGACAGAGGTTGAGCCAGTGAAGTGAATTCCAGCCAGCATTGGGTGAGCAAGTACGGTATCGCCAACCATGCTTGCTTTACCTGGGATGAAGTTGATGACGCCTGCAGGAAGACCGGCATCCATCATCAGCCGCATAAGTAAGTAATTGGATACATACGAGTTACGGCTTGGTTTCCATACGCCAGTATTCCCCATGATGGCCATACTTGATGGTAGGTTTGCAGCGATGCTTGAGAAGTTAAATGGCGTTACAGAGAAGACAAAGCCCTCCAAAGGACGAACTTCGCTGGAGTTCCACATGCTTGAAGGTGAAACAGGCGGTTGCATATCTTCGTAAATTTCCCGTGCATAAACGGTATTGAATCTCCAGAAGTCAATGAGTTCACATGCGGAATCAATTTCTGCTTGGTGGCAAGTTTTCGATTGGTTGAGCATGGTGCTGGCATTGATTTGCGCTCGGTATTCACCAGCCAAGAGTTCGCTTGCTTTCAAGAAGATCGCAGCACGGGCTTCCCAGGGCATGGTCGACCACATGTCGTGTGCGTCGAGTGATGCTTGAATGGCTTCTTCGACGTTGGCTTTTGTAGCCATGTGGACTCGAGCAATGACGTGGCTGTGGTCGTGAGGCATGACTTGCTCAACCACATCACCGGTGAAGACTTCCTTACCGTTGATGATGCACGGTATTTCTATAATTTCGCTTTCTTGTCGAGCGATTTCAGCCTTGAGTGCTGCACGCTCTGGGCTGCCAGGAAGGTAGCCGAGTACAGGTTCGTTTACAGGGGTCGGTGGGCGAGGAACATTGTTCACCATGCTACGACGCTATCGCACCCGCCACTTCAACATCACGCTATGTAGAGATGAGCGTGTTTCGCACGGACTTTTCGAAGTTTTGGACCGACAACAGCCATGCAGTACCCCTGTCCAGGGTTTCTTGCGTAGTAGTCATGATGGTATTCTTCAGCCAGTGTGAAGTGTTTGGCTTCTTCGAGCGTCGTGACAATTGGCCTGTCGTAATGCGCTTGCATCCGTTCAATAACAATCTGAGAAGTTAACGTCTGTTGTTCAGAGGTCGGCATGATGCAACTACGGTATTGGGTGCCAACATCGTTTCCTTGTCGATTCAATTGTGTTGGGTCATGTACAGTGAAGAAGATTTCCAGTATGGTCTCAAATGGAATCAAATCGGGGTCGAACACGACTTCAACGATTTCAGCATGACCGGTTGTTCCAGAACATACAGGCTCGTATCTTGGATTAGGGTCGTGTCCACCCGCATAGGCCGGAAGAGCAGATTCAACACCGTACAATCCTTTAAACGCACCTTCAGTGCACCAAAAACATCCGCCTCCCAACAACGCTCGCTCCATGAATGTCGGTCCGGCCGAGAGGTTTTCAATCCTCGTATTTCTGCTGGAGTTTTACCCTCGGTTCCTTTGAACCTAAGCGAATCATAATGGCCGAGACAAACATCGAAGCATACATGATTACACCCACCAACGAGTTTGTCTTTAACATCGGAGGCTCATAGATCGAAACATTTCGCCACCACGTGTCGTGTGGCATGTTTTCGTCCAGAAGGAAAGTCTCCCCGAGCATCGGTGTCGTTACGTTGACGTTCCTTCTTTGCCCTTCCACGGTAACATCTTCAAGGGGTTCATCCCATCCATGAAGGGCGAGAACAAACTTCGTGTTGTGAATCGGGAGCAATGACTTTGCCCTCAAATCCAGAGCTGCTTGAACGGTTTGCTCAGGAAACATATGCACATCTGCCCATGCCTCATCGTATTGTCCAGCTTCAATGAAAGCGATATCAAAAGGTCCGTATTTCTCTCCGATTTCTGAAAATTCACTGGAGTATCCTCCGTCACCACTGAAATACAGAGCATGCTCGTTCAGGTAAACAGCCCATGAGCCCCAAAGCGTATTGTCCTGGTTGATTCCTCGACCGCTAAAATGCTGAGAAGGAGTAAAAACGACACTCATGTCTTCAGACATGTTTGCTTCTTCATACCAATCGAATTCGTGGACATTGGAACTTGGTATGCCCCATTCAACTGCATGTGCCTTCACGCCAAGTGGGACGACGTACTGCGAAGAACTGAGGTATTTGACCGCATCCATATCCAGATGGTCGTAGTGGTCATGTGAGATGAATACATAATCGATGGGTGGTAAATCTTCCAGTTCATAGGTATGTTCGTATTCAAACGGTGAGGGTCCAAAGAACAGCGGATCCGTGTTGTCTTCACCAAACACGGGGTCGAACAGGAGAGAGACGTTGTCAGTTTGTACCAGGATGGACGAGTGTCCAAACCAAGTGATGCTCAATTGTCCTTCGGTGAGATTCATCGGAGCAAATTCGATTGAAGGAAGGACTGAACTTGGATACCTGCTGCCATCGTCGGTCAAGTATCCGAGCGACGTTTCGAGAAATGAGCCCGTGCCGGTTCCTGATTCTTCGAGGTTATGGAAAGCACCGTCGTAGTAGTTTTTTGAGTCGTAAGAGCCCGGTTCTCCGCCGACTTGCTGGGAGAATTGAAGGAACATTATCGCAGAAACCAGAACAATGGTGAGCAACAAAGCGACAACAGAAGAGTAAATTTTGGCACGTCGAGCGATGCTAGGAGATTCAAGATCGTCAGCCTTCTTGACAAAAAGTGAAGTTTTAGAAACAGCATATTCCACTGCCCGAAACATCAGTAACACCACGAAGATGTAGTTCACGGGATGTAAATCATGGCGATACAGCCACAACATGAAACTTGCAAGAAAAAGAAGCATGCCTCCTAAGCGCATTCTTGAAGTCTCGACTTCACTGCTTTTGGGATGCTCCATTGCCCTCCTCCTCTCAAGTATGACTTATTATACTTCCAAGAAACAAATCTTGATTTGAAACAAAAAAGTTGATTGGAAACCTCGTTTGGGTTGCACAATGAGGATTATTCCTGCTCCTGCCAAATGTTTGCACCTTCAATACAGAAACATGGTGTTTCACGGCGCAATGGTCGGTTTAAGCCCGCAATTGCATTTAATTCCAGCGAACAGGATTCAGTAGTTTAACCCGATGCTCTCATATATGGATGGTTGGTCGGAGGCTCGTTCACCATGAAGCGAGGCTCACGTGCTTGGAAGAAAACCGGTAACCAACGGTGGAAGTGGCGTAAGAAGAAGTTGCGCCGTCGAAAGCGTGCTCGTAAGCAAGCCAAGTCATGATTCATGGTGTTTCTACACTTAGGGAGTATAGTATAGCTTGGTAGTATCGCGGGCTCCAGTTGCACAGGAATGACGACGAGTGGGTTTGCTGAAAGTTGATGACCAACTGGAGCGCCGACCTGTTGCAATCCTGCAGACTGCCCATTTCGGTGGGCAGTTTCAGAAGAAATCCGCTGGGGGGGGTTCAAATCCCTCTGCTCCCACCTTCATTCAAACAGTACGCAGTATGCGTTTTCTTGACCTTCATGAAGCGGTTTTCTTCTGCTTTATTACGTGAGATTCAATCATGCGCTCCCAACTTTATTCTTATTCAATGCAAGTGGAAACTTTACACCGAAGGCATATGTTCTTCAATTATGCCTTCGAGGGACGTTTGGGATGTCCATGCGCCGACCACTTGCTTTGCTTCTTTTCGCTCTTCTCATGGGCCCTGTCACGGGGTCCCTCATCGTTGCAGATGACAATGGACATTCTTCATGGTCTGCTGTTGATTCCGATGGTCTCCAATGGATACAATCAGGGCAAACATTCGATGTTCCTGCTCAAACATCTCCAGGATGGGTCGATGACGATACTCCGTGGTGGGAGCGAACGTCTTTGGATCTTGACCGGAACGAAATTCACGACTCTATAGAATCAAGAATCGGCGTGACCGGTACAGCCTTAGTCTATCAAACTGATGTCACAGACGCCCATCTTGCTGCGTTGGAAGGCCTCGGTCTCAATGTGGTTGATGTCCTTGAGGCTGTGAATGGAGTTCTCCTCGGTCAGGTCAATACGACGCTTGCTCCGACGCTTGCTGCTCTTGAGGATGTGGTGATGGTCGAAGAATACGGCAACGTAATTTTCTATGGCGATGTTCAAACTCCTGCAGTAAAAGCCAGCAACTCCAGTTTCTACCCAATGGGTGCTTGGGACCTCGGTGTTTCAGGGGCTGGCGTGAACATTGCAATGGTTGACACCGGCGTCGATAATGAACATCCTGGACTCAGCGACAAATTTGTTGCGGGATACGATGCAGTTTGTTATCTACACACTGACCCTACGTGTATTCTCTCTAATCCCGGAAGAGAAACCGACGGCACGTTTGACCCAGATGATGGCAATCAACATGGAACTGCTTGCATGGGCAT
>Ga0206131_10005660_pt1 | contig 13070 bp, 22 predicted proteins | sample Helgoland_Spring_FD_148636 | JGI IMG/M metagenome (GOLD analysis project Ga0206131, IMG submission 148636) | Pelagic subsurface seawater microbial communities from Kabeltonne, Helgoland, North Sea - Helgoland_Spring_Bloom_20160517_1 | ecosystem: Environmental > Aquatic > Marine > Epipelagic ...
AACTTCTTGGGATGGCTTCTCAAAATATTTAACAACTAAGACTGTTCAAACTGGACAAGGGCCAGAAGAAGTTGACACTAACTTCGGTGCATGGATGCGCGCTCTTGAACCGATTTGGGATCGTGTCATAACTGGCATGTCTAAGCGTTGGGACTCTTTTTATGATTCCCTAACCACGAAAGAGATTGAAGCCCCTGGTGGCATAGTTAAGGTAGAGACTGAGTTCGGCAAGACACTGCGTAGAATGAAGGAAGGCTATGATAGCCTATTTAAAACCTTATTCTCTAGCAACCAAGGAACTGACTATGAGGTTGCTGCAGGACTCGTACCAGAAGCTTCAGAGAGTGAGCTACTAACTAGCCTCAAAGGTAGAGTTGCTAGTATCTCAGCCGCCTTAGCAGCGACACCTATTGCTATTGCTGTAAAGGTTTTATCTGAAAATCTTACTGAAAACTTGACTAGTGTTAAAGATAACATCACTGATTTCTTTGACAATAACGCAAACATTATGTCTGCCGCTATCTCCTCTGCAATCTTCGTTGCGCTTGAACCAAATCTTAGAACAATGCTACTTGGCCCGGCTCTTGCAACTGCCTTTATTACTGCTGCAGGTCAGCTTGGAAACAACTCAGAGTTTCTTGATGCAGCACGAAACACAGCTAAAGGCTTCGGTGACGCTTTAAACAAGCTGCTCGGCGATGGTAATGGCGACTTCGTTGCTGATACTCTGACTGGCCTTGGCAACTTGGCGAAAGCCATTGGCGAAGGTTTACTTGAAGGTTTATTTGGAACTGAGTTTCAAGACGGGTTTAAATCTAAACTAGCAACTGCCCTTGGGATTGTAATAACTGCGTTTATCCTCACACCTAAGATTGCAGTAGGTATGACAAAGATCGCGGCTGGGCTGCTGGCAAAACTAGGCTTAGGGTTATCGAGATCTGCTTTTTTAGGCTTTAAGAAGAAACTTAAGGATGGGTTATCAACTGCGCTACTGGAAGTACGAACCCACCCCGGCGCAGCAGCAGGGGCAGCACGATCTTTAGGTTCAAAACTTGCTACTGCAGCGGGGACAGGTATGAAGGCAGCTATGGCTGGGGTTCTGGCCCGGCAACTGGCAGATGTAGCCATCCCTGACGACGCCTTGGGTGGATTCGGATCGTCGTTGGACGAGGCTATCGGCGGTGCTGTTGCATTAGGGCAAGTCGGGATGGCATTCGGACCACTGGGCGCTGCAATTGGCTTTGCTGTAGGTGGTGCTGTAGGGTTTGCTTTTGATGTTTATAAAAACCCAGAGCTAAGACAAAAGTTTGCTGACATAGCTCAGGCAGCTAAAGACTGGTTCTTAGACCTTCCAGAAACAGTTGGAAATGCTGTAACTGCTGGCTTTGAAATAGCGTGGAACTACCTTGCAGGTAAGCTAGCGACCATTAAAGACTTCTTTAAATTTGGAAATGGTCCGCAAACCACTGATGCAGTTCAATCCTACTCTGCAAGTGACTTTGGGATTGAACTAAATAAAACTCCAGATGGCTTCTCCACAGGCGGTGCTGTAAACGGCCCCGGAACAGGCACATCAGATGACATCCCAGCGATGTTGTCTAATGGTGAGTATGTCATGAAAGCCTCTGCTGTTAGCAAGTTTGGTCCTGGCTTTATGGCTAAGATTAACGCTGGCATTATGCCTCAGATGTTCAACACTGGGGGTTTGGCAGGTACAGTCGCAAGGCTTGAAAACCAACACACGAAAGCCTTGTCAAAAGCTGAAACTACTGGAGACTATCGTATTGCTAGTGAACTCTTTGGTCGGCTTCAAGCGGCACGTCGCCGGATGGAAGCCTCCGAAGGAATCTTAGACGGAAGTTCTAGCAGTTCTAGTGATTCTGGCGTGTCCGGTTCTGGGTCCGGTTCTGGCTCCCGTTCTGAAGCTGCGAAGATAGGCGAAAGCTATGCACAGCAGTTCCAATCAGACTTTAACTCTGGGCTTAAACAGCTCCTCCGTGATGGTGATGTCAAAGGGTTCTTAACCGGTCTCTTAGACAGCTTTACTGGTGGCATTATTGACAGTGTTGTCGATGGTTTCACAGCCAGCTTGTTCGGAAAGTCAGCGGAAGAGGGGGGTGTATTGTCAAACCTCTTCTCTGGTATGTTTAACTTCGGTAGCGGTGTCAAAGACGGCGTTCAGAAGAGCACTCTGGATGGGGTTAAAGCTGGCGGTGAAGGTGGTTTCCTCTCAGGCATCTCTGGCTTCTTTAGCAATATGTTCAGTGGTCTTGGAGATATGTTCAAGGGTAGCGGTGCTGGTGGAGGCGGTGGGGGTTTCCTTAGTGGTCTCCTCGGCGGCGGAGGCGGCGGCGGTTTATTCAGCTCCCTCTTCGGTATGTCCTTCGGAAGCTTCTTAGGCTTCTCCCAAGGTGGTACTGTCCCTAACACGCCGTTCTCACAAGCTGGTAAAGACAGTGTTCCTGCTATGCTGATGCCGGGTGAAGTTGTTCTTTCTAAGAACGATGTAGCACGTCAAAACATGAACCAAGGACAACAACAACAAGTGTTTAACATCAACGTATCTGGCGATGTATCAAGACAAACTCGTAAAGAGATTGTTAAGATGATGCCCCAGATTACCTCTGGTGTAAACATGAACAACAAAGAAAACAACTTCAGAAGAAGTTAAAACTACTATGGTCATCCCTATCGAGTCTCTAACGAGGCTTACAGGGGTGGCCTTTTTTATCAAAACTGGAACTATTTTGCCTAAAAAAAGTGGGGAAAAACGCCCCTCTATAATGAAGAAACATCAACCCCCCATATCTCTTGAAAGGAGAACACCATGATCTATGTTGGATTTGGTTTTATCGCAGTACTACTTGTTGCAGTCTATGACGCACATAACAACTAATATAAAGGACAATTCAATGAAACTTTATGTAATCATTGTTCTCGACCCTGACGGCCCCTACGTGTGGTCTGATGACACTTGGGAAGGTGAAGCTCACTGTACTGCCAATGAAGCGTACAACGAAACTGGCTACACAACAATCGTTAAATGTATAGAAATATAAAGGAGAACACAATGTTCAAATTCTACCGTGGTACTACCGTTCGTGAAGCAAACGAGCTGGCACTTGACAAACAGACTCGTGACCTAACTCACTGGACTGACTCTTACGACAACGCTGCTAAGTACTCTAAAGGCGCTGTTGTTGAGATTGAACTAGACGAACTTCCACCACACTTCAACGCATACCGTGGTGTATGTGAAGGGGACGCTCTACATGGCACGTTTGCTGAGTGGGTGCTTCCTCGCGCCTACTTTGAAAACAGAGCATCTTGCTTTGTTGAATTGGCAACCGTACATCTACACTAATTTGTACGGGCTTTGCCTCATCATAAAAGGAAAATCCAATGGGACTATTCATTATTGGAATCAGCTACCGCCTACTAGCCGCTTCTCTATTTTACTGTGTGACTAACAAGTCTTGGTTTGTCAACCCCTTCCCCCTTCTTGGAACTGCTTGTCTAGTGTATTCACTATTCAACCACTCACCAGACGCCTCTTGGCACGTAGTAACTGTACTTGGCTTTTTCTTTTATGATGTCCTTGGTTGGGCTAAATATTTGGGGAAAGGCAAAAAACTTAAAACAGCTTAAATGAAGGAAATAACTATGATTATGACAGCAACAATGTGCTTGGCACTAAATGTGTTCTTTGAAGCACGTCACGAGACTACCTCTGGCCAACTCGCTGTGGCTGAAGTAACACTAAACAGAGTAGCAGACAAGCGCTACCCTAACACTGTTTGTGAAGTAGTCTGGGAGAAGAAACAATTCTCTTGGACTCACGACGGTGTACACGACGACCCTACCCGTATGTCATACCTCGACAGAGAGGCATGGAAGAGCATCAAAGAGTTAGCCTCTGGTGTTCTGGATGGTAGTACTACTCGATTAGAGACAACAGCCACACACTATCACTCTGTAGCAGTCTCACCTTTCTGGACTAAACACTATAAGTATGAAGGGCAGATTGGAAACCATTTGTTCTACACAAACGAAACACCTTACAAATAGGATAGGCATACAATGGCAACAGCAACACTAGAACTAGAAGAAATGACTATCACTTACGAGTGTTATTTAGAGCGTTGTGATTATGGAGTAGCCCGTAGCCCTGTATGGTACGAGCCACAAGATATCGAAATCACACAACTGGAAATCATGGGGGAAGAGCTTAAAATAAAAGACCTTGCTCAAAACCCCAAGCTGTATGAAAGACTTCTTTCTTTTGCAGACGATATCGAACACTGGAAATAACTGGGGTAATCTACCCCTCTATAACGAAGAAAACAAAGTCTTGAAAGGACTAACTATGAAAACTCTTGTAATCGCAACTATCATTGCTTCTGTAACTGCAACTGCTTCTTTCGCTAGCTGGAACAACAACAATGGTGCTAAGTGGAACGGCGACGTAGGAACACTCCACACTAATGGCTGTCAGTTTAAAGACCAAACTAACGGTACGATGACCTTGAACAAAGCAACAGGTAAGTGGACAACTACTGCTGCTGCCTCAATTACAGTTAAATCAACAAACATCAACAACCTCAAAGTTACTCAAGGTGGCAATCAACTCTATCTAAAATCAAACAGCCAACCTTTGGGTAAAACTTTGGTTGACTACAAGAACGGCGGTGTTTCCTCTGCAGTTAATTCTAACAACAACAATGCAGTAGTTAACATTAACTCTAACGAGATCGCCGTAGGAAATGCTAACAAACCAGGGGCTACTAAGGTCACTTTCACTATTGGTGGTACCGCACAAATGGATGACTTGAATGACTTAGATAACATCGCAAACGATGCTGACGTTTACATCCAACACAACGTAACTTGCTTGCAGTAATATGAAGCGTTTACTAGTTGCGGTAATGATGCTTCTACCGACTCTTTCTCTGGCGCACTCTATGTCGCCAGGGTTTGAGACCGAATACACCTCTGACGAGGTTATGATAAAGACTTACGAACTCGAAAACCACTATGAGTTTCCAGTAACAATGGAGGTCTATGTCTTAAACAAAGATGGTTCTCCAGCTAATGGTTGGAAGACTGAGAAGAACACTTATCGAATCACACCAAAAAGCAAAAAGCGAGTAACAGTGATCTTCAAGTCTGAAGGTCAAAGAAAGCTTCTCGTATGTTCAAAACTAATAGGAGTTGGTTATGAAGAAAATGGCCCTAGCATTATCAGTATTATCTGTAGTCGCCTTATCATCAATGGCGTCAGCAGATAGCTACAACGTACAAACCAGTGATGGAGCTGGCTGCTCACAAAATGAAAGCACAGGTCGCTCTGTTGAGTTCGGTACTACCGTAAATACCCGCACAAACGACGCTGAAGTCTCTGTTATGTACAAAATTGAGCTTGGTAAAAAGAAGCTAAGTCGGAATCGAGTAAACTGCAACCATCTGTATGACATCTCTCTTCGTCGTCAGAACTTACAACTTCAACGAGAACAGCTTGAAATCGAGCTACTCCGCGCTCAACTAGCAAACGCTAAAGCACAACTTAACAACAACAACACTACCACAATCACCTCAAGTGATGACTGGTAAACTGAGTAAAACTTACCCTCTATAACGAAGAAAACAAAAGTCTCTGAAAGGACATACTATGTTTAAATCTATCATCGCCGCTACAGTAATCGCACTTACCGCAACAACCGCGATGGCTTCAGAAACAATCGTATGTTCTCTGAAAGACTTCCAAGCAACCGTCAACGGAAAGGTTTCTTTCGGCGAACCCGGTGATTACATCTTGTCAGATAAGCCAATGGTTCTTAACATTCCAGCTGACGCAGAAAACAACAAGTGGTCGTCTACCGACAAACACGGTATCACTGATTTTAACTCTTTTAACAAAGAAAAACTACAGCACAATCTGGTACTTATTTACACAAATAAAAACGGAAATTTTGTAGCTGTCAACGCTGTAAAGTCATGCATCAAACTAGGATAGCTCTTTAATAACCTAAAGTCCCTGAAAGGACAACACAATGGAACTTATTCTCGTACTTATCTTCGTAGCACTCTTCGCCGTAGTCACTTACAAAATGGCTGAAAGCCGTGGTCGTAACGTCTGGGGCTACACTATTGGAGGTCTCTTAATTTCTCCTGTAATCATGTGGATTGCCCTTGCTATCTTGGGTAAAACACCTGAAAAGAAAAAAGAAGATATTCTTGAAATGAAAAAGGTTATGATGGAAGATGAAACCATCCTTGGCCAATAACAACACGTAATTGTATTGTAAGGAGAACAGCAATGACTGTATCAGAAAAGAAAGCCTATCTCAAATCGAAAGAGTACTTAGACTCTATCTCTTTTAGCGAGCTTGTAAAAGCTATTAACGACAAGTGGGGCCACACCTACGAAGACGTCACAAACGATTAATGACTTAAAGTGTAGCCCTATGGGGCTGCATCATAGGACACTAACGTCCGTTTACCCCAATTGGAGAATATCAAATGACAACTACAATCACACACGCAACTACGTCCGCTGCTTTCACTTACGTTCAGGGTTCTAAGTCTGTTCGTGAAACTTGGTTGGACGGTTCTGGCAAAGTAATTAACTACTCTACCTCCACACCTCGTGGACGCTACCTTGTTTCTTTGGTTGCTCGCAAGGGTTTCTCAAAGACTAAGTAATTCTATTTAAGTTTCCCTCCTCCCTAAACTCCCCTGCTACCCTTCGGGGTGGTGGGGCTTTTTTAACCTTATTTTTTTTTTTGAAAGTATAACACAATGATAACTGTATTTTTCTCTGTCGTCGTCTTGCTCGGTATTATGGGCAAGCTAGAAGATTAATGCGGTTGTTTAATCCTTAACTATGTGGAGTGCCAAGGCACCAGATCCACAACTAAAAGGAATGACCTATGAACACAATAGAGCTTCTTGCAGATGATCTGCATTTTCGACAAAAACAAATGTTCAGTAAAGATGGCACTGTAGACACAAGAAAGAAGGCACATGCCATTGCAAATGTATGTCCTACTTACTTAATCGAGCTTACTTACGGACACGTCCTTCAAGCCATTGAGCGACAGTCATCACTATCTGCCATCGTGAAAGGGATAGGCAGCACTATTATGCGAAGAGAAAAACTAGAAGACGACGCTGTTCAAGCGTGTCATATTGGCTGGTTTGTCTTAATAGCTTATCTAGAGACTAACATTCTCTCATACAAAGGAGAACACAGAAAGAACGCTAAAGGTAAGCGAGACAAACACCCCACATACTACATCCAAGTTAGAAACATGGACGCGATTAAAGAACTAATGTCTTTAGTTTCACAAGATAGTGTTGATCTATTCCCAATGCCAAAGGCACCACAACTCTGGGAATACAACAAGTTCTTACACAGAGAGACTGGTGTTAAGCTAATCAAACATGCTCACGAAGACGCTATAAAACAAGTGAAGCATAACGACACAAGTTACTTAATTGACACCCTAAACAAGCTTAGTAATACGGGGTGGCGTATTAATCAGTTCGTGTTTGATGTGTTTAAAAAGACACGCAACTTAAAAAAGACTCCGTTTAAATACTCGAAAGAAGTTGACAGAGAAAAGAAAGCATCTCTGTTGGTTGAAATCAATGCGATTGAAGCTCTCGCAGAAAGGAACTTAAACAATGCTTTTTACCATCTTTATAATGTGGATTTTCGCGGAAGGATATACCCAAATACTGCGTTTCTACATGAACAATCCTCAGACAACGCCAAGGGGCTTCTACTCCTCGACACCCCCGTACCTTTAGGTGAGAACGGCTTGTACTGGCTTTGTGTTCACACTGCTAACATGTGGGGTAACGATAAGGTATCGCTTGATGACCGCGCACAGTGGGTTCAAGATAACTTTGAAGCTATTGTATCTTACGTCAATGATCCTGTTAGTAACGATGACTGGATGGACGCAGATAAACCTCTTTGTTTCTTGGCTTGCTGTAAAGAGCTTGTAGATATCTCTATCTGGAGTGAAGTTAACGATACTGAAGACTTCCCGTCCTGCCTCCCCATCTACGTTGATGGCTCTAACAACGGTGTACAACACTTGGTGGCCATGTCTAAAGACGAAGAAATCGCGCCACTAGTCAACCTAGTACCCCAAGACCTTCCGGGGGATGTTTACATGTTTATTGCTGAACACACAATGTCTAAAGTGGGTGAGCTTTTAAACAAAGTAAAAGAATCAGACAAAGACAAGTTTGATAGTTTCTTTGTTGAATGGCAAGCCACCCTAGACGAACTGCGCAGCACTCCACCTAAGACGGAGCGTAGTAGACTTGCTTGGCAGAACTTTGGAAAGTTTAAAAACCACAACTATCAGTACATCCAAGACTCTATGCCTATTTACTGGTCTAAGATTACAGACAGAAAGACTTGGCGCAAAACACTTAAGCGTAATGTTATGACACTTGCTTATGGCGGTACTGAGAGGGGCATGGGCCAACAGATTATCGATGACACCAGAGACTTGTCAGAGTACCACAGAGACATGCATGACTCGTGGGGCTACAAGCTAGGTCGTGTTGTCCATAACTTATGCTATGAGAAACTGCCCGGACCTGCCAAGATGCTTGGTATGTTTGAACAACTGGCTTTACAAGAGAACGACAAAGACAAACCAATTGCTTACGAGCAGATCGTAACAGGCTTCCCCTTTGTACACTCTTATCGTGAACCGGAAAAGAGACGTGTTAAACTCTTTTATGGGGATGACATGCTTCGTATTAACATTCAAATATGGAAAGAAGCCACTCTTAAAAAGTCTAAACAAAAGACAGGTGCGTCACCTAACATCGTCCACAGCCTTGACGCAGTTCACTTAACAATGGTCGTGCATGATGCGGACTATGAAGTAACTGTTGTTCACGACTCGTTCGGTTGTCACGCAGGTAATATGGGTCACATGTTTGAGCATGTTCGTCACAAGTTTGTAGAACTCTATGACATGGACCCCCTAAACCACATAATGTCCCAAATGGGCGCAACCCACTTGATACCTGAAAAGGGTAATCTAGCTGTATCATCTGTAAAGGAATCTGACTATGCTTTTGCCTAAAATCGGAGAAACAATTATCGTTGAGTTTGAAGGTGAACGTGCGCCCTGCTACGTCCAAGCTGTCGGACTCTATGAAGTACCCGAAGCCTTCGAGTACATCGAAGTGCTGGTTAACCCCGGGGAAGGAGACCTCGAATTCTACGCAGAACTCTTTCTCGAAGACATGGGCCACAGTTGGTTCATCGTTTAAAATAAGGCCCAAAAATAGGGTCCCCTTATGACTAATACTAGTCCAACCACACACAAAACAAATCACAAATATATCCCAAAAGGAAGAAATATCATGGCTAACAACACAATCATCCTGTCTAACGTTGAACTTTTCTTTGCTAAGCTTGACCCAGCAAACCCTAACTCTCGCTTCGACAAAGAGAACCCAACATGGGAAGTTCAGATTCGTACTAAAGACAAAGCTGTTGCTAAGAGCTGGAAAGACCAGAACCTTCGTGTTACTCCAGATGAGAACGACGACGGTGTGTTCTACCGTTCCAACCTCAAGAAAAAGTCTAAGAAGCGTGATGGTTCCGACATGGCAGCGGTAAACGTTGTTGCTGGTGACTTGTCACCTGTTGACCCTTCCACTATCGGTAATGGTTCTATTGCTAACCTCTCTGTATTCCAGTATGACTACAACGTCTCTGGTAAAGAAGGTATTGCTTCTATGTTGATGGGTGTACAGATCACAACCCTCAACGAGTATAAGCCAGCACCAAAGCAAGGTGGCTTTGCTCCTACAGAGTTCAAGGTCAACAAAGTTGCTGACAACCAAGACGTTGATGCCGACATGCTCGGTGACGACGACGACATGGACTTCTAAATAATAAGAATCGAAACAATCGGTCATCCCTTCGGGGGTGGCCTTTTTTATCAAAAGGAGAACTATTATGGAAGTACGTGAAATCTACTATGAAGTATACTTCGATGGTCAACACCAGTACGAAGGGTCTTATGAGGACTGTCGAGACATTGCTATAAATGCACTAGACGATGACCTTGCGGAAGTCTACAAAGTAACTGTAACAGAAGAGAAGGTAGTACTATGAAAATCGAAGGTACAAACTTTTTCCGCACTCCGGAAAACATGAAAGAGCTACAGGACTGGCTGTCTAGCTTGAACGGCTCTGAAGCTGCAATGGCAACTACAGCCGCTATGATGGCTTGGAACTTGGCTGCCAAAGTCACAAATGAAGAGGAAACAGAATGATTACTGTATATACATGCGGAGCTATGGAACACGTATCTGAGGATGCTATGAAGGGCTGGAGAGCGCACTTAGAAGATAACTTGCCTGATGTAAAGTTCCTACACCCAACTCGTAGGATGCCACTGCATCAACAAATGGAAGACGCCTCACTGGCGACCTACAACAAGCTAAAGCGCATTGTTGCACAAGATATCAAGGACATCAACGAGTCTGACTTGATTGTAGCAAACTTAAAGGACAGTGAACCTGGCAAGAAATGGGGGTCTGTGATGGAGGTTGCACTGGCTTGGGAGCGTGGAATCCCTGTTATTGCTATTGTTGACGAGAAGCAGTTTAAGCACCCCTTCATTTACACAATGTGTACAGAGGTACATCACACACTAGAAGACGCAATTGACGCTGTAAAGGAGTACTACTAATGGAATATAAAGGCTTAGAAATCGCTCGATTCTTCATCTTGGACCAAGACAACTTAGACGACCCCCAAAAAATGCTAAACCACCCTGAATTCTACCAAGCACCAAACGATCCCCATTTCTTTATGGCAGCAAGCCAAATGAGAGACATGATGAATCTTGTTGAGAGTATCTCTAGTCGTATTGGCGGACACCCTCAACGAATTGTTTGGTATGTAGAGCTAAAAGCGCTGAAAGGACAACTAGTTGAGGTTTTGAACTATAACGACTTGGACGACTAACAAAGGGAGTACTACTAATGACTAACCACTGGTATTCAGAAGAAATGAAAGACTTTCACTACTCTAACAAAACAAGCGAATACTTAGTATACCACTGGTATTATACTGGCTTTTCGAAAGACTGGACCCCCTCTAGTTTCCGCTGGGGTGGTGTTGGTATTGCTCCTTACGCTACACTAGACCTTGTAAATCAACGCTATGATATTGAAGGGTGGGAAGTCGGACAGGGGTTGCGTAAAAGCGAGAGGTTTATGCTAAGAATGATTAGAATACTAGATGCTAAAAACCAACTCGGTTTAAAGTTGATTGATAGCGGCCTCAGTCGCTCTGAAGCTCTCGACATAGAAAACTTCTTAAGACCAGAAGGCTACAATAACAAGTTCGACAAACGTATCTGGAACACAGTAGCAGGAGGCTAATATGAAATACTGCAATACTTGTGGTGTTATGAAATTAGAAGATGAGTACTACACACAAGGCAAGGATACTAACGGGCGTTTCCGAAAAAGCAATAAGTGTAAGTCTTGTGAGCTAAAATACCGAAAACAGAGATATGATAAACATGTGAAGTTTATCGCAGACTACAAAACAGAGAGAGGTTGTGAATGTTGTGGCTTTAATGAGGACCACGTCGCGTTAGATATGGCTCACATTGACCCAAAAACGAAATGGAGTTATGGTAAACACACTGGCTCTAAATACGGTGACCGTGGTGTTGACGCAGGGTGGTCATTGAATAGAATTAAACTTGAAATATCAAAGTGCAAAGTTCTATGTGCTAACTGCCATAGAATAGAAACCGTAAGAGGTACAAAATGACAAACAAAGTATTCGTTTATTTTAACCTGCATAAAAACGTCTTTTCCTTGCAATCACGCAACAAAGAGGACTATGGTCTTGTCTTAGGACACGCTGACCATGTAATCTTGAAGAACGCCAAGTTTGTGGTCCGCCCAAAGGGCCGTGAAAGAGTTCTAAAAGAAAAGAAGAAAAATGTTCATGCGGGGGTGGTGGGCGAAGTAGTGTCTTACGTAGGCGCGGAGAGTGGCCCAGAAGTGGCAATAACTTACAACCCCTACAAGTATTCAACCTTTGTAGTGAAAGAAACTGAAGAACCAATAGAGCAAGCTGAGTACGTTGTGTTGCGCCTCGGTCTAAAAAACACCCCAATCATCGGAGCTTACTAATATGAAAACTTACAACTACACAGTCTACGCGCAAGGTGAACACCTCGAATCAACAACTCTCTGGCAAAAGGCCATTGACCTGTTTAATGAAAACAAGGAACAAGGCTCAAGCCAAATCGTAGCACGAGACCTAGATACAGGAACACTACACCCTATGACTACAATGCATCACATTCAATTCTGGTCGGAGCATCTTATGAACTTGCGATACAACGAACAGTCTGAGAAAGACGCAGAAGCAGAGACGAAGATCAAAACCCGCAATCGAGTTGAGAGAAGGCTTATAAAAGAAATGATGGAACAAGAAACAAATGGCATGGAGATTGTAGAGCCACGAGGAAGCAACAAGGAAGCAACCGACAAGCCAGACTTCCACGGTAACTTCGAAGAGATGGACGATGATGCTAAAGATGCTATTATCAATCCAAAACATTACAAAACCATCCCCGCTGGTAACTATCCAAATGGTCTTGAATATATGGACATTTGTGAACACGCACTCGCACACTTAGGTGGTGTTAAATCTCACTTGGTAGGTCAGATACTTAAATACACACTTCGTGTAGGTAAGAAAGATGCCTTCCTGCAAGACTCAAGAAAGATAGAATGGTATGCAAAACGACTCGTCGAAACCGTTGAAAAAGAGAACCAAACCCCATAAATGTAAAGAAGAGGGTTGCGAAGAAATGACAGACCGAAAGTCGGACTGTTACAAATGTAACCACAATAAGAAGAAATACAATATAACAACCCCACAAAGGGATGCTATCCTTACCGCCCAAAAGGGTTGTTGTGCTGTGTGTGACACACCTATTGAGTTTAAAAGGGCTGGTAAAGAAGTCTCTAAACAAGGCTGGACTAAATCA
>Ga0206131_10005665_pt1 | contig 13062 bp, 9 predicted proteins | sample Helgoland_Spring_FD_148636 | JGI IMG/M metagenome (GOLD analysis project Ga0206131, IMG submission 148636) | Pelagic subsurface seawater microbial communities from Kabeltonne, Helgoland, North Sea - Helgoland_Spring_Bloom_20160517_1 | ecosystem: Environmental > Aquatic > Marine > Epipelagic ...
ACCACGCCATCATCATCATCATCATCATCACCAGAAGAAGAAGAAGCGCTGCTTTTTGAACGACAAACGCTCTCGGTTTTAAAGAGAGAGCTGGAAAGTTTACCTTCTTCTTCCTCTTCCTCCTCTTTATTAAAGAATAACACTAACGGGAATGATGCGAACAACAACAGAAAGGTATGAATGAGATAATTTGTTGTTGTTGTTGTTTATATATAGTATTCTCATTATCTGACTTTTGATTTCGCTCTCTTCCTCGTCATCGTCGACGTTCATTAGGTGTACAAACAAAGAGGGAACGTCTATTATCTCGTCACGAAGGAGGAGGTGTTGAGAGAAACCGAGAAGAAAATGGTAAGAATAACGGAGAGAGTTTAGGTCGTCTTTTGAGTGAACTCTCTTCTCTCTCTTCGAGCTTTATATATAAGCCGAGGATGATGACCAATACGGTTGAAGAACAAAAACAAAAACAACAACGTTTTCGAGAAACGATTCAAAGACAACGCGAGAAACTTCCGATTTACGCGTCCAAAGATGAACTCGTCGCGCACATCGAACAGAACGAGACGGTTATTATTCTCGGCGAAACCGGGTCCGGGAAGACGACGCAAATACCGCAGTTTGTGTACGAACGGATGATGACGATGAAAAAGGAGAATAAGAACAACAACACGGAATTTGAGTCAAATTTTCCTCCTAGAAAAGAAAAAGGAACGATGGTTGCCGTGACGCAACCGAGACGGGTCGCCGCAGTATCCGTGGCGAAACGAGTGAGTCAAGAAATAGGCGACGGAGGGAAGTTGGGCGATTTGGTCGGGTACGGCATTCGTTTCGACGACTGTTCGAGCGAGCAAACGAGGATCAAATTTTTCACGGACGGGATGTTATTAAGAGAGGCGTTGAATGATCCACTCTTGTCGAGATATGGGGCAATTTTAGTCGACGAGGCGCACGAGAGAACGTTGCAGACGGATTTCTTGTTAGGAACGCTGAAAGCGATTCAAGAAAAACGGAGGATGAATATACTCGAGAAAGACGACGACAACGATAACAACAACAACAACAACAAAAGAAAGAAAAGAAAGAAGAGACCACCTCCACCTCCGCTGAAGCTGATAATTATGTCCGCAACGCTCGACGCGTCTTCGTTCTCTGATTTCTTTGATGCGTGTCCAATCATATACATCAAAGGCAGAACGTTCCCGGTGGAAACGTATTATTTGAAGGAACCTGAGGAAGACTACATCGATGCCGCGTTGTGTTCGGTGATGCAAATAAACGAGGACGAAAAAGATATCAAAGGTGATGTTCTCGTCTTTCTCACCGGACAAGAGGAAATTGAAAGTTTAGGGAAACTGCTCACCCAAAGAGGGAAGGATACGTATCCGCAACTCAACGTCGTTCTTCTCTTCGCAGCTATGCCTGCGGAGGAACAGATGAAAGTCTTCGAAGAAACACCCAAAGGTACGCGTAAAATTGTTTTAGCGACGAATATCGCGGAAACTTCGCTCACAATTCCCGGCATTCGATACGTCGTTGATACTGGTTTGACGAAAATGCGCACTTTCAAAGCGAAATCTGGCGTAGAAGAGCTGAAAGTTGTCCCAATTGCGCGTTCGCAAGCGACCCAGAGGTGCGGCAGAGCCGGAAGAGAAGCGCCTGGGAAGTGCTATCGGCTGTATACGGAAGATACGATGTTTTCGTTGGCTGAACAGGTTGTCCCAGAACTCCTTCGAACGAACTTAGCTGGTGTCGTTTTGATGCTCAAAGCCATGGGAGTAAACGACGTGTTGACTTTTCCTTTCATCGACAAACCGAGCACGGAAGGCTTGTTGAGAAGTTTAGAACTTCTGTATTCACTCGGCGCGTTGGATGACAAAGGTGAGTTGAATAAGATAGGAAGACAAATGAGCAAGTTTCCGTTAGAACCGATGGCGTGTAAATGCATCATCGAGAGTCGAAATCAAAAGTGCACAGAGGAGATTGTCGCAATTTTAGCCATGTTGAGCACGGAAAATGTGTTTGTGGGGAGAGCTATTCAAGTGGCGAAGCACAAGACGGGAGACCACATGACGCTATTGAATTTATACGCGGATTATTCAAAAGTCTCTCGAAATGGGAAGAAAAAATGGTGTAACAGCCACGGAGTTTCGTTTCGAGCAATGAATAAAGCGGAGAAGATCAAAGAGCAGTTGAGTCGAAGCATAGGGCACATCGAAGATTGGGACGAGGATGAGGAGAAGGACGAAGAACGAGAAGGCGAAGAGAAAGAAGAAAAGCAGGAAAAAGAAAACAAGTCTGTGCGAATACGCAAAGCACTCACGGCTGGTTTCTTCATGAATGCGGCAAAAAAGGAGTCAATTTCCGATGGCAGTGGCGGCGGCAGTAACAGTATGTTTGTGACTCTGATTGGCGGGAACAGACTTTTCGTGCACCCAAGTTCGACCACGTTTCACAAGTTTTCTTCGAGAGAGACAGCCAAAGAAGCGGTTGGGATCTCTTCCTCCTACATCATCTTCAACGAGTTGATACGAACGAATAAATTGTACGCGAGAGACGTTTCAGTCATAGAAGGCGAGTGGCTGACTGAATTTGGTTCACGAGTGTTCGGTACTCAACGATAGATGTTCTGCGCTTGTCTGAATAGGAGTAGTTTTATGAAATAGGTAGAGAATAGTTCAGCGAACCCACATAAAGAGAGCTTTTTCTTTCTTTTTCCTTTTTTTCTTCTTTCCTAAATCCAAAATTCTTTTTTTTTATTCTTTTCCCCATTGTCCCGAAAACAGCACATTTAAGGAAAAACTACGGATTCCCCTGTTTTCAATTTTTATATTGAACTATTACGCACGCATGAATACATCTTAATACGGGAAATTATTCGTATGAAAATTAATTCAATATTTTATTAATTCTTCTTTTCATCATTAATGTATATATTCCTATTAAATCATATTATATTGGATTGATATGAGTCCAGTTAAATATATACATCTATTATCATTCCAACGAATCCAATAAAAATAATGTTACCCTCATTTAGATATTTAAATATCGATTTTATTTTTATTTTTCTCGAAATAAAAACCATTTAAATAAATTTTACAGATCAATCCCGAGAAATAATCGTATCAATTAATATTTAGCGTACGAATAAAAATACCAAGTAATACGAAGCAAGAATAAATGGGGAATTCGAGGAACCGATGGTAGAATTCCCAATTCAAAAAAACAAATCAGTCTCTCTAGTGAAAATCCGGAGACAATGCACCCAAACGTGCGCGTAAAACTTGGTTTGAACGATTAAAACGAGACATAGACACTGCTAGTAGTCTATTGCAGGCTTAATGCGGGAGTTTTTCGCGCGTTCAGCCGAATCCGAAAAAAAAAAGTTGTCATGCTCTCATGCAAAAGGAGGAAGGAGACGGGAGGAAACGGCAGGGAAGAAATCGCCACAAAAAGAGTATAAAAAAAGGATGAAAGGAGAAGAAGAAGACGAGGACGGCCGGCCGCCAAACGTCACCGGGTCCATCACCTTCACTCCGAGTGCGCCTTCTTCTTCTTCTTCTTTAAATCAGCAGAGCGCAAAGAAAAAAGAACGGAAGACGATGGCTTTTTCCTCTTCTCAACAAATTTCAATCGCCGTTTCCGCGTGTACGCTCGTCTTGGCTATACTCTTCGATCAAATAGGAAAGAGAAGGAGGAGGAATAGACTAAAGAATGATCAAAAGAAGAAAGTTAAAGATTGTGGAGCGTTCGTGGAGATCGTAGACATCCCGTGTCCTCCGCCGCCGGAGAAACACGTCGTTCGGAAATTGGCCAATTTGAAGTTTGTCCTGAAAGATATCTTTGAAGTGAGTGGGAGAAAGGATGAGAACGATTCGTCGTGCGGGTTCGGGTCGCCAAAGTGGAAAGAGTTTATGAAAGAAAAGAGGGAAAATAGCAATAGCAACGGAAACAACGCCGGCGTGCACAGAGTGAAAAACGCAGCCATAATGGATATGTTGTTGAAAAACGGCGCTTCCTTGGTCGGCATCACCCACATGGACGAGCTCGCCTACTCCATCGACGGCCAAAATGAACACTATGGAACGCCAATAAATCCAGCTGCCGATAAGAGATTACCGGGTGGTTCGTCCTCAGGATCGGCAGTCGCTGTTGCATCGAGACTGAGAGACTGCGATTTTGGCATTGGAACTGACAGCGCGGGTTCCGTGCGCGTGCCGGCGGCATATTGCGGCGTGTATGGCTTTCGCCCGTCCCACGGGATGGTTTCCACGAAGGGATGTCAAGATTTTGCCAAGACGTTCGATACCGTCGGATGGTTTGCCAAAGGCTCAAAAACATTGAAAGATGTCGGTGACGTCCTGTTAAAGCCCGCGGACGATGAAAAATACGGCATCAAAGAACCGAAGCAGTTTGCCATCCTTACGGATTTGATGAAACTGGCTGATCCGCAAGGTTCAGCGGCAGTAGCTAGTGCTTTGAAAGCGTTCGGATATGACGATAGATACGCGGGCAAGGTTTCAAAATTAGATTTAGGCGAACGATTGAAAATGTTATGTCCGAGTTTACGAACAGATACGAGTGGTAAGACGGGTTTAGAGTTGATCAGGGACAAGATGCACGCCACGATGGGTTTTGAAATTCACGAAGCTTTGAAAGAATTTCTCGCCTTTCTTGAAAAACAGGATGGCAGCGATCAAGCTACTGCTACTGCTACTGCTACCATCTCGAACAAGACGACGACGACGACGACGACGAGTGGTTTAGGAAAATTCACCGCGCAACGGATCGAAAATGCAAAGAAAATAACCGAGCAGGATTACGAAAACTTGATGAAAGTGAGAGGTGAAATCCGAGAAGTTATGGATCAAATCATGGATAACGGAACGGTTTTGATCTTCCCAACCGTCCCGGGCGTCGCTCCAATGCGTGAAGGACGCTCGGAAGAAGAAGTTCAAGCGTGGAGGATGAAAACATTCCAGTTTTTAGCGATAGCCTCCTTTTGTGGATTGCCCCAAGTCGCCATTCCTTTGCGGTATCCCGACGCGGAAGGACCGCACTCGGTTTCCCTCCTCGGAGGATTCCAAACCGATAAGATGCTTCTCGAGTGCGCTTTTAGATATTCAGCGCAAATGCAGGAGCACTTCCCGAATTACGTGATCACGGAAATGATGAAAAGCAATCCGGCTCCGAAAGTCCCGGGCGAAGAGGAGAAAGTGAATGGAAACAAAGCGTTTGCGGAAGGCAAATACGAAGACGCGATATCGTGGTACGACAAAGCGCTCGAAAAGAAAAAGTTACCGGCATATTACGCTAACAGAGCTTTAGTGTATCTGAAAATGGGCAAAATGGAAGAAGTCGAGAAGGATTGCACAGAAGCGTTGGAGATGGACGGTAAATACGTAAAGGCGTACTTGCGAAGGGCGAAAGCGAGAATGATATTAGGCAGCTTTTTAGAAGCCGCGATGGATTACGAGGAAGCTTTAAGGTTAGAGCCGACCAACAGAGAGGCGAGGAGCGAGATGGCGAACATGCAAAAGCACTTAGAAAGTGGGGCCATGGACGCGTCCATGCCGAAAGACGATTTGGAAATAGCTAGAAGTTTCATTTAATACTAATGCAAGAAGTTTTGTTAAATACATACATGTCACACAAATAAATAAAGATGTAATAATTTTATAATTTTCGTCTCAAAGTCTCGACCTGAGAGCTGATCCGTATTTCCCGCTCAATACCTTTCCTTTTGTTCCTACTATGGTCGTTCCTGGAGGCACGTCGTGGACCAACACCGCGCTCGAGCCAATTTTACAATCATCCGCTACTTTTACGTTTCCTAATATGCTCGCGTTACTACCAACCACGACGCGTTTGCCTAACTTTGGATGCCTATCGCCTCTAGTTTTCCCAGTCCCACCTAACGTGACCCCGTGAAATAACGTGCACCCGTCCCCGATGACGGCAGTTTCCCCGACCACGATACTCGTCGCGTGGTCAATCATCACCCCGCGACCAAACATCGCGGCGGGATGTAAGTCCATCCCAAACGTCTCCGACACTAACGATTGCATGTAGCACGCTAACGGTTTCCTCCCGTGTCCCCACAACCAATGACTCACTCTTTGCGTCTGTAACCCGTGGAACCCTTTATAAAAGAGAAAGCAGTGCGTCGGGTTTGGACACGCCGGGTCTCGTTCCACGCACGCGCGAATATCCGTAGCCGCACAATAGGAGATTACTGGTTCCTTTTGCATGGCTTCGAACATCAACTCTTGCCATTGTCCGGCTAATACTTGCGCGTTGGCGATTTTTGAGCTCAACACGTACGATAACGACTTCTCGAACGTCGGTTGGTTCAATATTTTGCTATAAATCAGTCCTCCCAAAAGAGGTTCTTGGGAAACCAATTCGCGCGCGCCGTCTTTGATATCATTCCACAGGGTATCCACAAATTCCCGTTTCTCTTCGTCCGTTCGTTCGTATTCGTCCTTCTGTCTCGATGACGACGACGGGGTTTCTTCTCGGTTTCGGTATAAACTGTCCTCTCTCTCCATCCTTTTTTACATATGTTATCAGAGATATCTAAACTCTTGTTTAACAAACAACAACAACAACAACAAACACGCCAAATGCAACTCTCTCTCTCTCTCTCTCTCTCTCTCCTTCCGTGCGATCGTTCAGTGTGGAAATTCCTCCCTTTTGCAGAAGCAGTACAGCGGCAGAATGATGAGAGTTGTTGTCGTCGTCGTCGACGTCGTCGGCCGAGTAGTGCGTGCGGCGCGTGAGGCGGCGAAAAGAAAAGTGCAGAATTTTTTCCTTCTTTTTTTCCAAAACGAAGTAAACTTTATCCACTTTTCACTTTTCCCCTTTAAAATAGAGAACATCTTTTCGGAGGAGCGGAAACGATGACAACAACACCGACGATGATGCAAAAAGCGATGTTTGGCACGGCCTCCACGCGAACGACGTCTTCCTCTTCTACTTCTTCTTCTTCTTCTTCGAGGAAGGTGACGACGAAAAAGATGACGATGATGATGATGACGGCGAAGAAGACGACACCCTCATCATCATCATCAAAAAACAGACGACGACAAAACCGAACCGCCGCCGCGGCGGCAGACAGTGGGAACAAGAACATCTCCGACGTGGCTGCCTTAGATGGATTAATCAACCAACTTTTGAACGCGCACGGAGAGAGCGACGATGTGTTGCAAAAAGTGTGCATAGAAAACATCATGGCGTTTGACCAACAGATGTGGTTACGAATGGCCTCGAGAATCGATAACGTCAACACGGACGAAGAGAAAGACGCGATTGCAGACGTCATGTCGAAGTGCATGAAAATTATCGAAGCGACGTTGAAGAAGGCGGAAGAGACGATCGATCGGTCCTCGGAACAGTTGCAACGCATAATATCCGCGGCGGCGGATCAAACGACCATGGAGTTTGACGTGCCGCTGAAATCAGACGCGTTGAGACGCATGGAAGCGGAAATTAAGAATTGCACGGTCGATGAAGGCATGTTGAACACGACGTACGCGTGGATTCGAAAGTCAGACGAGGATAAAATGGACGGAATGGTGCACATTTTGCAAAAGTTTTTACAAGTGTACGCCGCCGGGGAGTTGAACAAGAATAAGGCTCCGTTAGACGAGTTGTTGGGGTGTTCAAACACGGACGACTGGCCCGTGGTGTTTCAAAAGTTAGTCAACGAAGGTTACGGGGAAGTCGCGTTTACAAAAGAACTTCAACAAAGGATGGAAGAGGTCGTTTTGGGATTGACGAATGGCAGCTACGCGCAAAGAGTGCAGGCCGAATATTTGAAGGAAGTGGAAGAGCGTTCCAAGGAGTATTTCAAGCAAGTTTAATATTTCAAGGCTCCGTTTAGACTATATGATACACTATTAATCATCTTGTGCGCGTGTTTACAATAACGTGGAAACGGTTTTTATTCTAATGCGTTCGTTTTCTAAAACTATTCTTTGTCTTCGTCTTCTTCTTTGGAAAATTTCCGTCCTTCGAGCTGTAAAAGCAGCGAGTTCACCATTACGCCGATGGAGCTCACGCCCATCACAGCACCTGCAACGCTCGGAGTGAGTGCGAGTCCGTAGGCAGGTAAAAGTGCACCGGCTGCGATGGGAATACCCACGATGTTATAGCCGAACGCCCACGCCAAATTTTGTTTGATTTTACCAAACGTCTTCGCGGATAAATCGATGGCGTCTACGACTTGCGGTAACCGATTCCCGAGAAGAACAATCGATGCAACTTCGGAAGCAGCGCCTACGCCAGAAGCCATCGCTATGCCGACATTTGCTGCGGCTAACGCAGCAGTATCATTGATTCCATCACCAACCATAGCGACGCATTTACCAGATTTTTGTAAATTTTCGACAAACTCAGCTTTTTGTTCTGGGCGGACGTTTCCGTAGACATTCTTGGGATCAATGCCAATTGATTTTGCAATCGCATCGGCGGTTTCTTGACGATCCCCGGATAGAATGATGATTTCAAAGTTCTTGTTCTTTGACTTTCGAAGTCGTTCGATTGTCATTTTGGCGTTTGATCTGAGTTTATCGCGAATCTCAAAAACTCCAGCCATTTTACCGTCAACGGAAACGCACACCGTGGTTGATCCGTTTTCGTTCGAACGTTTGAAAGCATCTTCGAGTTCAGGTGGGAACGCAGACGATTTTAACGACGATTCGACAAACTCTTTAGTACCGATGACTATCTTCTTCCCATTTACGGTTCCAAAAGCACCCAATCCCGGCTCTTGTTTGAAAGAATCCTCCGCGCACTCGTACGTTTTGTTGCCGTTCTGTGATGCTCTTTTATTCACCGCAACCGCTAACGGGTGCGTCGAATTTCGCTCTACCGCAGCAGCGAGGGATAAAACTTCATCCTCGCTCGTCAAATTTGACGTCGTGAGTTTTTCAACCGTTGGTTTACCCACAGTGAGGGTTCCGGTTTTATCAAAAACGATGACGTCCAAGTCGTTTGCTCTTTCTAAAACATCTCCACCTCGAATCAAAAGACCATTGCGCGCACCTAACGCCGTTCCGACTAAAACTGCAGTCGGAGTAGCGAGTCCTAAAGCACATGGACAGGCAACGACTAGCACGGAAGCCGCTAGTTGCGCTGCAATCAGTACTGGGGCGTTCACAGTTGCCGCAGACGCTCCCAACGCTGCCGCAACTGACGGGAAAATTTTCGTTCCAATTGTAGACCAAAACGCAAACGTTGCCGCAGATGTTGCCATGACTCCGTACGTGAAAACACCAGAGATATCATCGGCAAGTCTTTGAACAGGAGCTTGTCTATTTTGAGCGGATTCAACCATGCGCACAATGCCAGCAACTGTCGTCTCGGACCCAGACTTTGATACTTCAACCGTTAGGACGCCGTCACAATTAATCGTTCCGGCAGATACTAGATCGCCTTTCCTCTTGGCCTTGGGGATGGGTTCACCAGTAAGCGCGGCTTCATCGACAGAGGATGTGCCATTCACGATGACTCCATCGACTGGAATTTTGTCCCCGGGTAAGATTAAAATTTTATCAGTTGGTTTGATCGCCTCCACGGATATCATTTTCGAAAGCGGAGATTTCGAAGAAGAGGACGACTCTGAGACCAGTAATCGACAGGTAGAAGGTACTAAATTCATCAAATCGCTCATATCGCTCGAGGCTTTTAACTTTGCCCGGTCTTCTACGGCTCGACCGAGAAGAACAAACGCCAACAACATGACCGGCTCTTCGAAGAATGTCGGCCACATAAGTTTTGGAACTAACGCTGCCACCGAGGACATTCCAAAAGAAGCGATCGCACCCATGCTGACCAAAGAATTCATGTTCGGCCCTCCTCTTCTAAATGCGTTGAAACCATCTGTCAAAATATCGCGTCCAGGTCCAACCATCGCAAAGAGCGATAATGCTACATGCGTTTGCGTTTTACACAAAAATCCAAGAGAGTGGATCTTCAAATAGTGCGCGGCGTGTCCTAAAATACACACAGATGCTAAACCCCACGCCAAAGCAACTTTCTTCGTCGACTCTCGTATGCGTTTGATGCGTTCTTCTCGCTTCTCTTTCGCTCTTTGCATGCCTTGATCGTATTCACCGCTAGATTCGTCCGAGGAGGAATTATCTCTCAACGTCGTAGGGAAACCAGACGCCGTGACTAATTCGGCGAGTTTATCGCCTTCGATTTTTGCTTTATTCTTGATTGATGCGATCATTATCTGTACGCCTACGTCTCCGCTTACAACTTCCACCGATGCTGCGGCCGAAGACGACGAGGATGAATCAGGCGCATTTCTTACTCCTGCGCTTCTCGCCTCCTGCAAATCCTTCTCGTCCAGTCTCACCGCAATTCTCACCACGGCGCTTTCGTTCGCTAAGTTTACGTTTGCGCTTTGCACAGACGCGACGTTTTCTAAAACTTTTCTCACGTTTGCCGCGCATCCACCGCAGTGCATCCCTCTCACGTCCAACACCAGCACTTCCGGATATTCTTGCAAAGCCGTGCCTCTTCCTCCTCCTCCCGACGACGACGACGACGACTCTAAGATTTTCCCATACATATCCGTAAAATCCGTGCTATTCCCTCCGCCTCCGCCGCCTCCACCACCGCCGCCTCCCGCGTTTGGTTTCACAAAGTTCCTCCCGCCACCACCGCCTAAAGTCGCCGCGCACAAAGCCCCACTCGAGGCGACCAATCCTCCCACCCCTAAAGCTCTCTTCATTGGCGAGTTGAAGAACAACTTTGCATTCGTAGAGTCTCGTCTGGATTTCGCGTCGTCGCACTTGTCGCACTTGGCGCACCGAGTTGGCATCAATCCTTTCATCCGTTGTTGATATTTTCCTCCCGTCGATGTTCTCGAATGCGCGTTGGTGGTGGTTAATATTCTCGTCGTCGTTTTTGTTGTTGTCCTCGTGGTGGATAATTCATCACCAAACTTTGAAGAGGAGGAGGAGGAGGAGGAGGAAGAAGAACACGTTGATGACGTTCTTCGACGACGATGATGCGGATCTCCGTTCTTTCGCCTCCTCGTTCTCTCCTTAAGCGATGAAGGAGACGACGACGAAGGAGACGACGACGAAGAAACGACGATCATGATGCGCGTGTGTCGTCTGTGTGGAGAAGCAAAACTCTTCTCTTTTTCTGAGGAGGATTGAATTGATGAATTTCCCCGCAGAATAGAAAGAGAACAACAACACACAAATGCATGATGGCGGCGGAAAGAAGAGAGTCGTCGGTGGAAATGATCCGAATCCTTCCTCGGAAAGGAGAAGGAGAAGAGGAAGAGTTATTCGACGCGGAGAAAGAGTTAGGGAGAGACGTGAAATCTGTGTTTAAGATGCTCGACGACGACGGAGGAAAAGAGAAAAGTAATAAATTCGTCACCGCGGAGGAACTGGAACGTTTGAGGAAAGAGAGAGGGGGAAAAGAAGAGGAATCAGAGAAAGAACCGGTGAAACCTCTGTGGCAAATTCTCCAAGAGCAAAGAGATGTGAAAGAGGAAAAGTTTCAGGAAGGGTGGAAAACGATGAAGGAAGGGAAGAACCGGCCGTTGGAGGAGGACGAGATTGAGTTCTTGGACGAAGTGGAAGAGCAGAAGAGAGAGAACGAGAAAAGAAAGCGAGAGGAGGAGAAGGAGCTGAGCAAACAGTTTAAACTGGCGAAAGCGAGAAGTCACGCACTGAATTCCAAAACCGCTACCGCCATGGAGGAGAGCGAGGAGAAAAAGAAGAGAGAGAGTGGTGGGAGAGATGATGGTGTGGGTGTCGACGACGACGACGGCGACTTTGCGGCGAAGAAAGCGAAGAACACGAATAACGCGAAGAAGAAACTTCTCAAAGTGGCAAAGAAGAAGACGACCAACCCACAACCAGTGAGAGCTGAGAAAGAAGTAGAAAACAACAACAATAACAAGCCTTCGTTAGGACTTTTAGGCGACAAGTCTTCGTTAGGACTTTTAGGCGGCTATAGCAGCAGTAGCGAATAGAATTACATTTTATTTAGATTTTATTATTAGTCTTCCCAACCGTCTTCGTCGATTTCTTCCAGCGCGTCCATCAACGCGTTTCTGTAATACTCCTCCTCTCGCGCCGAACGTCGCATTTTGATCGCCGAGAATAGCACGCATCCGTTCTCTTCCTCCGTGAACGAACACATCGCGCCATTTGCAGCGAATAGAGCTTTGATGGTGTTTTGTAAACGAGCGTCAACGCCTTTCGCGGAGCCGCAACATTCAGACTCTCGAGACATCAAATCGCAAATTTCCTCCACAAAGTCGCTCATTTTTGTCGCCTCGCTGTGGATTAGTTCTTCTAAATCTTCACATATCCAAATTGTGGGCGTTTCCTCGCGGAAACCTTCTTTCCTCAGCGCGTCTTCGAGGTACGTTTTCTTATCCAAACTCTTCCTCTCGACATTCATAAAATCGAAATCGACTCGTCTCAGCGAGCTCCCTCTGGTCACTTTCGCGTTCATCAACTTCATCCTCGGCGTTAAATACTCGTTGCACTCTTTCGGTTGCACGTCAAAAATCGCCGTGCCTCTGGGCCAATCCCGTATCCTCAGCGTTCTCGTGTCTAAACCGAGGAAGGAGATGTTTACTATTTGTCGTGCGATGCCCATGGTTTCCGAGCCCGGAGGCTCTCGTTTCCGCATCAACGTAAACATTCTGCTCAGAACGAGCGCGTCCAAGGCGAATGACGTGGCTAAAAGTGATGACGAAGAAGAAACTTTTCTTTTGTCTTCTTCTTCTTTGTCTTCTTCTTCTGTTTGGTTTCCTGTTGACCAACTCGACGCTTCCACCAAAGTTCTCGCGTACTCGTCCAACCTCGTCATCACGTTCTCTCCCTCCTTTTCCTCCTCCTCTGATTTCTTCCTCATCAACGAACGCATCGCTCGTTGCACGACTTCTTCTTCCTCCAAACTTCTACTACTACTACTACTACTACTACACATCGTCAATCGCCGCCGCTCAAAGGTGGTCCTTAAACTTCTTCGCGACAAAAACGATGACGATGATGATATCGGGATGGAAGCAGTAGT